>JGI24185J35167_1000282_pt1 | contig 22600 bp, 19 predicted proteins | sample YNPBryunderm2012_FD_35167 | JGI IMG/M metagenome (IMG submission 35167) | reverse complement strand
GTGCGCTTGCCTGGGTGCGCGAGCCTCTGGCCCGCATCCTGCGTTGGGGTGCGGGAACGAAGGTACGGTCAAGCCCGGCGCGACATTGGAAGCGACGGGTTTCCTCCCCCGTTTGTGGGAGCATAGTGCGCTTGCCTGGGTGCGCAAGCCTCTGGCTCGCGTCCTGCGCCGGGGTGCGGGAACGAAGGTACGGTCAAGCCCGGCGCGACATTGGAAGCGGCGGGTTTCCTCCCCCGTTTGTTGGGAGCATGGAGGTACTCGCAGAGCAACGGGAGGTTGATACGCCGATGAAGTCTAGCCGTCCACTACACACGTGGGCCGGAGACCCGTGCGCCTGGCTATTCGCGTAGGTCGGATGTCATCGGCAGCGGGTACGGGATGTTTGTCGGTGTCACACCACTGTTGCATCAGCAGTTCAGTGACGGTGATCCGAAGTTGAGCACGCTGAAAACCTGTCTATGATCCACGGTTCTGCTTGACAGAATTGGTTTTGCGGGGTTGAACAAAAGATGCTCAACAGCACCAAAGGCCGTGGTATAACCACGGCCTTTAGCACAGCAGGAGGGGGAGGAAAATATTGGTGGAGCGAAGGGGATTCGAACCCCTGACCTTCTGCGTGCAAAGCAGATGCTCTACCAACTGAGCTATCGCCCCAAAACAAGAGAGAATAGAGAATGGAGAGGCATTCCCTATTCTCTCATGGTTGGTGGGCGTAGGTGGACTCGAACCACCGACCTCAATCTTATCAGGATTGCGCTCTAACCTGCTGAGCTATACGCCCTCGCAACGCAGAAAAGTATAACATAGCGTGAAGGGGATGTCAAGTTGGCCTGGTTGTATTAGGGGTTTTTAGAATGCTCAGTTGTTGGTCATGTTCACCAACAAACGTCGTTCACCCTGTTGCGACGATCACCAAATCGATGCCGCTTGCCTTAGTGTGTGGGCCGCCAGGCCGTATCCTGCGGCGGCAGCGATAGACCTAGGCCCGTCGCAGGAGCACACCGGCTGGGCAAGTCGGGAAACTGCCCCTAACATACGCGCATCATCGGCGAGCGATCATAGTCCTGACTGTAGACTACCGTCGGCGCGGGCAGCAGCACGTGCCGAGGCATGCTGTGGACATTCCGCTTACTCCTTGCTCCTCTGCCCACTCTCCTCACTGCGCCGCTACCTGGTAGAGTGAAAACGTTGAAAAGCTATGTTATTACGGTTTTAAGTTGACAAACTTATTAAATTAGTATATTCTAATAACGTCGCTTAGCGCTTGCTGAACGGTGTGTCACTGCCTATGGAACTGCTCGTCGCTCAGGATATTAGCTATCACATCGAAGGACGCTGGCTGGTTCAGTCAGTATCACTGTCGCTTTCTGCTGGTGAGGTGGTCGCACTCGTCGGACCGAATGGTGCCGGCAAGAGTACACTTTTGAGCCTGCTTGCCGGTGATCTGACCCCATGCAACGGCATAATTCAACTTTGTGGCAAACCACTTCACCAGATGTCTGCGCTCGCACAGGCACAACGGCGTGCCGTACTACGCCAGCAAGTCGCGTTGACGCTTCCCTTCACCGTGTTGGAAGTGGCACTTATGGGTCGGGCACCCTATCTACACCGTCGTGCAGAATGCGAAGAAGACCGCATCATTGCACAAGAGGCTCTGGCTCGAACGGAAACAGCGCTGTTCGCTGATCGTCCGTTACCGACCCTTTCTGGTGGTGAACAGGCGAGGGTACATATGGCGCGCGTTTTGGCTCAGACTACGCCTATCTTGCTGCTTGATGAGCCAACCGCTGCGCTCGACTTACGTCATCAACATCGGGTGTTACGTCTGACCCGCCAGCTCGCCGATCAGGGTGGCGCCGCTCTGATTGTGCTCCACGATGTGAATTTAGCCGCTTTGTACGCTGATCGGGTCGGAGTGATGCATCAGGGATGTCTCCGTGCAATCGGTAAACCATGGGATGTCTTACGCGCCGATCTGCTAAGCGATGTGTATGGTGTACCGATCATTGTGCAACCGCATCCGCACGTGGCTGCGCCGCTCGTGCTTAGTTTACCGGAAGGTACTGAAGGGAGTGGATATACGTATGTGGCCGAGATTCGCTAAATGCTTCACGCTAATTCTTTTGCTGGTTGTCCTTGCTGCATGTGGAACCGGAACTTCTGCGACAGTTCCAACCTCGCTTCCGGCGCCTACCGGGGTGCCAGCGCCTGTCTCGCTGCCGACGGCAGTACCAGCACCAACATCAGCACCGGTTGTAGCTTCTGAAACGACTGCTGTTGCCACGCTTGAACCAATACTGCCGGCAACGGTGACCGATTATCAGGGTGAAACGGTTGTTATCGATTCGGTTGACCGGATTGTCAGTTTGACCGGCGATATTACAGAGATTATCTTTGCGTTGGGGATGGGTGATTTCGTGGTTGGGGTTGACTCAAGCGCGACATATCCCGCCGAGAAGACCAAAGCTCTGCCTAACATTGGCTATCAGCGTCGGCTAAGTGCAGAGGGTATTCTCTCGTTGAATCCGACATTGGTGATCGGGGATGAGGCTGCCGGTCCTCCGGAGGCTCTGGCTCAGATTCGTTCAGCCGGAGTTCCGGTAGCGTTGGTAGCTGATCCGCCAACGCTAGAGGCGCCAATGCAAAAGATCCTGTTTGTGGCTCGTGCGCTTGGTATCCCAGAACGAGGGTATGAACTGGCTGGTCAGGTTGAAGCCGAGATCGCTCGTGCGCGTGCCGAAGCTGGTACTTTAGCTCGTTCGCCGCGTGTGTTGTTTCTCTACCTGCGCGGGACGGATGTACAACAGGTGGCTGGCGCCAATACCGCGGTTGATGCCATGATTACTGCTGCCGGAGGAACGAATGCCGCGACCGAGGCCGGTATTGTAAACTACGCCCCGCTCAGTGCTGAAATGGTGATTGCTGCGCAGCCAGATATAATCCTGGTACTTTCCAAGGGTCTTGAATCAGTTGGTGGGGTCGATGGTCTGCTCCAGATTCCCGGCCTGGCCGACACACCGGCCGGTCAACAGCGACGAGTCATCGACTTTGACGATCTCTATCTGCTGGGAATGGGGCCGCGTACCGGTCAAGCACTGGCCGAACTGGTTGCCGCTTTCCGTGACGCTGTGGCACAAGCGGAGGGATCATGAGCGCAACTACGGTGTCGGTCACTCGCCCCGTGAGGGTCATTCGGCGAATCTGGATTTTTCCGGTGCTAGCCGTGATGCTTGGGTTTGCTCTCTTGCTGGGTATGGGCATTGGGGCTGTGCCTATTCCACCCGATGCAGTTGTAGCTATTCTGCTCAGTAAGGTGGGGATTTCCCTAGAACCCGTCGTCTCTCAACAACAAATAGCTGTGCTGTGGAACATTCGCCTTCCCCGCGTCGTGTTAGGAGGACTGGTTGGAGCAGCATTGGCAGTTAGTGGCGCTCTCTTACAAGGTATATTCCGTAATCCGCTGGCCGATCCCGGTCTGATCGGGGTGAGTAGTGGAGCTGCACTTGGCGCTGTCTTTACGATTATCAGTGGAGTGGCAGTGTTCGGTATCTATACGCTACCGGTAGCTGCCTTCCTGGCTGGCGCTGCAACAACGCTGCTCGTCTATCGCTTATCGCGGCGCCATGGTCGCACCGACATCGCGATGCTCTTGCTGGTGGGCCTGGCCCTCAACGCGCTCGCTGGCGCGACGACGGGTCTCTTGACCTATCTGGCAGACGATGCTCAGTTGCGTTCAATTGTTTTCTGGACGCTCGGCGGGTTGGGGGGCGCGTTGTGGGAGACGGTATTAGCCGCAACTCCACCAATTCTGTTAGTGCTTGTCCTGGCTCCCCGGTTGGGCTTTTATCTCAACCTCTTCGCGTTGGGTGAAGCCGAAGCCCGCCATCTCGGTGTCAACATTGAGTGGGTGAAACGGTTTGCAGTGTTGATGGCTGCCTTGGCTACTGGTGCAGCAGTAGCGCTTACCGGCCCAATTGGGTTTATCGGCCTGATTGTGCCGCATATGGTTCGGCTGGCAATTGGGCCAGATCATCGTCTACTTATCCCGGCGTGTGCATTTGGAGGAGCTATCTTGCTCGTGTTCGCCGATTTGTTAGCACGAACCCTGGCTGCACCAGCCGAGATTCCAGTTGGATTGCTTACCTCTTTCGCAGGGGGCCCGTTCTTTCTGGCCCTCATCTTGCGGACTCGACGACAATACGGATTGAGTTAGTTTTAAGGAGATAACCCATGATTACGACAGCGAATCGGATTTTCGTTCATCCCGACTATGCAGAGCTGTTCGAGGAGACCTTTCGCAATCGTGCCCGTCTCGTTGACCGGATGCCTGGATTTATCAGCAATCAGCTCCTTCGTCCAGTCAATCCTGGTGATCCTTATATCGTGCTTACCACCTGGGAGAGTCGGGCACATTTCGAGGCATGGGTGCGGTCGGACGAATTTCGTCAGGGACATGCTCGTTCCGGTACATTACCGAAAGAAGCTTTTGTCGCACCTAATAAACTCGAATTGCACGAGATCATTCTCGATACAAGCCGACCTGATTTGGAGGCAGAGCCACGTGGAAAGCCGTTTAGGGTTCATAGTGAGTGATGACCCGATCAGCGCAATGGTTGTCGGCTGACTGATCCGGTATGGCGTGCGTGTAAACACCGCTGCCAGTAACAGATAGCGAGCGATCGGCGTCGATGCTTCGGACTCTCGTTAAGGTCGGCGCCGATCTTCTTGAATTGACATAAGTATCATTACGCAGTGGAGTGTTATCCATGGTCACATCTTCTCTACCGCTCCTTTTTGCACCAGGAATTATGCAGCTCGCGGAAACTGAGGCCAGATGTCTGCTTGTGCTGGCCGATCTGTCTGAACATAACGAAGCAGTTTTCACCACTCAATTATTGCGTTATTTGCGCGGTGAGCCTGAGCAGACCTTGCCGATTCTACAACGTTTACTGACGCGCCAGTTGATAACCGCCGATAGACAGGGGAAACTGGTATTAACTGCGAACGGCTCTGCACTGGCTCGACAACTGGTTGTGCGTCATCGCCTGCTCGAGCGGTTCTTGTTCGATGTGCTTGGCGTACCGTGGATATTTGTTCATCGCGAGGCCATCCGGCTGGTGCCAGTAGTCTCTTCGCTGTTTCTTGAGCGGGTGGCTGAACAAACACGCCATGCGCTGGTGTGTCCGCACGGCAACCCGATCCCTGGACGGAGTGAATTGGTACCGAGCGAGATACCTGTATCGAATGCACCGTTAGGGCAGCGCTGTCGCTTAACCCGCATCGCCGAATGGGTGGGCTACGAGCCTCATCTGTTGCAACGGCTTTGGAGTCATGAGCTATTACCGGCACGTAGCCTTATACGTGTTCTCGATCCCTTCCAACGCTGCGTTATTGTGGTTGATCAACAAGTATTAGTGTTAGGGCCACGAATTGCCGATGCACTATTCGTGGTGATCGAGTAGCTATGGGTTAGCCAGACAGCGAGTTTTCAGCAGTATCTCAGTGGTGTGGCGAGAGCTGAGCCTGACGCAAAAGCCTGCTATAGTTGGCGAAGGCCGTGTGCCTGCGCTCCGCTATACACGTCGGCTGTACGCAGCCCAGCGGTTGGGTTCAGCCGTGCTGTGAAGTGCAGCGGCGCGGAGTCGGGTGCAAGCGCGGGTGAGTCTTCTGCCTGTGGTTACAACGGCCTTTCAGCCATTGATACGATCATACTCCCAAATTGCTAGGTCAACTTCCTGGACATGCCATCCCAACGCTTGTGCTAGCTTCTGAATCTCGCGAAGGTATCGTTTGTAGTCTGAAACCGAAAATGTTCTTCTCGCTTCACCAAATACCTGCCTCCAACCTCTGAAGTCGATCACCGTATATCTTTCAGGAAATACCAAAGCCAGGATGGTCGATGCCACCGGAACACCTACTCCCCGAAGTGTGCATAGTATCCCAAACCGTAGCTCAATTTCGTAATCGTTGTCAGGATGTTCGATAGAAAGAGCGGCTTCTGTTACGACACGTACTACCTCAGCCGTATTTGCTGCGCGTCGCTCCCGCTGTCTTCCGTACTGACCACGCAGTTTCCACCGGAGGACTCTATCAAACTCATCTAGCGTCAAATACATTGGATAACGTTCCTGTTTCATCTGAGCAAAATGAGCCTTGAGCTGCTCGGTGAGAGCGTAGTCGTCGCTGGAAGTCCTGTACGGAATAAGTTGAACTGCGGTGATCATCTTCGCCAGCATTCAATACGCCTTAATGATACGATTCCACTTGTCTCCCCTCCAAGGTGTCTCATACAGGTTCCGTATACGTTGCTCCTGAAGATGCATGCGATGAACCCTGATGATCGCTGTCTCGCTTTATTGCCTATCTTAACACACGAATCGCCGTTCGCCATGTGATGCAATAGCCCCAAAACCCAGGAAATTGCCGGAACAGGTATGGGATACGCTGTAGGGATGTTAGGTGTCTTGATTGCTCGTTACGCGAGGGGTATCAGAGAGCCATCCATGACAGCGACGACGGCAATGGTGAGTGTCGCCAGTCGGGAACCTGCGCACGCATATCTCTTTGCTATTCCAGACGTATTATGATCGTGGCCATCACTACAACCTTCGTTATCGTCCACTTGGCGTTCATCTGCTTATCCCGGCGATGATAGTGGGCTAGTGCCCGTGGTCGTCTATCAGTGAGAGTTCTCGCCGCTATTCCATTATGGGCGCCGATGCTTATTCAATGTTTCAACGAGCAGATGAACCGTCGTTGAGGGATCAGCAGTCGCTGGATCCCAGGGGTTGTATTGATTGCACAGGCGGCGTGCATGATCAATCGCGGTGGCTTGTCGGTCAAGAAGAACGGTATACATATTTGTGCTGTTCTTTGTGTATGTGTACCCGAGAGGTTTCAGATAACTGCATAGCCGTGTGCGGTAACCATTGCGCGTCATGGCAGTGTTGTAGTACCCGAAATGCAAGAGATACCATAACTCGAACGCTTGATTAGAAAAGGCAATGTTAATATTTGCCCTTCTCGCTTGATTGAAGACTTGGTGGATGATAGCATTTGGCAGGTCATCGCGATCAAATACGCACCAGACCTGATCCTACTCATCTTCGGTACGAAGCTGTATTGCCTTGTTAATGATATCCAATCCGCGATTATTTGTACTGCGAATGTCTATAACTACTCCAGGAACCTGGAAAGCCCGGAAATAGTTGGGTTCAGTCTGTTCGCCTTCACAAACGATCAGAAAGCGCTGTCGAACCTCGCGCCGACCAACAATGCGCCCGCGGCGTCCCTGATGTCGTTTAATCCTCCCTTCGTGCTTCGCCATGGGATACTCCCAGGAGTTCACGGAGATCGCCAATGAAGGGGATGGCGCCGTAGCGCCCAAGGATATAGTCCTTCTCGAACGATGCATCATTGCGGACAATTTTGCCGTCGATACGATATTCTACCAGCGAGTAGAGATCGGAGGCGCCCTGGCGCGATTTTTCAACGAACCAGACCTGATCGCGTCGGAACAGCTTTGCGCTCAGCAGATTGGTATTGTGGGTTGTCGCAATAAGTTGCGCATGGTGCGGATTCGTGGTTGGGCTGTTGAACAGGCGGATCAATTCCATTGCCAGATTCGGATGAAGACGAGCGTCAAACTCGTCGATCACCAGCACCCCGCCCTCTTTGAGGACGCGGATGATGGGAGGTGCGAGCGCAAAGAGCCGCTGCGTGCCTGCCGACTCATGACGTTCGAGGTCGAATGCAACGCGGTCAACCGGTCGTCCCTCAGCATCGAAGCGCTGATGGTAGGTATGCACACGAATGCGCTCGACTGTTGCACCATAGGGGAAACGTTCATCAAGAAATGCAGGCCTTATATGCACTGAGAGTCCCAACATGTTATCAAGTTCGTCTTCTGTCAGAGGGAGACGCTCCGGTTCCAGGTGTTCGATGCCGGTATCGAGGCGCTGAATGAAGGCCTCGATGGTCTGGCGATATGGAGAGGTATCAAAATTGGCAAGCGCAAACGCCATATCGCCCCAATCTGTCACACCGGTATTGACATCAAGAGCGGCGAACCATTCCGTCAGACGCCTTGCGATAGCGCCGTTGAACTGCGCAACCACGGAGAGAAAAAGCGCGTCGGGTCGGGTGCGAACTTCGAGATCACGTCCCTCACGGAATGTGCGCGGATTGATCTTGATAGCCTGCCTGTCACGCACAAAAAGCGTCGCCTCGCGCGCTTTTCCCAGCCGGTACAACCATTCTGCAACGATGATCTGGCGATCAATCGCAAACCCATACCGGTATTGCGTTCCATCGACCAGGAAGACGATCTCAAACATCGATGGCGTGGTTTCGGTTGTCGTGCTCAACCGAAAAGGCTCGATGTCGATCAGTCTGCTCGTCCAGCGATCACGTGATGAGTTCAACACAAGCTTGCGCATCACATTGATCGCCGCAACCAGATTACTTTTCCCACTGGCATTGGCGCCGTAGACGACCGCACTTGTGAGCAGGCGCAGTCCACGATGAGTGGTAAAGACATTCTGCTCGTCGAGCGAAGGCGGTTGCGACGCAATATCCGCCGCCTCCATACTGAGTGTGACGCGATCGCGGAATGAGCGATAGTTGGTGACACTGAATTCAATAAGCATAAGAGAAATTGTGCACGAAAAATGGTTCTATGTGAATATCTCACATCAAGTATACGCTCGATGCAATGTTTTGTCAATTAGCGTGTAATGTTGTCAAAGAGGCTTACGTTCAGCCCCTGGTCAATGCACAACTACGATGCAGAAGTGCAGATTGCTGGTACGCTATGAGTGATTACAGCAAGGTAAGGTAAACCAGAAGGTTGCGCCCTGTCCTAGGCCGTCACTCGCGACTCCGATGTGTCCACTATGCAATTCTACTAACGCCTTGCAGATGGTGAGACCGATCCCGGTGCCGCCGGTTGCCCGTGTGCGCGAGGGATCGACGCGGTAGAAGCGCTCGAAGAGATGCGGAAGATGTTCGGCAGCGATGCCGATGCCGGTATCCTGAATGCAGAAACGCACAGCATTACCATTGGTATCGGCGTTAATAATGACCTGTCCACCGGTTGGTGTATATTGCAGAGCATTTCCCAACAAATTGACCAGAACCTGCAATATTCGATGACGATCGGCCAAAACCGGTGGTAGATGTGGAGAAACCTGTACGGAAAGCGCGATACCTTTCGTAGTAAATTGTGGTCTCAGGCGGGCTAATGCAGCCTCGATCAAATGTATCGGTTCTATCGGTTCCAGGTGTAATCCAATCTGGTGTGATTCGAGGCGCGATAAATCTTGCAAATCGTTGGTTAATCGGCGCAGGCGATAAACTTCGTCAAGCACTAATGCCCAGGTTGCTTCATCAGGCTCAACCACTCCATCGAGCATCCCTTCAATGTAGCCAGCGATCGTTGCCAGTGGGGTACGTAGCTCGTGGGCAACATCACCGATCAGCGCTATTCGACGTTGTTCCGCACACTCCAATGCGGCTGCCATCACGTTAAATTGGCTTGCCAGTCGTTTCAGTTCGTGATCGCCGAGCAGTGGTACCCGTTCACTATAATGGCCGGTGGCAATTCGGTGTGTAGTTTGCAAGAGATGCTCGATTGGTTGTACGATTTGTCGTGATGTGACCACACTCACAACGACGGCTACGATCATGGCCGCTCCACTGCTGATAGTCAGGGCTTGAAGCATAGCCAATGTAAAGATTTCATTCGTTGCTCGTTCCATTTCCACCATGTTCGCATCAGCCGCGTCTGTCCAGTGTGGTCCTAACCAGGCGATCATCAGTCGATCATGTAAGCCCGGTGCAAAAATGATCGTGATTGTTAACAGTGCTATCGCCCCAGCAGCGATACTTAAAAGATTCATAAATAATAAACGGCGGCGTAATCCGCCGCGTACTAGCCAGTCCTTCACGGTCGCGCCCCAAATCGATATCCTACACTACGCACGGTAAAGATAAACCTCGGTCGTGCTGGATCGTCGCCAAGCTTTTTTCGCAAATTCGCAATATGGACTTCCAAAACGTGTTCATCGCCAAAGTAGTCGTTTCCCCACACGTGGTCAAGCAATTGAGCACGCGAAAAGACTCGTCCGGGTGCTGTTGCCAATACCGTTAAGAGGCGATACTCTAATGGTGTCAGATTGATCGCTTCGCCATCTAATGTGACGGTATGCGCATCACAATCGATGGACAAAGGGCCAACCGTAATAATTCGTGGCGTACCTTTGTCCATCGTGTGCCGCGGTCGGCGCAACAATGTTCGTACTCGGGCAATCAGTTCGCGTGGCGAAAATGGCTTGACGAGGTAATCATCAGCGCCGATCTCTAATCCGCTGATCCGATCAGCCTCCTCTGCTCTGGCAGTTAGCATCAAGATATAGGCATCAGAAAAGGTACGCAGGTGACGGCATACCGCAAAACCGTCTAGTCCTGGCAGCATAAGATCGAGGATGATCAGGTCAGGGTGTAGTATTCGGGCCTGGGTGAGTGCGGTCACACCATCGGTAGCCTGGAAGACCCGAAAGCCAGCCTGAGTCAAGTACTGCTCCACCAGGTCGCGCAGGCGCTTCTCATCATCGACAATTAAGATCACCGGTACGGTCATATGCTATGCTTCTCGCCAGGAGTGTATCTGAAAAATCCTTTTCCGCCAGTTGTTGGCAGCCACGCCCCCTTTACCTCATACCTGGTCGTTCGTGCTACTGCCAGAATAGCATGACTTGCCGATCATACCCGTCACCACACCGGTGGGGCAGGTTCCGAGTCTGCCCTCCAGTGTATGATGCTGCGCTTGCACTGATTTTACCCNCTTATCCCAGATATGGGCCANAAGTCTGCGAAATCAGGCAAAGAAACGGGAATACCTTCTCGCCAGTGTATTGCTACTGATTAAACCAGGTGCGTAACCACTCTCGCATCTGGCTAATCTCGGCTTCTTGGGCTGTAATGATAGCACGTGCTAATTCTTTTATTTCAGCATGTTCGGCGTTTTGTAGTGCATCACGTGCCATTGCAATAGCGCCCTCATGATGCGGGATCATGGCCTCGATAAAGCGTTGGTCAAAAGGTGCATTGCCTTCAGCAACCGTCATCGGCCCCATCTCCATTCCCATACCATCAGTTGGGGGCACATCTGGGTACCATATCTGCCGCCAGGCTTTCATCTTGGTTATTTCTGCTTCCTGAGTAGCAATAATTGCTTCTGCCAGTTGCCGAATCTCAGGGCGTTGACTCTCTTGCAAAGCCTGACGGGCCATTGTTACTGCGCCCTCGTGGTGGACGATCATGCTATCGATGAAGAGTGCATCATACGGAACATCAGCAGAAGGCATGTTCATTGTTGAGTGATCCATCCCGCTCATCGGTGTTGGGGCGGGTGTCTGGCTACACGCAGCAAGAATCAGGAGCAGCAGGAAAAACATTCGATGCATCGTGTCACCTCTCCGGTTAAGAAAACGTTTGCCTGTATTAGTATGGAGCACGAAGTTCAAGATTTGCTCAAGGGAGGGTTAGGATTCGCTGAGAGGGTTCTGTTGCGCAGGTAGCAGTATAGCCTCTGCTATGGATCGCGACATGATGGGTGACTGTGTTCGGCGAGCGCGTGTTGAAATGCACTTCTCTCCTCACTCCTCGCTGCCGATTTAGAGGTGCCACTGATGATACAATGTCTTTATCTTCTCACTCTTTGATGGTCTGGGAACATTTCAGAGGTTGTTTGCGATGGCTTTCTCTCTGACCAAACTCTACGGCTTATGGCTGATGAGTCGTCCGCTTATTCTACCGAGTGGTGTGTTGGCGTATGCGGTAGGAGTTGTCATCGCCGCCGCTGATGGGCCAGTGGCCTGGCAACCGCAAGCGGTTGGTTTAGCGCTGACGATGCTGGCGAATCTGGCTGCCCATTACGCCGATGAATACGCTGATGCCGATACCGATGCGCTGGCTCGTCACACCGGTATGTCTGGTGGCAGCGGAGCGATTGCGGCTGGTTTCGCGGATCGAGCATTGGCGCTACAGGCGGCGTTGGTGGTGAGTCTCTTAACCATCCTTTCTGGCGTATGGGCGGTTATAACGGGGACGATCCCCGTGGTCGCTGGGATGATCCTCGTGCTTGGCTTACTCGGTGGCTGGTTGTATTCGGTACCGCCTATAGCACTCGAACGACGCGGCTGGGGTGAGTTGACGAATGCGCTACTCGGGGGGTTGCTCATGCCACTCATGGCTTACGCCTGTGCGCATGGTATGCCGTCATTGCGGGTCTACCTTCAGTTGCTACCGGTGGTTGCTGCTGCACTCGTCTGTATTATCGGTGTGCACTGGGCAGACCGGCAGGCCGATGCTCAGGTAGGAAAATTCACGCTTGCCGTGATCTACGGCGAAAAGGTTCGCTGGTGGTGGTGGGCGAGTCTGCTTCTGGCCTATGGATTGCCGGTGTTTTTCAGTCCATGGTTGGTACCGCCTACTGTGGCGCTATCTGTTGTTGCAACGCTGCCGGTTGGGCTGTATACCGCGTTCCGCCTTACCCGTACCGATTCGCCTGTTGCCGGGGCCGCGACAATGGTGGTTTTGATGTTGGCCCATATTGCCGGTTACCTCTGGTGGATGGTCATCCGTTGAGGAATTTACACACTTAATGGTTTACAAAATCTTTTTATTAGCATATACTTATTCTGCAAGTAAGATCATCCTCAACGTCAGATTACGGAGGTACGTCTATGGAGGTGGCCGGTCTCATTACCCTCGTTCAGGGGCTGTTAGTGCTCGTGATTGCCGGTCTAGCCTGGTTTTTGGTCGCATGTTGTGCTCCATGGCGGCGGTCGCGTTGGCAATCTGATTCTTCGCCTACTGAACATCAGGTACGGCGGATCAAGCTCTTGCGGCAACGTCACGAAAGTTAGCTTTCGTGCTAGCGATAGTTTCTCAGCATTTGTTGAGATTTGATCTCACCCGATGAATATCTTTATCGTGTAAGGATCGCCAGGCTTATGCTACGATGAGGTAGAGACATGGAAGCATAAGCGAGGATCATCGTGCGCTGGCGTAATATTATCATTACCATTGGCAGCATTATTGTCATCGTAGGGATCGGGGTCGGTATTGGCTGGCCAATGCTGCGTAGTGCAATGGTAGCGTACTACTACAAAAGCACCTACCAGGCTCGTTCCCTGACCGCAGCCGATATTCAGCCTGCTCCTGCTGCAAGCACCCTCCAGGATATGCCCTGGATTGCCGCCGATTTGCCGGTTTGTCAGTCAACCAGTCTACAGATGATTGCTGCTCAGCACGGGAATCACCAGCCGCGACCGGCAATTGATCTGCTGATGGCCTTTACTTACGGTTTTACCGCTATTCCCGATAGTGATGAGCTCATTCCCTTTGGTCAAGACCCGGAAATCGGCATGCTCGTGGCAGCGCCGTATCTGGGCCTGGAACGTCAATACTACGTGACCGACGATGCCGATCTATGGATAGCGGCGGCACAGTCATTTCTTGCGCGGGGGTATCCGGTACGGGTTGCGCTGGATATGGGGCGATTGTACGATCAGTCTACTTTTATCGGACATAGTGAAGTGCTGGTTGGCTACGATCAGCAAGGTTTCTTCGTTTACGAGACAGTCTGCATCCCCCCGGCTCCCTGTCAGCCTGGTCAATATCCGGCAGGAGCAAGCGGTTTGTATCGAACTCACGCACAACTGCTAGCCGCAATGGAGTCTCAGGCGGCGGTTTTTAGCTATCCGTGGCGGTACAATCTGACCGTTTTTACGCCTGTTGCGCCGACCAATGATTTAAGGCCAATCTGGCAGCAATTAGCGCGAGTGACGCTTGGCGCAGATCAGTACGGTCTAACGTCGGGTGTCGTTGCACTTGAACGACTGATTGAGAAGATCGAACAAAAGCGAGTGCATGCTGCTCAGCTTGGCGAGTTGTTTGCCACCACAGCACGGTTCCGCCACGATAACGCTGCATTTTTGCGCGAGCGATTTGCTGCTGATACAACGTTGGTGCAGGCTGCCGCTTATCTTGAAGAAGCGGCGACATTCTACGACCAGGTGGCTAGCGATCCGCAATCAGGATCGGTCACTGATCTGCTCCGACGAGCTGCCGCTGCCGAGCGTGCTTTTGGCGAAACGATTCAGACGTATGCGCGGTAGTTGGCGCAGCGCAGGTTGGCAGGTGAAGGTTTTGCACGAACGTTGTTGGGAAGTACCTCTTTCCAAGCCGCTCGTTGTCTCCACTATCTTCTTTCACAAGGGGAGAAGATGGGGCTGGGGAAAGGTGAAGGTTGTCCGGCGTATTCCGCAGCAGTCTATGCGGAGCGCGTTTCTCAAACGCGCTCATGTTTGCTGCCATCGAGCGTGTCAACCCAAGAACATTACCGGTATCCGGCAGCCTGAAGATGAAACAAACGGGCGTACATTCTGTTGGCTGCCACCAGTTCCTGATGCGTGCCTGTTTCGATAATACGGCCATTGTCGAGCACAACAATCCGGTCTNCCATCCGTACCGTTGAAAAGCGATGGCTGATCAACACTGCGATGCGTCCGGCTGTTAAATCACGAAAACGCTGAAAGATTTCATACTCTTGTTCAGCATCGAGGGCCGCCGTTGGCTCATCGAGCACCAAGACCTCGCTATCGCGCATGAAAGCGCGTCCCAATGCAATTTTTTGCCACTGACCACCGGATAGCTCAGCACCGTTTTCAAACCAACGCCCCAGCATGGTGTCGTAGCCGTTTGCTAAACGACGCACGATCTCGTCAGCACCACCACGTTCAGCCGCGGCGCGCACCCTTGCTTCATTCGCGACCTCTTCAATCTGCCCGAAACCGATATTCTCACGTGCCGTAGCCTGATAGCGAACAAAATCTTGAAAAATGACGCCGATGCGTTGCCGAAGCTCATGAAGATTGTAATCGCGCAAATCAATACCATCGAGCAGGATCTGGCCTTCGGTCGGATCGTAGAGGCGAGTCAGTAATTTGATCAGTGTCGTTTTCCCCGCGCCATTTGCGCCAACGAGGGCAATTTTCTCACCCGGTGCAATGTGTAGATTAATGTCGCGTAACGCCCACTCAGCCCGATCTGGATAGCGGAAGCTGACATTACGAAATTCGATCCCCTGTCGGATCGGGCGAGGTACCGGCAGATTGCGCCCGTCTGATATGCGTGGCTCCAGGGCGAGAAAATCAAAGAGGTTGTTCAGGAATAATCCGCCTTCGTAGAGCTGAGCCAGATTGCTGAAGAGGGTTTGCACGACCGACTGGCTGCGCTGAAAAATGGTGAGGTAGAAGGTCATAGCACCAATCGTGATCACACCGGCTCCTGTTTGCCAGATCAGCCAGCCATACGCGGCGTAATAACCGGCGCTAGCGACTATCCCCCACCACATGCTGATCAGTGATCGTTTCCTGGCCAGCGTAGCATCTTCGTAAAAGAAGCGCTGGAACTGAACTTGATGACGTGCGATCAGTGGTTCGCCTAACCCGAAGAGCTTGACCTCTTTCGCCGCAGTATCGACAGTCAACAGATATTCGAGGTATTGCATGTGCCGAAACTCCGGTGCATGCCAGGTCAGCAAGCGAAAACGGAGCCGACTGAAATGAGTCTGGGCGAGGAAGGCAGGGATCGTCGCACCAAACAAAATTAGTGCTATCAGTGGGCTAAACCAGAGCAGGCTGGTCGTGAATGAGATCAATGTCAATATGTGCTGAATAGCGCTAAACACGGTGTTGACCATAGCCATAGCACGCCAGTTCGTTTCGCGGCGTGCATTTTGCAATTTGTCATAATATTGGGCGTCTTCAAAATAGTGGAGATCGAGCAAGAGTGCTTTTCGCATGATCGTGACATTGATCAGATTGCTCAAGCGTGCATTCAAGATATGCTCACTCAATGATCGAAGCTGCATGAACACTGCCCCGGCTGTGATCAATCCAAACTCACTCAGCAGCCATGGGAGCGTCTGTTCCAGACCGGTCAGTGGGTCGAGTCCTTGTTGTACGACTGCAACTACTTTGTCAACAATCTGCTGCGCAACATACGCCTGTGCTAATGGTAAGCCTGCCGCTACCAGCGTGATCATTGCCATCACCGTGGTATGCTTGCGGTCGGCCTGCCAGACCAGGCGAAAGGCAGCCGGAATGTTGGATAACGTTTGACGCGCTTCACCAATTCGTTGCCGCCAGTTCTGCGGGTGTGGTCGGCCAGGTGATGATCGTGGACGACGGTGAATTCGACCGGTCATAATATCTCCAGGTACTGTTCTTAGAACCTATCCGAAATATCCCGTTGTCGAAAGAAGACCGATTCGCGCACCGCTTCTATGGCAAGGCGATGCTGGTGCGCCGTGTCGTGGCGCTCGTTACTCAAAAGTATCTCACAACTTTGTCTGACCTGTGTTCATGCCAGGTATGGCAGTTCTCTTTTCGTCTCGAGGCATTCATCGCGCCACGTGGTGATGTCTCGAGTGCAGGCCGAATCACTTTGCAACTTTTTGTTACCATTGAGCGTTTAATAGGGTAGTGGTGTGAATGACAGCATAAGCTACAATATTGTTGATTGTTGTTGGTTTACAACCGGCTGTGACAGTGACATAGCTTCGGGACACCAGGGTTTTTCAGCTCGTTCGAGCAGAGTGAGTGGGAGAGGTGGGTTGCCAACCTGTCTCAAGCTCCCCTTCCTCCTTTTTGTATGTATATGTAAAACTAGGTGAAAGGTCGGGCGTGCTCTGTAGCACAGACACTAAAAACTTGAGTGGCCCGATCTCGCTTTCTCACTCAAAATGGGAAAGAGTGTAGAGACTTGCCGACACGCTCTGTAAGGTGTAGGTGGCGATTGATGGAATACGTGACCCTGGAGCATTCGTATGGAGACAATCATTGCACTTGCGAGTTCGCTGGGTTTAGCGACAGCTACCGGTCTCAATGCCTATCTCCCACTTCTTACCGTCAGTGTACTTTCGCGGTTGGGTCTGATCCAGCTTAGCGAGCCGTTTGATCTACTCAGTCATCCAATCACGATGGTTGTGTTGGCAATCCTGGCGCTGATCGATTTTATCGGTGACAAAGTTCCAGCGGTCGATAGCGTGCTCCATATCATCGGTCTGGTCATTAGCCCGATTGCTGGAGCGATTGTTGCCCTTGCTACGGCAACTGATGCCGTTTCTATTCATCCAGCAGTTGTTGCGGTGGCTGCGATCATTGCTGCTACGGGCACCCAGAGTGCGCGTACCAGTATCCGCCCGGCGGTGACTGCGGCAACGGGTGGTACTGCTAATCCTTTTGTGAGTTTTCTGGAAGATGCGCTATCGTTTGTGCTGAGCCTGCTAGCGATCTTCTTACCGATGGTGGCTCTGATAATTGCTCTGATTCTGGGTTTTGTCGCCTTCCGTTTCATTCGTGGTGCAGTACGGGTTTGGCGCGAAGCCAACCTACGCCGCAACGGTGTTTCGCGTGCGCCGTGAGTCGTGTTCGACCCCCTATCCTCATGCACTGGGGATCGTGGGGGAAACTACAGTTTTACAAGACGTCGACGGATAGACTCGGCGAGGAAACAAAGTTAGCCGGAGATGTTCGTCGGAACAGGAAGCTGCCTCTTCTGCGCACACTGCTGCGCCTATTTCGCTTTCCGCGCCCTGCTCTTCTCATCGGAACAGGGTGAAAATGGTGAGAAGTCTGCCTGAGAGAGCTCTCGTTACGTTATCGCCAGTGCGTATTATACCGCACCGATCTGTCCTGCCTCTCCCATCAGGGTAAAAGCGGGGGCTGGAGGGAAGATGATAGAGCCTTCCTCTCCCAGTGAGGGCGGTAGGCCGGTCATCATCAATAGCACGGGTACTGAGAACGTTGAAGCCTCTGTGATCAATTTGCCTCTCTTGACATTGTTTACTCACCCGTCTATACTCTCTGCGCTATGTTGCGCAAAACGACCATTCATTTTATCTGGCAGGCCGGTTTGGGGGTGCTGCTGATTGTCACCCTCGGTGCTGCCGTCTGGTTTGATAATGCTGCTTTTCGCGGCATTGTTTCTCGTTCCCCCATTCCTACCCCCTTTCCCTACAGCGACGGACCAGCATTGGGGGTCAATGTGTTTAACCTGCATCTCGAACCCGATCCGGCAGCAGTTGACCGCACATTTGAGCTGGCTCGCGAATTAGGGGCGCGCTACGTGCGCATGCAGGTACCCTGGGAAGATATTGAAATTCACGGACGCGGTGATTTTACTGACCGCCGGAACGAGACGACAATTGGGGTGGTATCAAGCTGGGCCAAGTATGACCGGATCGTTGCTTCGGCAGTTGCCCACAACATCGAGTTGATTATGCGGGTTGATCGTACTCCTGCCTGGGCCTGTGAGCAGGGATGTACAACCCCAGAGTTTCGGGCTGGTCTGGCCGTTGATGGTAATTCAACCGGTCCTCCTGATGATCTGGCTGACTATGGCCGTTTTCTGGCCACATTGGTTCGTCGCTACCGCGGTCAGGTACGCTTTTTTCAGGTCTGGAATGAACCAAACCTCAAGAACGAATGGGGATGGCAAGATCCTAAACCGGCAGATTTTCTTGCCCTGCTTCGAGTCGGTTACGAAGCGGTCAAGTCGGCTAATCCCGATGCAATTGTTCTCTTCCCCGGCCTGGCGCCAACCGATGGTCTCGATCCGCGGGCACCGATGACCGAACTCGAATATCTTGATGCGATCTATACGTTGGGCGGGGCGGCGTATTTCGACATTATGGCGGCGCAGAATTACGGTTTGGGGCAGCCACCAACCGAGCATCACTATATCTTTTTACGTGGACGTGACAACTGGAATTGGCGCCATCCTATTGATACGCGCAACGATGTCAGTCGTGTCGTCTTGCTGCGCGAGGTTATGGAACGCCACGGTGATCTGGCAACACCGGTATGGGTGACAGAGTTTGGCTACAACGCGGCACCGGATGATATTCCACTAGAACGACGTTTCATCTGGGGGCCACCGGTCGATGAAGAGACCAAGGGTCGGTATCTGGTTGCCCAAATCGAGCGTGCCCGTCGTGAATGGCCCTGGATGGGTGTCATGAGCGTCTGGATGTTGCGTTACGGTGGGTATGCTGACCCCGACCCGGCTGATCCAACCCCCTATTTCGCTCTGGTCAGTCGTGACTGGCAGCTTATGCCGTCGTACCAGATTGTGCAGGAATATCTGCGTGCACCGGCAGTGGCCCATGTTGGTGTTCACACCTGGAATCATCCGGCTGTTGAGCGCACAAGTAGCGGTTGGCGGCTCCGTTTTGTTGGCACCGGTATTGAGTTGCACGGTGGCAAGCTCACGAACGTTGTCATCGATGGTCAAGAGACACTGATGAATGGTCAGGCAATTCACGGTCTGGCCGATACGTTGCACACGATTGAGATGAACGGTGAAACACCGCCAACCGGTTTTGCCATCATTCGTGACCTGCCATGGCGAACGCTCGGTGATTATGGGCCGCTCATTCTTGTGGCAGCTCTTGCAGTAATGGGTGCGCTCACGATGCGCACCACCCTCCAGATACTTGATCACCTCTTGCGCCACTGGCGGCAGATCGCTGACGAACGACGCGAATGGATCGTCTTTGCGTTGCAAGGATTCACGCTGGCGATTGCGTACCGGGCATCGGCGCAGCTTCCCATAACGATACTTGGCTTTCTCCCCTTTCTCGGTTTGAGCATTGCCCGTCCCGATCTGGCACTCCGCTGGGTTGCGATAACTGTTCCGTTATACCTCCTGCCAAAAGGTATTTTCGATGCCCGTTTTGGCATTCGTGATAGCGGTATCTACCTTCCGTTGCATGAAGTTGTCCTCTGGACGACGACAATTGCGACCATTCTGCGCGATTGGCGGCAGTTGCATTGGCCGGGTTTTATGGTTCTACGGACAACAATATGGGCACTGCTCCCGGCCGGGTTGGTGCTGCTCGGTGGGTTCTGGGGGGTACTCATTGCCGAGGTACGTGGACCGGCCCTGCGTGAGCTGCGCTGGATGATTATCGAGCCACTGCTCTTTATCGGCTTACTCTGGTGGCACGAACGGCAGGGTCGGGCTGTGTTTTACCCAGTCCTGCTCGGCTGGTTGGCCGGTGGCGCTGTCTCAGCACTGGTAGCGCTGGCGCAATTTGGCGGTATGGACCTGACAGCACTCATCGGTACCAAAATTAGCCACGGCGCCGATCTGGTTGCCACCGAGGGCGTGGTACGGGCGACCGGTCTGTACGGACATCCCAACAATCTTGGCTTAGCGATGGGGCGGGTTTGGCCGCTAGCTGTGGCACTGGCGTGGGGCGCGTGGCAGCAGCGTTGGCGCTGGTCAACCATCATCTTGGCCGGTATCGCAGTGTTATCGTTCGCCGCTCTGATGGCCTCCTTCTCACGTGGTGCGTACTTGGGAGCATTAGTAGCCGCGAGTGGGCTTCTGTTCTTCACTGCGACGCCGCGTATCCGTTCTCGGCTCATCATCGGGATGGGCCTTGTCGTGGCAGTGATTGTCGCGACGGTGACCATCCTCGGTATTGAACGACTCAGTCTATTTACCGGCAGTAGCACTATCCGGCTGGCAACCTGGCGTGCGGCGCTGGCCATATTGATCGACCATCCGTTCGGTATTGGTCTCGACCAGTTCCTGATCGTTTACCAACGCTACATCGATCCGACGCTCCTCAACACCAACGAAATCTACACAGCGCATCCCCACAACCTTGTGCTTGATCTCCTGCTCCGGGGCGGGCCACTGCTCTTCATCGGGTTGGGATGGGCTGGATGGCGTATTCTGCGTGCGCCAGTACACTCCCCCTCGCCACTGAGCATCGGTGCTGCGGCGACACTAGCTGGTGCACTGATGCACGGCCTCGTCGATGCTTTCTACTTCTGGCCTGATCTGGCGTTTAGTTTCTGGCTGTTGGTGGTGTGCAGTGCGCACTGGAGAGGAGGATGGGGTAACGCCAATTCATCCTTTTCAGCAAAACAAGAGTAGGGTACGCTGGTAATCTGCATAACTCTTGTGCACGCAACTTGTTCCTCAACCACCGAGCAAGGAAAAAATTCACTCAGATTCATAGAGATTTTACTATCGCATGTTTTCCCTGAAGATGTCATGATTCAGGCGAACGCTGTATGCACGCTGTACGTTTATAAGCTGTAAATACCTACAGATGGGTTGGCGTGCGCTTTGGGAAGGTTATCGTTGAACTTCTCACCAGTTGATCCTCTGCATATTATGGCATGGGGACGAATCCTTTGTTCTGGCAATTTTGCTATTTGCGAAGATTCTCTATGAACATGAACCATAATCGGCAACAGTGGGAAGCGCTTGGTAGGCTCGATCCTTTTTGGGCAATGACGGGTATCAGTAATTGGGATTTAAGTGCTTTCTGGAAGACTGGCTACGTTCAAGTAGAACAGCTTCACCAGGAAATGTCACGCATTGGGTATCCCAAGCAGTTTAAGCGTGTGCTTGATTTTGGTTGTGGGATTGGCCGGTTAGCGCCAGCTTTTCGTACATTGTTCGATGAGTACGTTGGCGTCGATATATCCGAAAGTCTGATACAGAAAGCGTGTCAGCTTCATGCCCATTTGCCACAGACACGCTTTATGTTGTTGCAGCAAGATAGAATCGACTTACCAGATCAGAGCTTCGATCTCATCTTTTCGTTTGGTGTATTTCAACATATACCGAATCATCGGTCGGTCCTTCATATATTACTGAATTTGCCCGTATGTTGAAGTCAGACGGACTGATCTTTTTTAATATTTGCCATCATATTCGTTGGAGGTATCGTTTGCAGCTGCGTCGGCGTTTGTATTTTCTCTGTAAGCGATTTGGTATCCTCGATTATCATTTATTTTTCGATTTAACCTATACCCCCAATCGGTTCACGCAGTTCCCTATCAAACTTTGCAGCGTTATCTACAGACTCTTTCTCTACAACCTCTTTTCGTCCGCCGTTCTTCTCCACCCGATGCACCACATCAGTTATGGGAATACGAACTAATCAAGTGTTGTGAAAATATCTCAAAATAAGGTTTCATAGACACACAGCGTATATCTCTGAATAGAGCACGATAGTCGGCATTCCTCAGCTTTCTCCGACCATTTTTTGCTGTGTTAAGATCGATAAGGTGCGTGCTACGTGTTCCCTATTTTGACAGCATTAGAACATCAGCAGGTAAGTGTAAAACTTGCTCCTATCGGTTGAAAGGTTGATTATACTAGGTGGCTCCTGGCAACATTAGAACATTCAATCTATCAGCTTGATTTTCGTTGCCGCTTGTAAACCGAGTTCGACATTTACTTCATAGACAACACTAATACTCTGTTAACCTTCTTCTAATCCTGACCGTCTATCTTGCCAGAATTGAGTGGATTATTGTAACAGACACTCAGTTGCGCACACAAGGGAGGTAGACGATGCGCGTACTTCGCATGATTAGCGTCCTTGTTTTGTTGGCGTTGCTCATGGTTGCAGGTGCAGCGCCAGCACTGGCTCAAGAGGGCCAGCGTAGTCTCTTCTTCTACACTCGTTATCCGGATCAGGAAGCTACCGTTGGCGATA
>JGI24185J35167_1000281_pt1 | contig 22601 bp, 13 predicted proteins | sample YNPBryunderm2012_FD_35167 | JGI IMG/M metagenome (IMG submission 35167) | reverse complement strand
AAGATCCGCACATGTTCGCCGAATGGGGCGTTTACGTTCGCCAAAGGTTGGTTTTGCCGTCCTCTGATGGCAGGGCGAAATCGGCGCTAAGAGCCTATCCCAAAATCAGGCTTAGAGGCTGTCTCGAAATTGGTAGTCGGACGCGCCCCGGACCGTTGTCAAACCCTTCCGATTTCCCAAAATGCCCGTTTATTAGGGGGTTTGGCCAGTCTGGGGGCCGCCGGTTGCTAGTCCATACGGCTAAAGACGGAATTTCAGGACAGCCTCTTAGTGAAAGCCACGTTTGAGTTTTCCTGCCCGAACCAACCGTCTTCCTTTGAAGGATCCGCTTGGCAGGGGGCGGCATTTGGGGACAGACGCTCAGATATTTCCAACAGGGCCGGAGTAACGTATGCTTCTAAATAGAGAGGCCGTCGCCTCTGGAGCGGCCAGATCGGCAAATGAGATTGATCCCGGCTCCGTTCCCGAGGGTTCTCCCTATTCCTCTTCGCAACCCAGGGAGATAAACGGAACTCTGTGAAACCTGGGGTGTTCCGTGTAGCTATTTGCGAAGATTCTTAGGAAGCTAGGGAGAATCCGGTGGAACACCAGAAGCGTTTTTCTTGGGGGATGAAGGCAGATGCCGATTCGATTTCGGTGTGTGGCCTGTCGGCAACTGCTGAGCATAGGACGGCGGAAGGCGGGCACAGAGATTCAGTGTCCGAAATGCGGGCGGTCGCAGGTGGTTCCTAGCGAGGAGGAGGCGGCCGCCGCTTTGGCCGCCGAAGCCGCCGCCCGGTCTCAGTCCAGTTCTCCTGCTCCCGCAGGAATCTTCATTTTTGACGAAGAACCGGAAGAAGAGACCCTGTCCGGTCCCGGCAGTGGGATTTCTTCTCCCTCGGCCAGTTCCGGGGTTGCCGGTTTTGGCTTTGCCTCCGCAGCCGCTCCAGAGGGACGTTCCTTAGCCGGCGGACTGAGTGTTCCCCTTGGCCGGCCTCCGAAAGAGGTGATCTGGATTTCACGCCGCACCGTATATTTGCAGGCCCTGTTGATCTTTGGGGTAGGTCTTGGTGGGTTTGTGTTGGGGTATTGGTTGGGTTGGGCCGACAGTCCTGCTCGGAGCGTTCCGNCCNCNCCNGCGGANCCTGCCGGTCCGATTCTTCTGGAAGGTCGGCTTTTCTATCGACCGGAACCTCTTCAGGTCAGGCCGGAGGAAGGGGCGGTGGTGATTTTTTTACCGGCCGATCGGACGCCGGAGGAGCGGTTTGTCACCATCGGGCTTCGGCCGCAAGACCCGCCGCCGGGCCCCAATAATCCGACGGTGCAAGCCATCGTCCGTTTCGGCGGCGCCTACACCCGAACCGATCGCGAAGGGAACTTCCTGGTGCAACTACCCACCCCGGGCGACTATTCCATACTGCTGATCTCCCGCCATGCCCGTCGGACCGACGCCGCCGTGCCCGAACCGATTTTGACAGAAATGAAACGATATTTCCCGGAGCCAAGAAACCTGATCGAACAAGCCAAGTTCCACTGGACAGTTTTGACCGTCCGGGAGAACATGCCCCCGATCGAATATGATTTCGACCGTGAGGCTGAGACCTCCTCCAAATCACCTGAAAAAAGCCCCCGATAACCTCTGCCCCTTTCTGGTCTCCGAAAGGATGCCGGCTGGCGAAGTTCCGCCGAGACGAGCCGGTTAANCCCTTTTCGGGTTGATCCGGGTCTTTTGCGTGGCGGTTTTGGGGGTCGAAAGCGATTGACTCTGCACCGTGACGCTCAGTTCCGCTTCTCCTGGGCTGCGGGCCAAGGCCATAATCCGATAGGTCAACGTCTCCCCCGGCCGAATCTGTTCGACCGGGCGGAAGCGGAGCTGTTGGCCTTGGGCCTCGTACCGAGCAGGCCCGCTGGTGCCAATCTTGGCGTCCATCAAGTGGCTGGACAAGGCGACGGTAACGGCCACATGAAAATCCGGCTGTTGCCCCTGATTCTGCACCGTGATTACATAGGGCACGGTATCCCCTTGGACTGCCGGGTCTTTCAGATCGGTAACCGTTACGACCAATTCGGGCGGCCGAAGCACCCCGGTAGATCCCGGAGGAGCCGTCGATGCCGCAGGTTCTATCGTCAGGCAGGATTCCGCATTGGCTTGAGCATGACCAGATGTAACTTGGGTGGACATGCATACTTTTGGTCCCGGCTGGTCACAGAAATATTGGACCTGCAGCGTGAGACGCTGGTCAGGGGGTAATGCGTCGATCAGCCACTCCACATTCTGGTCCCTCAAGCGAGCACCCTGGGATGCGCGACGCGGAAGCAATTGGGGATCGTGTCGGACTCGAACCTGGAGCTGCGGAATCGGCGTGGCGCTGGTATTCTGAATCTCGAGAATCAGGAGCACTTCCTGGCCCACGATGGCTTTGGCCGGCTCGGTCCAACTTCGTACTTTCAGCGGCAAACTGGCCTCTGGCGTCATCCCAGCAGCATTGGGCTGGGCAATCGACCGCCCACCGGTTTGATTGCCACTCGACGGGGCACTCCCCTGTGAGGAGGTCGACGGTCCCGGCAAGGAGACCGGGCCGCTTGGCCCCCCGGCCACCGCGTTCAGACATACCTGCCGACTCTCCAATAGGGTTGCCCCCTGATAAAGTTCCACGGTATGACACACCTGGCCCGTCTGCACCACCTGTAAGGTCAGATAGAATTGCTGTTGGCCACCGGCCGGCAGCTCAGGCAAGCTCCGTTCCATCACCCCGGTAGGGGCCATTTCGTGCCGAAAGCCTGGGCCAAATCGATTCCGAATCACCAGACCCGAAATCGGTCCCGGAGTCCGATTGATCACAAGGATGTCGAATTGAACTTGTTGGCCCAAAGCGGCCTGACTCGGTGCGCTAATGCGCAGTTCAATTGGCCTCTGAACTCCAGAGGGTGTACCGAGGCTGGTCGAAGGGCCGGCACCGGCGGGACTGCTTGTGGCCGTCGGACTGGTGGCAGACACCGGGCTGATCGTGGTACTGGCGCATTGCCTGGCACGCAGGCCGCGGGGCGAAACAGCCTCCGCACAAATGTTCCATCCTCCAGCCCGATCGGCCCGGAGGATCACTTCCCCCCGCTGCACCTGGCCTGGCCCCAAAGTGCCTACCTCCCACTGAAGTAGCAGCCCTGTCAGTTGGCCCGGCGGAGTGCTGCCAACGAAGGTTGCCCCTTCCGGAAGCTGCACAGCCAGCCGCACTCCCTCCGCCAACAAATCTCCCGGATTGGACACCTCCAACGTATATCGAACCGAACTGCCCACACTGGCCACACTGGGGCCAATCACGCGCACGGCCAGTTGAGGGGCCGACCATGTACAGGTGGTCATTCCAGAGGCCAACACCAGCCGGGCCGACTCCGGACCGCCCCCAGCCGACGGCCGAAGAATCTGAATCTGGATGCGATTACTGCCAGGACTGGGTTGGGCTTGAAAGAGTTCCACACTGGCCTGCCCGGCCTCATTGGTGGCCACTTCCACCACCCTGGCTCCATCCGGAGCAAAACCAGCCGTCGGCCCGTCCAAAATCTCATACCGCACCAACCAGCCCCTCCGAGGCCGACCGTCCGACCGGCCCAGCACTGTGGTGGTCAAGGTGTGTCTGCTTCCGGCTGGTTGGATGGACGGTGCGGGAAACGTCCACTGGGCATCCACCCAATGGATACGGGCTGTCTGCCGACGCTGCCCCCAGGGGGCCACACTGGGAGCAAAAGCCGACACATAACTGACCCCTTCGGTGGGCGAACTGACCGAGACCCATGCCTGGCCCGGCTGGACCAGCACATCGTCCTGCATGTCCGCTGTGCCACGGGTAAGCCGAACCGGTCGCCGCAGAGTGCTGGTAATGGCAAACGTGGTGCAGAGTTTACGTGCCCGGGTAAAATCCAGGACCAGCCAGTTGAGCCAACTCCCCTTGCCCACCTGGACAAATTCGCCTACTCCACCGGCCGCTATCGACCATTCNACCCGCTCGTTGGTGGTGGTATAACCGTCCGGCCCCACGACGGTAGCCACCAGAATCACTTCGCTGCCAATCGGTGCTACCACTTCCCGGGGGTGAAGATATAGGGCTGCATTCTCGTTCCACTCGAACAGACGGCCGTCCGGCTCGGTTCGTTCCGGGGGCAAAAAAATTCGCTCCCCACTCGGATCGATCCGGGGCAAACCTGCCCAGACCGCATCTGCCCCAGCCCCCAGGAACCCTCCTGCCAAAGCCCAAACAGCCAGGAACCTGATTGCCCAGGGGGAGAAAACCCCCTGGGCGCAGAACATCTTCCGCCCAATGGACCGAGCTCCTCCAATTCCAGAGCAATGCGGTTCCGTATGACCACCCAGGTGGGGGGGCATCCCCTTCTCCCCCACGAACGAAAAGTTTCCGGAAGCATTCTTCCTAGGACAAGAAAAGTGGGCCTTCTTGGCATGGATTGCTCAGGAGGCCCCCTGCACCCTCCTCCTGCCTGATCCCTCGCTTGACCCAAACGGGGCACATTTTAGTAATCTGAGCGATTGGCTACAATGCCAGGTTAAAGGGTTTTCCCCACGGCTTATATTCCCCTTGGGGGATGAAATGGAAGGGATGGAGAGCCCACAGGCAGCCCCAACCCTCATGAACCCCCCAAAAGGCTGGCTTAGGGCAAAGAAAACTTTTTGCAAGCTACCAAGGGTAACCTACCCGGAAGGGACTGGGGGAAGATTGGTAATATACGAAAAATAAATAGAATTGGTAATATACGAAAAATAAAAAGAATAGTAACATTTTAGCCGAATGGATGAACACAATGTCTCCTTCCGGGGGAACCTGCAGCCCAGGCAATAAGGATTTCTTCTGCTGTCTGGACTGCCGCTTTCGTACAAGTAACACCCTGGCTTTAGGCCGCCAGACGGAGGGTTGCTTCCTTGGGCTAAAAGTAAATCTCTAGGAATAGAAATAGATAGAAAATGTCTGGCTCCGTTATCTCCCAATTGGAACTGCTGGCCGAAATCGATACCCTGGTCGAGGACCTACGCACCTGGGCGGATTCGGCCCCGGCTTGGGAACCAGCCCGCACAGCGCAGAAGTTGATCCATCGGCTTTTGGAGCGGCTGGAAGGGATTCGCATTCGTATGGATGCCCCTTTGGTGGTAGCCACTTTAGGGGGCACCGGTACCGGCAAAAGCGCCTTACTTAACGCGATTCTGGGCAAAGCAGTGCTGCCCACCGGGCAGATCCGGCCCACCACCTGCAAACCGGTGCTCGTGTGCCGTCCGGACATCCAGCCGGAAATGCTCGGCATCGAGCCGTCGGCCGTAGAGCTCTGCCCTCAACAGTTGCCCGTTTTGGAGCACTTGGTGTTGGTGGACTGTCCAGACCCGGATACGAGCGAATCGGCCGAGGAGGCTGGTTCCAATTTAGCCCGGCTCCGCCACATTTTGCCCTATTGTGATGTGCTGCTAATTACCGGCACCCAGCAGAAATACCGAAGCGGTCGAATAGCAGAGGAATTGGCTCGGACGGCCACTGGCGCACGGCTCATCTTCGTGCAAACCCATGCCGACACCGACGACGACATCCGGCCGGATTGGCAAAAAGTGTTGGAATCGGAATATGTGGTCCACCGAATTTTTCGTATCGATTCGGTGCGGGCCTTAGAGGATGCCCGGTTGGGCCGACCTCAGCAGGCCGAAATGGCCGATCTGCTGGAGCTTTTGACTCGGCAGCTTGCCGGGACGGCGGCTGGGCGCATTCGGCGGGCCAATCTGTTGGACTTGGCCGCTCAGGCACTGGCCCGTTGTACCGAAAGAGTCCAGCAAACGGCCCCGGCCCTCGAAGTGCTCCGCCAAGCCTTCCAAAGGGAAAAGCACCAGCTCTTGAATCATTTAGTGGAGAGTTTGCAGAAGCAGTTGGAGAGTGCTCGGCGGGATGCTGAAAACCGCCTTTTGGGGGAAATCATATCCTGCTGGGGTAGTAGTCCTTGGGCCTGGGTCCTCCGCATCTATCAAAGTTTGGGCATGGTGCTGCTGGGACTGCTGGGCCGTCGGCTTTCGGCACCGGCCGCTTTAGTACTTTGGGGGGGTGCGATCGGCTGGCAAATCTGGCGAAAGCGTCAGACCCACCGGCCCCTGTTGAACCGGCCCACCCTCCGCACCATGGGCTGGCTGCCAGATCAGGTGGAGGAAGTGGGGATTCGGCTCCAGGGGTATGCCTGGGAAGCCGGCCTCCCCGCCCAGATTGCCCAACCTGAGCGCCTTTTCCCCCAAATGGAGCAATCAGCCTATCGGCTTCTTTCTCAGCTTAGCGCCCATGTGGACCAAACCCTGGGTGAGTTGGCAGCCCGGCATAGTCGATGGTACGTTCGGGGGTTCTATGAAATACTATTTGGGGGGGCAATAGCGGTGGTACTCTACCGGTTGGCAAAAAACTACTTTTGGGACAGTTGGTTGGATCCGACGCCCGATGCCCCACCATATGGTTTGGACTTTTATCTGACGAGCCTTTTCTGGCTCCTGGTGTGGGCGGCCGGATTGGTTTGGATCTTTTTGAACCGGATTCGGCACGGCATGGGCCGACACATCCGGGATTGCCTGCAGCGGTGGCGCCACGAGGTGGAGCAAATGCCGATTTTCGGGGTCTTGGAACAGGAATATGAAAAAATCCGGGATTTTCAGGCGGATTTGGCCCGGCTTCGGGAGCGGGTGGAATCCTTGCGGCTCCGATTGGCTTTGCCGGAAGGGTCATTAGCTCGCCGCCGGACGGAAGAAGAGGTCCGAAGAGAACAATTTATGGAGCTTCGCAAATCGTAGAGACACGAAATTCCCTGCCTTTTGGCCACGTCGGTGCCCCTTGGTTTTGCGAAGACCAATCGGTTTTCCGAAGAGAAACAATTTGGGTTCACTGTCTCAGTTCGGATCAAACTCCCCCTATCGGTTGGAGGCAACGGATTTTTCCCTGCTACCAGTGGGAGGGGGGGAGCCGCCGCCTACCCATTTTCGGGAGAGCCTCTAAAAGGAGACCTGCCTGTTGAGGTGAAAATCAGGGCACCTTTTCTTCCAGCAGATGAACCAGGTAGTTGGGTGGGCTTGCTTGCGGTTGGGGCCGATCCGTCCGAGCGGGCAGGGAGTCCCAGGGGCGGGACAACGGATACAAAATTTCCTGTTCTCGGCGACTGCGGGCTGCCAAAATCCGCTCCTGCCAGCCTATCCCCTCCTGCAAAAGCAGTTGCCGGAAAGAAACCCCGTCGGTAAGCCGACCCGCCAACCGAAGCATCGTAGCTCGGCGGACCAATTGGTAGGTGGCCGGGGATACACAACCGGCCGATGGGCCGTCTTCGGACGCCCCAGGCAGGCCTGGGATATGCAAACCGGCCCCGGCAGGCCGACCAATCACCACCGGATATTTGAGAGCAGCGTTCCACAACAGGGGCAATTGTTCCCAGGGCAATACACACCCAGGTTCCTCAAAGAATAGGATTTGGCCGGTGGCCTCGGCAAGGGCGGTGCGGATGGCCTCGGCCCACCCCCTCGATTGGCCAAATCGGAATCCCTTAATTTGGGGGTAACAAACGCTCATTTCCGAGAGAACTTCGATGGTGGCATCCGTAGAACCATCGTCCAGCACAATCAGTTCCACGGATCGAGTCAATTCTGCCAAGGTTTCCAGAAGATTCACCAAAGCAGATTCCAAAACAGCCTGCACATTTCGGACAGGCAGAAGTGCACTGAGGGAGATGGACACACCGGCACCTTTCAAGCGCGGGATTGATTTGTTGTTTGTTTATTCGTTTAGTGATCTTTAATGGGAACCGAGCCCAAAGCGGAAGATCCTTGATTGAGATGGCTCCGGCAGCCCTCTCCTTGGCGAACTTCAAAGGGGTCCTTGGATACTCAATTTTTCGGAAATTTTGCGGAAAACTCTCCATGGGAACCCCCCAAAAGGGTATTTACACAAGTTCTAGCATATGCATCGGTTTTACCGAAAATACTCTCTCTTTGCCGGTCCCGCCTAGTCCCAATCCGCTTGCCTGTATCCATTGGGATCCATTACCAAATCGGAAACCCCCTCCAAACGATGCTGAGAGGCCGTGCCGAAATGGGTACTCGGGCGGCGGCCCGGACCGTTGCCAAACCCTTCCAATTTACCAAAGTGCCCGTTTGATGGAGGTCTTGGCGGTCTGGGGGCCGCCGGTTGGTAGTCCATCGGGCTAAAAACGGAATTCGGGGACAGCCTCTTAGAGCTCGAAAAGCGAATCCCCCAAGGGGTGGAGTTCTAACTTTCGAGAAGCCAAAGAGTTACGGAAAATGGCCAAAGTCAAGCTTATTTGGTCTTCGCCAAACCAAGGCACACCGACGTGGCCAAACACCAGGGAATTGCGTCGCTCGGAACATTTTAGCCGAATGGACGGGCGTGCTTGGCATGCCTGCAAAAGCGGCCATCCAAGGCAGACCCCTCCAAAGGACCGGAGCTGGGAAGCAGGTCCCTCCAAGGGTTTTTCATTCGCCTAACATATTACTGTGCCGCTACGAGTGGCCAAGCTCCATAGAACCTCATCGGACTCCGGAACAGTAGGCTCGTGGGGAAGTGCAGATTATTCAGAAGAGATGTCTTCCGAGCGGATGCCGTATTTGCGCATCAGCTTGTGGAAATTGGGACGCAGCATCCGGACCTGCTTGGCAGCTCGAGACACGTTGCCGCCGGCCCGCCGAAGCGCCTCCAGCACAAACCGGCGTTCCAATTCTTGGACGGTGCTTTCGGCCACCTGTTCTTTTAGGCGTCGGAATTCTTCCCAGGTAGTCGGCAGCGGGGGCAAGGAGGGCTGAACCGGCGTCTGCCGAATCTCCAAAGGCAAATGGACCACATCGATGTACTGGCCCTCGCATAGAATGGCCATCCGTTCAATGATATTTTTCAGTTCCCTTACATTGCCTGGCCACGAATAACTCTCCAGTCGGGCCATCGCCTCCGGCGTAAATCCCTTGATCGCCAGATTCATCCTGGCACAAGCCCGCCGCAAAAACACATTGGCCAACAGGGAAATATCTCCCGGCCGCTCCCGCAAAGGAGGCAAATGGATCGGCACCACATTCAGCCGATAGTACAAATCCTCCCGAAAGAGCCCTGCGCGAACCAGTTCGCCCAGATCCCGGTTGGTCGCCGCGATGAGACGAATATCCACCTCCCGCTCGGTCGTGTCGCCTACCTTTTTCACCCGCCGGGTTTCCAGGACCCGAAGGAGCTTGGCTTGTGTTTCCAGGCTGAGATTGCCGACTTCGTCCAAAAAGAGCGTGCCGCCGTCAGCCACCTCGAAAAGCCCCTTTTTCGTGGCAATCGCCCCGGAAAACGAACCCTTCACATGGCCGAACAGTTCGCTTTCCAGAAGGGTGGGCGCCAGGGCGGTGCAGTCGCAGGCGAGCAGGGGTTTGTGGCGGCGTGGGCTCAAGCGATGGATGGCCTGGGCCACCAGCTCCTTGCCCGTGCCGCTCTCGCCGGTAATCAGCACGGTACCGTCCGTCGGCGCCACACGCTTGATCAGGGCAAAGACCTCCTGCATAGGCCGGCTTTGGCCCAAAATGCCCTCAAATCCCTGGTAGATTTCTGCCTCTTTGGCACCAGCCGGATATTGCCGAAACCAGGCAGCCCGGCTACCCAATTTTCGTACAAGCGTAGATAATTGTTCTGGAGTGAACGGTTTTGCGATATAATCGGCTGCTCCCTGTTTCATGGCCTCCACAGCGGATTCCACCGTAGCATGGCCGGTAACGATCACTACCGGCGTGGGGATCCCGGCCGCCTTCAGTTGGCTCAAAAACTTCATCCCGTCCAGCCCCGGCATCACCAAATCCAACAGAATCACGTCATATTGGCCGTTCAACGCCGCCTGAAAACCCGCCACAGGATTTTCAAAGACCACCACTTCATGCCCCTCGGCCGCCAGAATCCGTCGGCAACTGGCACCCACGGCCGGATCGTCATCCACCACCAAAATCCGGAGCGGACGGATCTCCTGGACGGGTTTCTCGGAGGCTGGCTTGGAGCTTTTCATGCTGTGGACTCCTTGGCCGATTCTGCGTCGGATGGCCACCTCTCCCTTCCAATTCCCTTCGGAGGAGAAGGGAACCCAAAGGGTCCTACGGGTTTGCCGACCAGAAGTTCCCAAGGCTTCCGTGGACCGGCAAGCGGGAACAGGGTTCGGGGCCAGACCGGATGTTCCTTATTTTAAATCGGCCTTAGGAGTTTCAGAAGGGGATGGCGTCCGGGGGCTTCGGGCCGGAAGCACTACGGTAAACGTGGAGCCGAAACCCACTTTGCTTTCCACCTCGATATGGCCGCCATGTTGCTGGACAATACCGTAGCTGACGCTCAGGCCCAAGCCGGTGCCTTTGCCGACCGGTTTGGTGGTGAAAAACGGTTCAAAGATGCGTTCCAGATGTTCCGGCGGGATGCCGCAGCCGGTGTCGGTGATTTTCACCAGAACCTTGTCCTGGTCTGCCGAAGTGCTCACCAGCAGGGTACCACCCTGGGGCATGGCTTCACATGCGTTCAGCGCCAGGTTCAAGAAGACCTGTTGGAGTTGGTTGGGATCGCCGTCGATGAGCGGCACATTATCCTGAAGGTCTTCGACGATCATGATATTGCTGAAGGCCCGCTGATTGCTCAAAAGGCGCAAGGTGCGGCGCAGGACGTCGTTAATCTGGAGGGGCTGTTTGACGGCGGGGCGTTCCCGGGCAAAATCCAACAGTCCCCGAACGATCTCCGCCGCCCGCGTGGTTTCTCGAATGATCAAGTCGAGGTCCTGGCGGTCCTGTTCGTCCATATTGGGTTTTTCCCGGAGCATATGGGCAAATGTGAGGATGCCGGTCAAGGGGTTATTGATCTCATGGGCCACTCCGGCGGCCAATCGCCCGACAGAAGCTAATTGTTCACTCCGACTGATTTGTCGTCTCATAGCTGCCTTGAGCTGCTCTTCCCGCTCCGAAATCGCCTCGGCCATCTGATCCAGTGCCTGACACAATAGCCCCATTTCTCCCGGCGGACGAATACCTACTCGAGCGGTCAAATCCCCATCGATGACCCGGCGAGCCATCGCCAGAATCCGCCGGATCGGCCCCAAGACCAAGAGAGTGCCCACATGGATCAAGATCAAACTGCCCACCGAGGTAGCAGCAATAAAGGTGACAAATGTCCGGATAATCCGGTGCCGCTCCCGCAAAAACGGCGCCCGCAGCAAGCCCACATACAAGACGCCTACCACGCGGCCTGTAGGGTCCCGGATCGGCTCATAGGCGGTGATGTACCAGTCGTTTACTACAAAGGCCTCGCCGATCCAGGTTTTCCCTTCTCCCAGTACCTGGTCCGCCACTGGAGCGCTCAGTCGGGTGCCCACGGCCCGCCGACCGTCTTCCTGGATCACATTGGTCGAAATCCGAAGATCGCCCAGGAAGATGGTGACGGTACCGATGTCTCTGCCTTCGTACTGTTGGTCGGCAAACACTTCCTCTTTAATCTGATCGACCAGGGTAAAGTCGTTGTTGAGCAGTTCGGCGGCAAACAGGATGGCCAAGAGGCGGCCGTCGGCATCGAACATAGGTTCCGCGGCTGCCAGCATCAACCCATCGGCCCGGAACGTGTCTTGGGTGGGATGGGCCGCCGGCGTGGGCAACACTTCCAAATAGGCCTGTTTGGCCAGGCGAGGCGACTCCCGCTCCAGCTCCGCAGCCGTAATCACCACCGTCCCCTGCACCCCCCGCTTCTGCTGAAGCACCTGGGCAATCAGCGGATTTTGGGCAAAGGAGTCCTGGCGGTACTGGGGATGATGCGCCCGACAGACCACCCGGCCCTGGGCGTCGAGAAGCATTAAAATGTCCATCTTGCCGGTGCGGTATGCCTTCTCCAGATGCGTTTGAATGGCCGGCAGGTCCCCCTGCTGCAACCCCACCGTAATGGTCCGACTAAACGTCAACGCCCGCAGATACCAACCGAGCCGCTCTAGTCGGTTCCGATACGCCGACCGAGCCGAGTTCAAATCCAACTGCACCCGCCGCTGCACTTCCTCCAACCACCGCCGTCCGATGGAATCGACCGTCAGCATGGCCAACACCGCATTGGCCACCAACAGCACCGCCACCGTCCACATCGTAAACTTAAACTGAATCGTCATCGGCCGCATACCCACCCCCATCATTCACCCCAAAAAACACCCTCCGAAAGCCCCAAACCGCCTTATGCCCATTTTAGAGGAAAATCGCCCCCCGGCAAAAGACGGCTGGCCAAAACAAACCAGAAAAAAACGGGCAGTGGGAACCGAAAAAGACAGAACACAAAAGCCAAACACGTTTTTTAGATAGGGGGAGCAGGGGCCGGAGGGACTTGGCGGCCCAGCAGAACCCGCACACCAGAGTTGGCACCTGAAGGGACTGGGCACTCCGGTGCGATGGGACCGAGAAAGTCGAAAACCGCAGAAGCCCTTCCTTGCAAGAGACGATCCTGCGAGTGGTCATCTCGGATGGGCTATCTGCAAGCCGTTCCCGCACGTTTACCCCCAGAGTGTGCCAGAACAGGGGAGGTCCTGCTCGGCGGAGGACCCCCTCGGCTAGATGGGATCGGGGTTTTGTCAGAGAAGCGGAAAGAACCTGTCCGGACCCATCGGAGGTCCTAAAGTAACCCTCTTGCCCCTCCGGATGATTTGTCGGGGCGGGTTAGTCCAGGTTTTGGCGGAGGCAGTGGAGCAGGGTGCCGTCGGAGGAGCGTATGTTCACTTCTAGCGGCATCTGGCCCGGCAAGCTGTGCGTGGCGCAGCCAAAGCAGGGGTCGTAGGCCCGGAAGGCCATTTCCACCCGGTTCAGCAAGCCCTCCCGCACCTGGCCGCCACGGATCAGGTCCTGCGCCGCCCGCCGCACCGAGAGCATGATCGGCGCATAATTGTTCGTCGTGCCCACGATCAGGTTCACCCGGGTCAGAATCCCCCGCTCGTCAGTCCAGTAGTGGTGGGTCAGCGTCCCGCGCGGCGCCTCCACACAGCCCACCCCCTCCGTGGGCGTCTGGGTGGGCAGCACCCGAACCTCGCGACTGGTGATCTGGGGGTCCGTGGCCAATTCGACCCATCGCTCCGTGGCATACAAAAGTTCAATAAGCCGGGCCCAGTGCGTGGCCAACGTATGATGCACCGGCTTGCCGCCCAAAGCATCAAACATCTTTTCATATTCCTTCTGGGCCAGCGGCGTGGCCATCCCGTCGGCCGCATTGAGCCGCGAAAGCGGTGTGGCCTTGTAAATGCCCGAATCCGGCCCGTCCTGCCAACCCTTCCAACCCACCTTCTTCAGATACGGAATCTTCAGATAGGTCCACGGTTCGACCCGCTCGGCCACATATTGCTGGTAATCCCGCGGATGGTACTTGGCGTGTTCTCGGCCGTCCGGGCCCACGACCCGGATCATCCCGTCATAAAAGTTCACCCGATTCTGGGCATCCACGGTGCCCATGTTGTAGGTGCGGTGCGTGTAGGTGTCGCTTTGAATCAGCCGAACGTACTCGGTGTTTTTCAGCACCACGTCTTCAAACAGCCGGAGCGAGAACTGGGCAAACTCGACGGCTTCCCGGCCGCGGGCCTCGATCTCGCGGCGTTCCTCTTCGGTAATGCCGCGGGAAACGCCGCCGGGCAGACCCCAGTTCGGATGCACCCGACGGCCGCCGATCAACCGGATCAGTTCATGCCCGTCCCGACGCATCTTCAGCACCCGACCGGCAATATCCATGCCGACCTTTTTGATCACACCCAGGATGTTCCGCTCGGACGGCGGGGCGTCCGGCCCCATGACAAAATCCGGTCCGCCCAGGGCGTAAAAATGCGTCGTATGGTCGGTAACAAAGAAAATACTGTAAAACAGTTCCCTCAGCTTCTTGGCCGCCGGCGGCGGGTCCACATGAAACAGATCGTCCAACGCCTTCGTCGAGGCCATGTGGTGCGCCTCCGGGCAGACCCCGCAAATGCGGTTGGTCAGGTTCGGCATGTCCTCCGCAGGCCGACCCACACAAAACCGCTCAAAGCCCCGCAGCTCCGGAATCACCAGATACGCATTGGCCACGTTGCCCTGGTCGTCCAGGAATATCGATCTTGCCGTGACCTTCCAGCCGCGTAATCGGATCAATCGCTATCCGCTTCATGGCAGACTCGCTCCTAAAAAACCTTTGGAATTTCTGTTCCTTTGGGCGTAACATTTTAGCCGAAGGAAGAGGCGATATTTTCCCCTCTCCCCTGGCGGGAGAGGCCGGTTTGGCGTCAGCCAAACCGGGTGAGGGGGACCTTGTGTGTCATTCCCGCGAAAGCGGGAATCCAGGTTTTCCGCCTCTCCCCTGGCGGGAGAGGCCGGTTTGGCGTCAGCCAAACCGGGTGAGGGGGACCTTGTGTGTCATTCCCGCGAAAGCGGGAATCCAGAAAGTAGCACTTCATATTGCCTAGGTTTCCGCTTGCGCGGGAATAAACCTGGATTCCTGCTTACGCAGGAATGACACATCGCCTCCCCTCCAAGCGGTTAAAATATTACACTAATACTCCACTGATTTTATCCGCTTGTAGCGGAAACCTTCTGGGCGGTTGAGCCGCTGGGCCGGTCCGCGCCATTGCCGCCACCGTTGCCTCCGTCGGGGCCGGCCGCCTTCTTGCCCAGCCGGCTCCGCCGCAACAGGCTGGCCGCCAAACTAAACCGATAAAACATCCCGACCGGGTCCGGAACCCCTTCGCTCAAAATCCGCTCGATCTCCTCCGGCGTGTTGGCGTCCAAGACCGAAGCCAAGCCACTCATCATCCGGGCGCCAAAGTCCGCTACGCCCACGTTCGGCCCATGGCAACCGATACAGGGCGAATTGACCCTCGGACACAAGGCGCCGCAGCCGGCCCGGGTGGCAATACCGCAACAAATGATCCCCTGTTCTAACAGACAGTTTTCTTCGTCGGGCACGGTCTGCCAAGTGCGCTGGAACTGCCGGATTTTCTTCTCCTGCCGTTTGCGGGGGCATTCGTCGCAAACGGTACTGGTCGGCCCCAGCACCGTACCGCGCGGCGGGAGCTTCCCGGCCAGCACCGCCTCGACCATCTTCCAAATATTCTCCGCCTCGGGCGGGCAACCGGGCAGGTAATAATCCACCGGCACCGTCTGGTCCAGCGTGCGCAGCGTGTCGTAGAAGTAGGGCAACAAAAGTTCTCCTTCCGGCACATGCGTCTGCGCCTGCGGATGCACGCCCGCCGGGTTTTCCGTGGAAGGACTTTCTTCATACACGGTGCGGAAGATTTCCTCCCGGCTGCTGAGGTTGGCCAAACCCGGAATGCACCCTTCATGGGCACAGGAGCCGAAGGCCACCAAAATCTTGGACTTCCGGCGGAGGAGTTGGGCCATGTATTCCTGTTCACTGGTCCGGATGCCGCCGTTAAACAGGCAAAGCTCAATCGCCCCGTCGGGCAGGCGCTCGACGTCCCGCACCTTGCCGTCCATCACACAAGGCCAAAACACAATATCAAACGCGGCGGCCACATCCAGGATTTTTTCATTGATGGCCAACACCGCAATCTCGCACCCGCCGCAGGACGCGGCCCAATAGAGGGCCATCTTCGGCTTGGCCGACCCGCCCGGCGGCGACGCCCCGTCCGGCTTGGTCGCAGGGTTCGCACTGGCCGAATGAGCACCCGGGTTCGCCCCGGCAGCGTGGGCCGCAGGATTTGACCCGGCAGGATGGGGACCCGGGTTCGCAGTGGCAGCATGGGCCGCAGGGTTCGCACTGGCCGAATGGGAACCGGTAGTACTCATCGGGGAACCTCCGTTACTGTGCCGTGCTTCTGGGGATTCAGTTCATGGGAGAATGGAAAAAAGCCCGTTTCCTCTCCGGGGACCGAAGCTTCCCGGGGAACCTCCCTTGTTTCCCTCATCGTGGGACCTCCATTGCTTCTTGATGTTCTCGGACGATGGCCTGGAGGGCCTCCATCCGCTGGCCGTCCTCTTGCCAATTTTGGGACCATCCCAGGGGGCCTAACTGTTGGATTTCTTGGACGAACTGGTTGATGGCCTGGGCAAGCTGAGGGCCTTCGGAGGCGGAGGCCCAGACCAGCCGAAGCCGTTCCGGCTCGATCCCCACATCCTGCAACATGCGGCGCAGGAGGTGGTATCGGCGGAGGGTTTTGTAATTTTGTTCAATATAATGGCAATCGCCCGGATGGCACCCGGCGATCATCACACCGTCGGCGCCCAGGGCGAATGCCTTCAGCACGAAAGTGGGATCGACCCGGCCGCTGCACATCACCCGGATCATCCGCACCTGGGGAGCGTACTTGATCCGGGAGGTGCCGGCCAGGTCCGAAGCGCTGTAGCTGCACCAATTGCACAAAAAGGCGACAATTTTAGGAGAGAACCTTTTTTCAGCCGTTGGTTCAGACATAGCTTAGGATCCCTTCCAGTTCCTGGTCGAGTTGTTCGTAGCTGAACAGATACTGTTTGGCCGCTCCGGATGGGCAGGCGGCCACGCAGGTGCCGCAACCTTTGCACAAGGCCGGATCGACGACGGCCACTTGGCGCTGCTCGTCGGTGCTGATGGCCCGATAGGGGCAGAGCGAGATGCAGGTTCGGCACCCGGAGCAGAGGGTTTCGTCGATCCAGGCGATGTTGGGTTCCAGTTCGATTTGTCCGGCGTCAATGAGGGCCAGGGCGGCGGCGGCCGCAGCACTGGCCTGGGCCACCGTGTCGGGGATGTCTTTGGGGCCTTGGCAGGCGCCGGCCAGGAACACACCGTCGTTGGCCGTCTGCACCGGGGCCAGCTTCGGATGTTTTTCCAGGAAAAAGCCTTCCGTCGAACAGGAGATGCCGAAAAGCCGGCGCACTTCGTCGGCGTCTGCCTGCGGCTCCAGGGCCACCGCCAGGATGACCATATCCAGCGGGATTTCGCGGACTTCGCCCAGCAGGGTGTCTTCCACCCGGACGACCAGCGGCTGGATCGCTGGGGCGACGGCTTTTTGGCCGGGCTGGGATTGGAGACCGGCGGCGGGCGGAGCACTGGCGGCGGCGTTCTCTACCGCAGTGGGCGGATCGGACTGGTCCTGGCCGTCGGTGCCGCCGGCCGGGCTTTCCACCAGCGAAGTGGACGCCCCTACCTGAGACAGCGGGCGGATGTCGGCCACTTTGCCTCGGATGAAGCGAACCCCTTCGTTTTCCACCCGATGGTAGAACTCTTCGAAGGCTTTGCCAGGCGCACGGATGTCGATGTAAAAGTTGTACACCTCGGCGCCGGTATGGTCTTTGACCAGGTGAGCCAGTTTCAGGGCGTACATGCAGCAGACGCGGGAGCAATAGGGATGGTAATTTCGGTCGCGGCTTCCCACGCAGTGGATGATGCCTACCCGTTTGGGTGTTCGGCCGTCCCGGAGCACCAGATGACCGCCGGTAGGTCCGCCGGCGTTCAGGAGGCGTTCGACTTCCAAGGCAGTATAAACATTTGGATATTTCCCGTAGCCGTAGTAGCGGATCGGCGTGGGATCGAAGGCTCGGAAGCCGGTGGCCACGATGATCGCCCCCACCTCGTATTCTTCGATGGTTTCCGTCTGGTCGAAGCGGATGGCGTTCCGTTCGCCACAGGCCTGGACACAGGTTTGGGTGCATTTACCCCGGCTCAGTTGGAGGCACACCTTCGGGTCGATCACCGGCACAGGCGGCACGGCCTGAGCAAACGGCACATACACCGGCTTTCGGTAGCCCAACCCCTGATCGAACTCGTTGGGAAATTTCGCCCGGGTGAACACGCAGGCTTCGATGCACTGCATGCAGCCGACACAGGCCTGTTCGTCGATGTACCGAGGCCGGCGGCGAATGCGCACCGTGTATCGGCCCACGGAGCCTTCCACCGAAACCACATCCGAGTAGGTGAGCAATTTGATATTGGGGTGGTTTTTGACGGCGGTCATCTTGGGCGTCAGGATGCAGGCGGCGCAGTCGAGGGTGGGGAAGGTTTTGTCGAACATGGCCATGTGCCCGCCGATGGAAGGCTGACGTTCCACCAGGATGACTTCTCGGCCGGCGTCGGCCAGGGTCAGAGCGGCCTGGATACCCGCAATGCCACCGCCGACGACCAGCACCCGGGGGGTAATCCGCACGTATTGACGTTCCAGCGCTTCATGCAGAGCCACTCGGCGCACGGCGGCGGCAATATGGGCGCGGGCTTTGGCCATGCCTTCCTCTCGATCCTCGGCCACCCAGGAAACCTGCTCCCGGATATTGGCGATTTGGACCAGGAAGCGGTTCATCCCGGCGGCCTCGGCCGCATTTCGGAAGGTCGTCTCATGCAGGTTGGGCGAACAGGCAGCCACTACCACCCGATTCAGCCGATATTCCTGAATATCCTGTTTGATCAGCTCTTGGCCGGGATCGGAACACATGTATTTGTAATCCCGGGCCACCACCACGCCGGGCAGCGTGCGTGCGAAGGCGGCCAAGGCCTCCACATCCAAAAACCCGGCAATGTTCGTTCCACAATGGCAAACATACACGCCAATCCGAACCGGAGTTTCATAGGTGCTCATGGGAACCTCGCTTTTTCTGGGGTCTAATGATTCCCAAAGGGGATTTCGCTTTCGAAGAACACTTCGCCTCTCCCCTGGTGGGAGAGGCCGTCCAGGCGTCCGCCTGGCCGGGTGAGGGGGCCGCTGGCCATACGAGCCTCGGCCCCCCAGAACAGGGCGGGCCAAAAGGACCACCCTCCAAAAATGGGACCTCCAATTCGGCTAAAAGGTGACTACGCTTTCGAAAATTTTCTTTTATGCAGGGGAAGGTGTTTCCTCGGGGCAAACGGCCTGGAGGACAAGTTGAGATATGTCCATGATTTTCAGCTGAGCTTCCGCGCCGGTGGTTTTCACGGCGTCTTGGAACATGACCAGGTCCTTGGGGCAGGCGACGACCAGTACCTGCACCCCGGGCAGTTCCAGCGCCTCATGGATGCGCTTTTCTGCGGGCCGGACTTGAATGCCCGGCATGTCTTTCATCCAAATACGTCCGCCGCCCGCGCCGCAGCAGAAGCTGTTTTCTCGGGAGCGGGGCATTTCGACTAGCCGCACACCCAGGGCGGCCAAAATCCGGCGAGGCGGATCGTAAATGCCGTTATATCGGCCCAGGTAGCAGGGATCGTGGTAGGTAACGGTCATGTCGAGCCGACGCCGGATCGGTAACCGCCCCTCGGCAATCCATCGGTCCAGTAGTTCCACAGCGTGGAAGATGGGTTTGCCGGCCAAGGGGGAATCTTCCTGCGAGGCTTTGGCCGAGGCGGCAGAACCGGCAGCAGCACCCCCAGCGGTGGCTGCCCCAGATGGGCCGAATCCGGAGGCGGAACCGGCGCCAGACCTAGCGGCGGAAGAACCAGCCGCTGCGGCCGATCCATTGCCGGTATCTTCGCTATCTCCGCCGTCGGCACCGTGAGGGTATTCATTTTTCAAGGTATTGTACGAATGGGGATCGGTGGTAACGATGGCCTGGAAGCGGGCGGGGGCCAGGGCCTGCAAGTTCTTATCCCGGAGCATCTCAAACAGCCCCTCTTCGCCCACCCGGCGAACGTCGTTGCCGGCGTTTTGTTCTTTGTCCATGAGAAAGCCGACCGACACACCGGCCAGGGCAAAAAGCCGAGCGGTCGCCTGCGTGGCCTCCAGCACGCGGGGATCGTAGGCGGCATAATCGCCCAGGAACCAGAGGAACTGGACCTCTTCTTTTCGGGCGTCTTTGACGGGCAGACCTCCCTTTTGGAGGCCTTCGGTGCGTTTGCGGGGCGATTGACCGAAGGAATTACCGTACCGCTGCAAGTTCATCAGAGCATCCTGGAGGTTTTCATCGACCTGGCCCTGATCCACCAGATGGCGGCGCATATCGATGATGGCCCGGGGATGTTCGATGCCCACCGGACAAATGTCTTCGCAAGCCCGGCAGGTGCAGCAGGACCAGAGCATTTCGGCCGGAATGGTTTGGCCGTGCAGGGCCGGAAGCGCTTTGGAGGCGGTAACCCGGCTGGCTGGTTCACCCCATCCGGCACCGGACGGGCCGGATGTCTGCGCTGTGCCAGGTGCCCCGGTAGGCGAACCGGAAGGCCCGGCAGAAGGAGTGGAACCGGAAGACCTTGCGGAAGGAGTTGTCCCGGAAGACCCAGCGGGATCGGGCTTTTCGGTGCCGGCCGATTTGGCCCGTCGGACCGGCGTTCGCAACAACAGGCCGTCCACCGCATGGACAAAGTCCCTGGGCGAAAGGGGAAAGTGGCATTGATGGCCGGGGCAAACTTCCTGGCATCGGCCGCACCACGTGCAGGAATCGATCTGCATAAGCTGTTGCCAGGTGAAATCCCGAAGATGAACCACGCCGGACGGAGCCGCCACCGGCAAGCGGCCCACCGGTCGAGAAGTCCGCAGGAGCAGATTCACCGGCGAGGAAACCAGATGGAAGGCCTTGGTCCAGGGGATGGCCACCAGAAACCCGAAGGCCAACAGGGCATGGAGCCACCAGAGGAGCCGATGCCAGGTTTGCAAAGCATTCAAGGAGGCGTTTTGGAAGATTTTGCCCAGCACCCAGCCGACCGGCGCCCAAGCGGCGGCGGGGAAGACCGGCCCGCCCTGAGCGATACGCTCTTGTTCCGTCTGTTGATCTTCGGCGTCCAGATGGCGGGCGCCCATGGCGGCCCAGTGGGTTTGCCAATCCGACGGATTGCCTGCTGGGCTGACCGCCTGTTGGCCCCGGGCTTCGCCCTGTCGAAGCGGGGTTTGCTCCTTTGGGACCACGGTTTGGCCCTGTTGCTGCGGGTTTTCCCGCTGTTGCACCGGGTCTTTTTCTTCTGGGCCCGGGGCTTTCCCCTGTTGCAGGAGGGCTTTCTGCTGTTGTGCTAGGGATTCCAGGTGGAATCCCTGGGCCAGGCGAAGCCCTTCGACCAAAAAACCAGTAATTGCAATCAGGGCCAAAAGCCGAAGGAACGGGAAACCGTCCCAAAAGGAGACCGGGCGGGTCGGGCCTGCCAGCCGGGCCGGTCGCTGGACCACCCGCCGATAGCCCGCCATCGCCACTCCGACCAGCAACACCACCCCAAATAGATCCAGAACCAATTCAAACACCTGATACAGCCCGCCCCGGAGAATCTGCGCGCCGAAGATCAGATGGGCCACATCCTGGTCGATGGTGGCGGCGGCGGTGCCCAGGAACAACACCACCATGCCCCAGAAGATGCAAAGATGCATGAGGAGGGCGAAGCGGTCCCGGCTCAGCCGGCCTTGAAACAGGGCGGTCCGTATCCACTCGGCCAATCGCCCTTGGCGGAAAAGCTGCACTACATAGGAACCGAAACGACCGACACCCGGCTCCGATTGGCCGATCGCCCATTTCCGAATCCGCCACACCATTCCCCCCACGATCAGCACCAGGACCACCGGGATCAACAGGTAGAGGATCACCTCGGCAGCGGGCGGCACATTCCACATGAGCGGTCGACTAAATCCCACAGGAAACCCTCCTTCCAATCAGGGTGGGAAGCTACCTGCTCATCCGAGCGAACCCTTGGACAAATCAGGAGCTTTGTGAACAAGCCCGGTGGGCTGTCCCTGCCAATCACAGAGGCAAACCCGTCTGCTAATCAGGGTAGGAACGCCCTGTTCCTCAGAACGCTTCCCACCTGCTAATCAGGGTGGAAACCCTACACTGAGTGATCAGGATGGAAAACTTTCTGTCCATCCGGGTGGGCCAAACCCGGTCTCCTTGGTGATTGCCTTCCAGGGCTCCGGTGCCGCGAAAAACCGATATTTTTCGGGTCCTAGCCCCGGAAGCCCAGGGAGGACTCGTCACGGTGCTGTTGTCATTTTTTCCTTGTCTGGATGGCCTGGGCCAGGGGTTCGACCAGGTCCATCAGGTCCATTTGGACGCCGTAGTCGGCCACATCGAAAATGGGGGCTTTCGGATCGGTATTGACGGCGATGATCAGGTCGGAGCCTGCCATGCCTTCGACATGTTCGGGTGCGCCGGAGATGCCGAGGGCCAGGTACAATTTGGGTTTTACGGTCATGCCGGATTTGCCCACTTGGCGGGTGGTCGGCAGCCAGCCTTGATCGACGATCGGGCGGGAGGCGCAGACTGCGCCACCGAGCACCTCGGCCAACTGCTGGATCGGTTCGAGGTTTTCTTTTTGTTGGATGCCTCGGCCGACGGCCACCAGGATGTCTTGGCTGGTAATATCCACATCCCCGGGCGGCGGCAGAATCCATTGCCGGAACACGATCCCGGCTCCATCGGCGCCCGGAAGATCAGGCGGCGGGATGGTTTGCACCTCGGCTTTGCCGGGGCCGGAGGCCGGGGCAAAACTGCCTGGTAAGATCATGAGGATGGCCGGGGCCTCTTGAATGCGGACTTCGGCCAACATTTTGCCACCGCACAGGCCGCAGACAGCCCGAAGGTGACCGTCTTCGATGGTTGCCTGCTGGCAACCTAGCACCAACGGCGCTGGCAGCTTGGCCGCCAAAAGCGGGGCCATATCCCAGCCGATCGACGTGCTGCCGATGAGCACCGCCCGGGGCGTTTCCGCCTGAACAACCGCCTGCAAAGCGGCCAGGAAAGGTTCCGGCGCATATTCGGC
>JGI24185J35167_1000278_pt1 | contig 22642 bp, 20 predicted proteins | sample YNPBryunderm2012_FD_35167 | JGI IMG/M metagenome (IMG submission 35167) | reverse complement strand
AGCCTATCCCCCTCACTGTCCGTTGGGGTGTGGCTATCAGTAACATTGGCGCAAAGATGGCCTATACGGCCTCCGGCCAAAAAGACTTTTTGCCGGGCAACCTCCGGCTGGGCTACAGCCTTACCGCCAGACTCAACGACTTCAACAGCCTGACCTTCACCAATGACTACAACAAGCTCCTCGTGCCCTCAGCCGGCGGGGCCGCTCAGGTCGCCCTCCTGGAAGGAATTTTCAAAAGCTTTGGCGATGCGCCTGGCGGCTTCAAGGAAGAAATCTCCGAAATCTACTGGAGCATGGGCCTGGAGTACGACTACAACCGCATCTTCCAGGTTCGGGGGGGGTTCTTTTACGAAGACCCGATGAAGGGAAATCGGCGGTTCATCACGCTGGGGGCTGGTCTGCAATTCCGGCAAGTACGGCTGGACTTTGCCTACCTGACCTCGCTCGTGCAGAACCACCCCCTTCAGAATACGCTGCGCTTTACGCTGGCGTACTTGTGGCGCTGAGGGCCTGGGATAAGTGACAGGCGGCCTTCTCAATAGCGTCTCCCTCTCCCAGCCGCGCCAGAAGGCCGCGCAGTTTTTCCAAGATCATTTCCCGCTGGGAAAGAAGCCCCCTCAGTGTGTCCTGTACCCGTTCTGCCGTCAGCTCCCCCTGGATAAGTTCCGGGAAAACCGCTTCCTGGAGGATGAGGTTGGGTAAGCCGATGAAGTTTACGCGCACGAGCTGGCGGGCGATCCAGTAGGAGAGGTAGCTGCCCTTGTAGCCGATGAGACTGGGGCAGAGAGCGAGGGCGGCTTCGAGGGTGGCAGTGCCGGAAGTAACCATAGCCGCCACGGCCCCCTTCAAAAGGCTGCGCGTCTGCCCATACACCACCCGATACGGCCCCCGATACCGCTCGTAAAGTGCTTCTGGGATGTGTCCCACGCCCGCAATCAGAAAGTCATACGCTGGGAAGGCTTGTGCGGCGGCCACGTATATGGGCAGCGTATTTCGCACTTCGGCGAGGCGACTACCCGGCAAAATCGCTATGTAGGGCCGGTCATGGGAATAGGCTTCTACGTCCCGCATCATCGAGACGAGCGGATGGCCTACATAGGTGGCTTTGACGCCGTATTGGGCGTAAAAGTCCGGTTCAAAGGGTAGGATGCAGAGCACTTCGGCGAAGGGGGTTTGGAGGGCGCGGACGCGGCTGGGGTTCCAGGCCCAGAGCTGCGGCGAGATAAAGTAGGTGAAGGGGATGCCCGCTTTGGCGAGGCGGCGGGCTAAACGGAGGTTTAGCCCGGGGTAATCGACTAACACCACCCGGTCTGGCTTCCAAGTTTGNATATCTTCCCAGATGCCTNGCAGGAGCCGTAGAAAGCGGGGTAGGTTTCGGGCGACTTCCCAGAAGCCCACGACGCTATAGGGTTCCCAGCTCTGGAAGGCTTCNACGCCAGCCTCCTGCATGAGGGGGCCNGCCAGGCCTCGCTGGCTCAGGGCAGGAACGAGCGCTTGTAGGCGGTGNGCGAGGGGGGCCGCATACTGTTCTCCGGAAAGCTCCCCTACCACCCAGTAAAGACGGGGCATTTCGTACCTTCGCTTTGGTGCAAAGCTACGACCTGTGTATAATTGGGGGGGGAGCTGCCGGCTTTGCCGGCGCCATGCGTGCGATGGATTTTCAGAAACGGGTCTGCCTCATCGAAAAAAACCAGATAGGCGGGGCTGCCATCTTCAATGGCGCCCTCGCCAGTAAAACCTGGTGGGAACTCGCCAAGGACTTTGACAAGCTTTTTTTGACGGACCGGGGGTATCGGGTGCTGGGCTATGAGGTTGACTTTGGGGCGATTCAGGAGATCGTTCGGGCCGCCACCGCAGAAAGGCAAGCCCAGATGCTGTGTCAGATTGATCACTATCAGAAGCTGGGGTGGCTGGACCTGGTCTTCGGTACAGCTGAGTTTATTTCGCCCCATCGCCTGCGGGTCTTTCCCTGGGAGGGTGAACCGTACGAAATTGAAGCGCAGTACTTTTTGATTGCGACGGGGAGCCGTCCCCGTACCCTTCCCCACCTTCCCATAGATGGCGAGCGGGTTTTTACCAGTGACCACCTGCAATCCCTTTCGGCTTTTCCGCCGGACCTCTTGGTGATCGGGTCGGGCGTCATTGGGTGTGAGTTTGCCACCATTTTCTCTACTTATCCGGGTGTCCGGGTTACCATGGTAGAGAAAGCGGACCGCATCCTGCCTTACGAGGACCCGGACGTGACGGCGCTCGTTAGTGAGAACCTTGCCGCTTGTAATGTGCATATTTACACGCGGGCTGAAATTGCCCATGTAGAAGTCGGGGAGGGCGGTATTCGGTATGGCGTTTTGCAGGATGGGCAGGTTCGGGAATGCACGGCTACGCATGTGCTGGTGTCTGTCGGGCGAGCGCCCAATACGGAGGGGTTGGGCTTAGAACGGATTGGCGTGAAGCTCTCGCCGAGTGGCCATATTATTACACAGGAGACGCAGACGAGTGTACCGCATATTTTCACTGCGGGGGATGTGGATGATCAGGGGGCTGGGTTTGTCAATGTAGCGGAGCAGGAGGCCCGTTATGCGGTGGAGCGGATGTTTGGGCGGGTACGGCGGGCGCTGGATTATGACCATCTGTCGTGGATTATGTTTTTGCGGCCGGAGGTGGCTGGCGTGGGTCTAAATGAGCAGCAGGCCCGGGCTAAGGGCTATGCTTACCGGGTGGCCCGGTATGATTATCGTTTTACGGCGCGAGGGCTGGCTATGCGCACGCAGGGCAGTTTCTTCAAGCTCATCACGACGGATGAGCCGGACCCGTACATTCTGGGATGTCGGGCCGTAGGCCCCCAAGCCTCCGCTATTATCGGGCTGGTGGCCATGATGATTCGCTTTTCTCGTCGTCTGAGTGATTTGTGTCAAATCCTTCAGCCGCACCCTGCCCTCACGGAAGGTATTCAGGAATGTGCCCGTCACCTTCTGGGTGAGGCTATTTACAAACCCGAGCTGCTTTCGTGAGGGGGTGGCCGGATATTATTCTGCGGGGGCGTTACTACTGGCTGGTGCTGGCGCTCGTAGGCACCGCCTTCATGCTCTGGCAGGCCCGCACTGTGGAAATTTCCCAGGACTTTGTCAAAGTCATCCCAGAAGACGACGCCGACTACCAGTTTTATCGAGCCTTTCAGAAAGCCTTTGGCGAAGACGCCGGCCTGGTCCTGGTAGGGGTGGAAGTCCCGTCGGAGCCGGATACTACTTTCTGGAGGGGGCTGGGCGAGCTGACGCGGCGCCTGGAAAAGCTACCCGGCGTGCGCCGAAGCCTCTCCATTACCCGACTGCCGCTTCTTAGGTGGCAGGAAGAGGGCCCCACGCTGGATACCCTCTCCGTGCAATCCNCAGCTGATTGGAANGCCATCCAGCAGANTCTCCCCTTCTATAGNGGNCTTTTNTGGGATAGCGCTGGCCGCTCTACCCTCATCCTCCTGACCATAGACTCCCTCACCCTCCATAGTCGCGCCAAACACGACCTGCTGCGAGCTATTAAGGCCCTTGCCGCCGAAGCCGCTGAAAAGCTCTCTACGCGCCTGTATTTAGGGGGCGTCCCGTACCTCCGCCACGAAGTGGCCCAGCTCGTTCCCCGCGAACTCCTGCTCTTTACGATTGCCTCGCTGCTGCTGACTGTTTTAGCGCTGTATGCCTACTTTCGGTCGTGGTATGCGGTGGTCTTTCCGGTGTTGCTATTAGGGCTGACGGCTATCTGGACGGTAGGCGTGGTAGGCCTATATGGCTTCAAGCTCACCTTGCTTACAGCGCTTTTGCCGCCGCTTATTGTCATTTTGGGGATACCGCCGGCTATTTACATGATTGGCGAGTATCATCGGCTCTACGTAGCCAAAGGCGATAAAGTGGCTTCCATACGCGAGATGATTCGCGATATGGGCTTTGTCACCCTCATGATCCATGCCAATAATGCGTTTGCGTTTTTGACGCTGTATCTTACGCGGGTGGTGCCGCTGCAAGAGTTTGGGTTGGTGGCGTTTTGGGGGACGATGGCGTCGTATGGGCTGACGGTGCTGCTTTTGCCGTCGGTTTTGATGATTTTGCCGGCACCCACGGGCCGGGATGTGCGCCACTTAGAAAATAAGTGGATTCGGGCCTTTCTCCGCTGGGCAGGTGAGGTCGTGCAACGGCGACGGCCCCTGATTTACGGGCTTTCGGCGCTCTTTCTGCTCGTAGGCGGCATCGGGGTTCTCAAGCTGCGTGCTGTTTCGTACATGGCGGATGACCTACCGCAGTCTGCGGCAGTGGTAGAAGGGCAGGCTTTCTTTGAGGCGCACTATGGGGGCATGCTCCCCTTTGAGATCGTGATAGATACAGAGAAGCCGCAGGGACTTCGGCGGGCTGGCATTTTGCGGGCTGTGGCAGCCTTACAGGATAGTTTGCGGCGGTATCCGGAGCTTTCCCGCAGTCTAAGTATAGTGGATGGGCTCTACTGGCTGCGGCAGGCGTATTACGGGGGGAATCCCGCTGCCTACCGCTTTCCGCTGTCTGAGGAGCTGCCTGTCCTTTTGCGCACCTCCCAGAAAGCCCGCCAGGCCACCCTCCTCACCCCGCTTGTAGACTCTACCTGGCAGAAGGCGCGCATCACGGCCTTTGTCCGAGACTTGGGGTCAGCGGACATGCCCCGCCTCCTCAGTGCCATCCAGGCTACTATCCAGAACACATTTGGCTCGGACGCACCCCGGGTTCATATTACGGGCACCACCCTCATCTTCCTCAAAGCCATCGACTACCTGGTAGACAACCTCGTCTGGAGCCTGGTGGCGACTTTTTTCCTTGTCGCTCTGCAAATGTTTTTCCTCTATGGCTCTTTTCGGGTTATGTTTATCAGCATGGGCGTCAATATCGTGCCGCTTTTTCTGGTGGCTGGGCTGATGGGCTTTTGGCATATTCCGCTCAAGCCGTCTACGGCGCTCATTTTTGAGATGGCTTTCGGGATCGTGATAGATAGTGCGGTGCGGTATTTGAGCTCGTACCAGTGGTATTACCGGCGGCATCCGTTGCCGGAGCGGGCGGTGGTTGTGAGCCTGCATCATACGGGGGCGCTGATTATTTACACGTCGGTGGTACTGCTGGCGGGGTTTGTGATATTCATTCCGTCGTCATTTGGGGGTACGAAGTCGCTGGGCATCTTGACGGCGCTGTCGATTGGGATGGGGCTGTTTTCNAACTTGTTTCTTTTGCCGGCGATGTTAATTACGTTTCGGCAGGCGGATGAGGGGCAGGTGCGGAAGTTTGCCCGGGCGCGCCTCATGCGCCTTCGGGAGCGGCGCGCTGCCCGGCGGGCCTCAAAGGGGGCCTAAGGCACGCGCTAACCCACTTGGGCCGAAATCTGTACCTTTGCCACATGGAATTCGTCCAGGCACCACTGCCATATCCATACAATGCCTTAGAGCCGCATATTGACGCCCAGACCATGGAAATCCACTACACTAAGCACCATGCCACCTATTTGACCAACCTCAAAGAGCGCGCNGCCCGGCGGGCCTCNAAGGGGGCCTAAGGCACGCGCTAACCCACTTGGGCCGAAATCTGTACCTTTGCCACATGGAATTCGTTCAGGCGCCGCTGCCATATCCATACAATGCCTTAGAGCCGCATATTGACGCCCAGACCATGGAAATCCACTACACTAAGCACCATGCCACCTATTTGACCAACCTCAAAGCCGCTTTGGAAAAATACCCTGACTGGGCCGCCAAGCCGTTTGCGGAGATNTTGGGAAATATCTCCAAGCTGCCGGAAGATATTCGCACCGCCGTGCGTAATAATGGCGGGGGCCACTGGAATCACCAGTTTTTCTGGCCGCTGATGACGCCTAAAAGTACCCTGCAGCCCACGGGTGAGCTGGCTAAAGCGATAGACCAGACTTTCGGGGGTTTTGCGAGCTTCCAGGAAAAATTCACCCAAGCAGCACTGGGGCGGTTTGGCTCGGGCTGGGCCTGGCTCATCTGGAAAAACGGCCAGCTCGTCATCACCTCCACCCCCAATCAGGACAATCCCCTCATGGACGTGGTGGAGGAGGCGGCCCGCGGCATCCCCATTATCGGCCTGGATGTGTGGGAGCACGCCTACTACCTCAAATATCAGAACCGCCGAGCCGACTACATCAAAGCCTGGTGGAATGTGGTAAACTGGGAAGAGGCTGAGAAGAACTTCCAGGCGGCGCGCAGGTAAGTGGAGAAACTCCTTGTCGTAGACTTTGGTTCGCAGTATACGCTGCTGATAGCCCGGCGGGCACGGGAAGCGGGGGTGTATGCGGAGATTGTGCCGTACTACAAGCTTCCGCCGGAGCCTGAGCCAGGGGTGAAGGGTGTCATTTTTTCGGGCAGTTATGCGTCGGCGTCGGAGGGGCCGCCCCTGCCAGATGGGTGGCTTGGCCGTCTGCCGGCACTGGCTATCTGTTACAGTGCGCAGTGGGTAGCGGCCCATTATGGCGGGGCGGTGATAGAAGGGGAGCGGCGGGAGTACGGCCCCGCAAAGCTCCTGATCACGGACTCCTCCCCCCTCTTTGCGGGCGTAGCGCAGGGTTCTACCGTCTGGATGAGCCATGCGGATACGATTACGGCGCTGCCGGCTGGTGCTCATCCCATTGCTGCCACCGAAAACATCCCCTACGCCGCTTACGAGTGGCCCGAGAAAAAACTCATTGGCGTGCAGTTCCACCCCGAAGTCAGCCACACCGCCTACGGCCTGCAGATGCTGGAAAACTTCCTTCGCCGATACTGCGGCTACACGGCGCACTGGCGACCTGAGGATACGATAGAGGCGCTGGTACAGGACCTTCGGGCAGCGATGCCGGAAGGGCAGGCTGTCTGTGCGTTATCGGGCGGGGTAGACTCCACTGTGGCGGCCCTCTTGGCTTACAAAGCAATCNNCGAGCGGTTTCACGGCCTCTTTGTGGATACGGGCCTCCTCCGCAAAGGCGAACGGGAAGCCGTCCTCCAAGCTTATGCCCAGATAGGCCTGCCTGTGCAGCTCATTCAAGCAGAGGAGGCTTTTCTCAAAGCGCTGAAAGGCATNACCGACCCGGAAGAAAAGCGCCGCCGCATTGGGCATGTTTTTATTGAGGTTTTTGAACGGGCGGCCCGTTCTATCCCGGATGTGCGGTATCTTATTCAAGGCACGATTTATCCGGATGTGGTGGAGAGNGGGGCCTCCGTGGCGCCGACCATTAAGTCCCACCACAATGTAGGTGGGCTGCCGGAGCAGCTTCCGTTTGCGCTGGTGGAACCTCTGCGGCTTTTCTTCAAGGATGAGGTGCGGCGGCTGGGGCAAAAGCTCGGTGTGCCGGAAAGCTTTTTGCAGCGGCATCCTTTTCCGGGGCCGGGGCTGGCCGTGCGTATCTTGGGCGAGGTGACCCCCGAGCGCCTAAGGACCCTGCGTGAAGCCGATGCCCGCTTCATAGAAACCCTCCACGAGACGGGCTGGTATGACCGGGTTTGGCAGGCGTTTGCGGTGCTTCTGCCTGTCTCTACGGTGGGGGTAGCGGGGGACAATAGAGCTTATGGGCAGGTAGTGGCGCTGCGGGCAGTGCTAAGCACCGATGGCATGACCGCTGAGCCAAGCCCCCTCCCGTATGAAGTGCTTCTGCGCACCACCCAGAAAATCTTGCAAGAAGTGCCCGGCATCACCCGCGTGGTATACGATCTCGCTTCCAAGCCCCCGGCTACCATTGAGTGGGAATAAAACCCTTATCTTCGCTCCGACAGCGGGCTTATGCGGTGGGTAAGCGTTTTGAGTCTCTGGGGTCTGTACGCGCAATCCGCCCTGAGTCAGGCTTACGAAGCGCTGGATAAACGCCTCACGGTCGTAGCGCAGCGCCACCTTGATGCCGCCTTACAAGATAAAGACAGCTTAGTGCGGGCCGAGGCCGCCTTGCTAAAAGGGATTCTTGCGGCGCAGGCGAGACGGGAGAAGGACGCGCTTTCTTACTGGTATCTGGCCTCTAAGCTGGACTCTGGCGGCCCTATTGCGGCTGAAGCGACCTTTCACCGGGCCCATTGGTTACTTCAATCTGCCTCGGACTGGAGCAAAGCCCTCTACCTTTTGCGAATGCTCCTGGAAAGTCCTGCTACGCCGCCCGACTTGCGTGCTCNGGTGGAAGACCGCCTGCGGGCCTTTGCTTACCGACANGCCGAAGCGGGCTTCCTCTGGGCGTACCTTAGCCAGAATCCCCCCTCCCTCCTCCATCCCTACTTATCCGAGGCTCTCTCCTACCACCTACGGCAAGCCTGTGCCTGGAAGCCCTGGTATTTTTTCCTGCGCACCTACCAGCAGACCTGCGGCGCCGCCCCTACTTCCGAAAACCTGGACTCCCTCCTTGCCACCCTCCCCCCGGAGACCCTGCGCATCGCTGTGATTCTCCCTTTTATGACCTTGCAGGGCGGGCTCCCACCGGTGCTGAACTTCTGGCAGGGGGGCACATGGGGACTTGCCCAGACCTACTCCCCCTTCTCCGTTTGGCGCATCCAGCTCTATGACTCCGAGCGCAGCCCCCTCACTGTGCGGAGAATCTTAGATTCCCTCGCTACCTACCCCCCTCATATCCTCGTGGGCGACGTCTCCCACTCCCTCAATCAGATTATTGCTGACTGGTGCCAAAAACACCGGGTCTGGCACGCCGTCCCCATCAATAAAGCTTATCCGCGCACGGCGTATACCTTTCCGCTTAGCGTGCCGGTCGCCTGCACTGGCGAAGAGATCGGCACTTACCTCACCCAAGTCCAGCCCGGTTCACGCGGCCTCATCCTGGTAGATAGCGATGAGCCCACCGCCGTAGAATACGCTAACGGCCTGCGGCAAAAGCTGTACGCCCCCCTGGTGTCCATTCCCAACACTATCTCTGTGCTGCTTAAGCGATGGGCTACCCTCAAAGACTCCCTGGCTGGCTATGACTGGTACCTGCTGGCCACCACCAATGAAGAAGTCGTTAGCTTTCTCCTCAATCGGCTGGGGCGGGATGCTGAGCCGCTGCCCCTCGTTATTGGTATGGAGGACTGGCTTCGCTTTCAGCGGACAGAACTCAAAGACTTCTGGCGCCTGGTACTGTGGGTTCCCCAGACATACCTGCCCGACAGTAGCCAGTGGAGCCACATGGTGCGGGCTGTGCGGGATAGTTTAGGGATTATGCCCACGCCGTTTCATTTGCAGGGGTATGAGGGTTTTCGGCTAATTGGGGCGCTTTCGGAGGCGTATGAGCCGGGCGAGCCCCCTCGTCTCTTGGCGGCTTGGCCCGGCCTGTTGAACCGCTATACAGTTCCTCCGGACTGCCGCAGCTACCGCTGGAGCCTGTGGGAATATCGGCGAGGCCAGATCAGCCGGATTGCAGGCCGGAATGACTCCTGACTCCTATCAGGCCCAGCGGATCCTACCGCTCTGGGACCAAGCCCGTCTGCAAAAAGCCTCCGCCCTCGTGATTGGGGTGGGGGGCTTAGGGACGCCCGCCGCACTCTATCTGAGCGCCATGGGCATCGGGCGGCTCCTTCTCTGCGACCCCGACACGATCGCCATGGAAAACCTCCATCGCCAGCCCCTCTATACCCCCGCTCACCTCGGCCAGCCCAAAGTCCATATCCTCGCCCAGCACCTTCAAGCTCTGCGCCCCGACCTCCATATAGAAACCTACCCGCAATGGGCAGATGAGACCTTTCTTCAGCGCGTGGGCGCCGCTGTGGATATTTGGATTGATGGCACAGACAACCTCCATAGTCGCCTCATCATAGACGAAGTCGCCACCTCCCTCAAAAAGCCCTGGGTGTATGGGGCTATCTTTCAGTGGGAGGGGCAGGTGGTGCTATGGGATGGCCTGCGGTATCGGGACTACTTTGGGGAGGGGGCGGAGGGCCCCTCCTGTAATGAGGCGGGCGTCCTGGGGGCCATTCCGGGGATTATCGGTAGTTGGCAGGCGGCCTTAGCCGCTATGTACCTATCTGCCCCTTCTCTCGTCCCTCGCCATACGCTCTTTCGGATTAGCCTTCTTACCGGCCAGGCCGAAACCTTTACCTTAGAAGCATCATCCTCGCCTCCCCTTATCGCAGAGATGCCCTTGGAAGTGAGCCTGATGGACCTTTCGCCGCCTTCAGCCTATTACTGGGTGGATATTCGGGAGGAGGCGGTCCCGCCCTTACCCTTTCCGTGTGAGCACCGACCTTGGTATCGGTATGACCAGGGCGACTTGCCACTTNGTCAGCCGGTCGTGCTGGTCTGCGAGACGGGCCATCGCAGCCGGTCTCTTGCCTTCGCCCTGCGCAAGAAACTCCAGCGCCCGGACATCTATAGCCTACGGGGGGGCGCGCAGGGTCTGAGTGGGGCATAAAAGTCTCCGAAGCTAACGCCCCTCCACGTTTTTGAGAGGGGGAGGACTATCTGTCTGTTTGCAAAGGGACTTACTGACAGTGGGCGCGGGCTTGGAGCTTTTCTCGGTAGAGCTGGGCGGCGGGGGGGAGCGGCGGGGAACTTTGGAGGACGAAGCAGGCGGAGTCGGGACGTCCGATTTGCAGGTANGCCCACGCTAAAAAGACCCTAACCTCGGGACAGGCAGTGGCTTCTTTCCAGTAGGTCCAGGCTTTATCGGTCTGGCCGGTGTGCCAAGCTAAGCGCCCCAAGTAGGCTCTGGCACAGGGCGTTTCTATCTGTCGGAGCCGCTGGATGTAGAGCATAGGCGGCGCGTCCTCCGGGAGGCTGCCATGAATCAGCAGGAGGGCCACGGCGGGGGGATAGTTGGTCTTATCAGTGTCTGAAATCTGCTGGATGAGTTTCTGGATCTCTTGCGGGGAGATGGATTCGCCACTTTCGGCCCGCCAGAAAAGCTCCAGAGCGGAGGGGCCGGTTCCTTTTCGCAGGTGCGTGCGCGGTAAAAGCAATAGCCCCCCCAAAGCTACCAGGCCCGAAATCAACCAGAGAAGGAGGGCGTTATTTTTCTTCAAAGCGCTTGAGGAGTTCGGGCTTAGCCTGGATAGCTGTTAGGATTTTTTTGCTGGGTTGGAAGGCGATAGTGAGGTGAGGCGGGATGATGATAGTTTTTTTGGCTCGGATGTTTTGGCCTTTGCGGCTTTTTCGGTATTTGAGGTAGAAGCGGCCCAGGCCGCGCAGGGTAATTTCCTCGCCGCGGGTGAGGGCGGCCTCAATAGCCTGGAGGGTGGCTTCCAGGGCGGCGCCTGCATCTGCCTGCGAGAGGCCCGTGCGCGCCGCAATTTCCTTAATTAGTTCTCGCCGTGTCATACAAGGCAAAGGTAAGATATCGCTCGTAAGCCTGCTGGATTTTGGTAGCGGGGAGGGCAAAGGCGATTCCCAGTTCGCTACTCCCCAGTTCGGCCACTTCGGTAATCATCCCCATGAGCTGGCCGGTGCGATTTAGAACGGGGCTGCCGGAGCTGCCCGGCGCCGCCCACACAGAGAGCTGATAGTAAGGCTGTCTGCCCACCTGGCGTTCTGCCACGAGGTATCCTTCCTGAAAAGAGAAGCTCAGGCCTAAAGGCGCCCCCATTGTAAAGCACCAGTCGCCCATTTCGGGGGGCGCCTCACTCAGGGCAAATCCCACTTCCTGCGTATCCCGCAAAAAAGCTACATCCAGCGAGTCGTCTCGCCAGGGTGGTGATAGCGTCCGGCACTTTCCCGCTGCATCCCAAAGTTCTATCTCCAAGTGCCGGGGCCGCTCTCGTGGAAAAAGATGCGCGCAGGTTACCCAGAGGTTGTGGTCTTGCCAATACCAGGCCGAACCTTCTGTGCGGCTTTCCTGATACCGATAAACGGCCCTGATACGAAGCCAGCCTACCCGCGGGCGCGCAAAGCGTAAAAAAGCTTTTCGTGTGGACTCCGCTTCTTGCAGGGGGTTTCTCTCTTCCCCCTCAGCAGGGGAAATCCGCGCTTCCTGGCCGAGCTTTTCAGAAGCAGGCAGGGGGGAAGAAGAAGGCTGACAGGCACTGAGAAAAACTACGAAACTCTTACAAAAGACGTTCAGCCAGCGCCTGGGCCTGAACATATTCCTCCTCCGTGTCAATGGAGAAAGTTGGGTAGGGTGCTTCTAAGACGTGGATGGCGTAACCGTGATATAGCCAGCGCAGCTGCTCTAACTGCTCGGCTTCTTCAATGAGAGCGGGAGAAAGAGAGACAATCCGCATGAGCGCTTCGCGCCGGTATCCATAAAGCCCTACATGCCGATAAAAGGGATACCGCTTAACCACCTCGGGATTAGTCATGGGCATGTCCCGAACATGCGGCACTAGCGAACGCGAAAAATACAAGGCGCGCCCATTGATGTCCGTCACGACTTTCACGACTGAGGAGGCAAGTACCTCCTCCAGTGTGTAGATATGGCTGGCGAGGGTTACAATCTCATGCTTCTCCAGTCCGCGAGCTACCCGTTCCAAGTGCGACACTTCTAAGAAGGGTTCGTCTGCCTGGACATTGATGTAGGCGTCGTAGAGGAACTTTTCTGCCACTTCACTGACCCTTTCGGTGCCGGAAGTGTGGGTGGTGCGTGTCATGACAGCTTTTCCGCCAAAGCCCTCTACGGTTTGTACCACCCGCATGTCATCCGTCGCTACGATAAGCTCGTCTCCGAAAAACTGGCGGGCCCGCTCGTAGACATGCTGGATGATGGGCTTGCCTTTGAGGGGGAGGAGTACCTTTCCGGGCAGGCGCTGCGAATGATATCGGGCAGGAATCACACCAAGGATCCGCATACGCGTCGTAGGTGCAAAGCTAATGCCATTGTGCGTATGTCGGGCAAAGGCGAGACCTGACGCGCTTGATGAGGGGATTTCGTACCTTTGAGATGTGCGGCTGCTGTACGCCCGGGAGGACGGGAGCATTCATGACGATCCGAAGTGGGGGGCTACGGGGCGGTTGGGATTTCAGCCGGTTAAGGCAGCAGAGGTGGAGCGGTGGATACCCCTTCCGGAGGGGAGCCAGCTCTTTTATCTGCCTGGTCGGCGACCTTGGGGCATAGACCCGAAAGGCCAGCTCCGCCTCTACGAGAGAGGTTATGCAGTGGCGGCTTTTGTGGCGCCGGCGCATACGCAGCTGGCCCTGGCCTCCTATGTGCGAGAGCCGGAAGCCCCCACCCTCCCACTCCATGCGTACACAGCCGTAGCCTGGCACAAAGGACGTTTCTACGTGGCTGCCACGCGCGTAGACCCCTCCCCCCGCCAAGATATCTGGACTTATGACTTTGATAAGATGGAGCGGGGCAAAGAAACCCTCCTGCGCCGCTTTCCGGATAATCGCCTGGTTGCCCACCTCATGGAAAACTGCGTGGATCGCTATTGCTGTCCGGCTGCCCGAAACCTCGCCCTGGGCCGCTGGGAGTGTCCTCTGCCTACTTCCCCCGCCTGCAACGCCGCTTGTATCGGATGCATCTCCCTCCAAGAGCCGCATGAATCCCCCATCCCCAGTACCCAGCAGCGGCTGACTTTCCGCCCTACCGCCGAAGAAATCGCCGAACTCGCTATCCACCACCTTCGTACAGCCCCGGATCCTATCGTGAGCTTCGGCCAAGGGTGTGAAGGCGAACCCCTCCTCGTCTGGAAAACCATCACCGAAGCCGTCCAGCTCATCCGGAAAGCTACCGCCCGCGGCATCATCAATGTCAACACTAATGGCGCTTGGCCGGATGCCATAGCCGCCCTATCCGAAGCCGGCGTGGATAGCTTCCGTATCAGCCTCAATAGTGCCCAGCCAGACTGGTACCACCGCTACTACCGCCCCAGAAACTACACCTTTGACATGGTGGTGGAATCCATCCAGCAGGCGGTCCGCTTAGGGAAATGGGTCTCTATCAACTATTTCACTTTGCCAGGCTTTACCGACCAGCCCGCCGAAATCCAGGCCCTCCACCACCTCCTTCGTCAGACCCGCCTCCACATGATCCAATGGCGAAACTTCAACATTGACCCCGACTGGTACGCCCAGCGCATGAACATCCCCCCCGACTCCCTCCAAAAACCTTACGGCATTCTGCGCCTCATGCGGACGCTGCGTCAGACGTTTCCCTACCTCACGTACGGTTACTTCAATCCTCCGAAATGGCTCATTCTCAGGCGCAAGCCTTTAGCCCCACAGCTTGCCTAAGAGACGGTGCCATTCTTCTTTTCTCCTATGCTTTGCTGCTCATCACGCTGGGCTTTCGCTTGTATGAAGATGCGGCTATTCCGCCTTGGGCCGCTTTCCTGCGTTATCCCGAAAACTTCACAAAAGACCTTCTGGCACAGAGTTTTCAGGGGGTTTCTTTTTCGGAGCGGACGATAGCAGCTCATGTGTATGCACCGCTTATTGGACGATGGTGGCTGGTTCTGCTTCTGCATGCTGGGTTTAGTCTGGTACTCATAGCGGGGCTTTATAGGGTGGCGCGTCACCTGATAGGGGCCAGCGGAGCGGCATGGGCAGCTGTGTGGTTATTTTTACCCGGCCTGTATTATCAGAACTGGGGGAGTAACGAGCTGTATTATCCTTCTGTGCAGCCGTCGCTTTTAGCTAAAAGCGTTGGCGTATGGGTGTGGGTGGGGCTTCTGCGGGGATGGGGGAGTCTGGCGGCGGGGGCGCTACTCATAACGGCTGCCTTTCATCCCTCGGTGGGGTGGCAGCTGGGTCTCTTCTCCGCGCCGCTTGTTCTGTCCTTATCACGCAGAGCGGTCGTACTTTATGGTGGGGCGTTGGCGCTCGTTTTAGCCCAAACCCTTTTCATCGGGCGCTTGGCCTGGCCCCCCCAGGAAAGTAAAGCGCTGTGGGAGACCGTCTTTTTAGAGTTTCGCATGGGTACGCACTTTGGTCCCCCTTACTTCAAGGCCCGATCTCATTTCCTCTTTGCGGGGCTTCTTGCTATGGCGCTCGGACTTGCTATCCGCCAAAGGCACAGCCTGCGATGGGTTTTCCTCCTGTATGCCGTAGGCTTAGGCGTGTATGTGCTAAACTACTACACGTTTCGCTGGGCACCGATCTGGTACAGCCAGCTCCCCCGGGCCACCGTCTGGCTCAAACCCCTGGCTGTTTTTTTCCTTTTGGGATATATCCGGGAGCGCTCGGGCGTGAAGGTGCATCTTTCCACCGCCATGGCTATTGTACTGACGGGCTTGAGCCTGCTCATTCTTTACCGGCTGGCTCGCAACGAGATAGTCGGTTCTCGCTACTTACAGCTCCTCCGGTGGGCAGAAAGTCCAGCTTATCGTCTGGGCGAATGTGCTCGGGCCGTCCTCCCAAAAACGGCTCTCATAGCGGCTTCGCCTTCGCATGAGGCGCAGTCTGCCCAATTCTTTGCTATGCGCAGCGCGTTCTTGCGGCTGGATGCGCATCTTCATACGTCTGATGCCGAAGCATATCGTTCTCGCGTGCGTCTGCTATATGGCGTAGACCCTGCAAATGGCAATTCGGCCTGGCAGGACCTTGTCAGAAACGGAAACGCCTTTTTTGATTCCATTGCTACGTATCACCCCATGCTATGGCGAGCTGCGGGGGTGACCCACATTATCACAGAGACGCCGGGACTTTCGCTGGGGTATCCCTGCCTTTGCCGAGCGGAGCCTCTGGCGCTCTGGGCCATACCTACCGCTGACGCCCGTAGAGCTCCCTGAGGGTGCCCCACACTTTTTCGCCTTGGGGTAAGGTCAGAAAGGTCCGCTCCACCTCCTGAAATTGTGCCTCCCAAAAAGCCCGCGCTTTCTGCGCGAAGGCGGGTTTATGGTAGTATTCCAGCAGGATCGCCCGCCGCTCCTCACCCTTTGTCGGATCCTCCATCAGGGCCCGAANCGCTGGGGAGACTTCCTCATAGGCCCACAACCACAGAAAGGTGCGTTTCCCCTCTACGATGTCCCCACCTAACGGCTTTCCAGTCTGTGTGCTATAAGCATCCAGATAGTCGTCCTGCACTTGGAAGAATATCCCCAGTTTTTCGCCGGCTTCTTGGAGGGCTGTGATGAGGGGGTCTTCCTGCTGGGCGAGGAGGCCGCCGATGGCCATGGCGGCCCCCATGAGGGCGCCGGTTTTTTCCCGGATCATTTGCAGGTATTCCTCGAGCTTGACGGCGGCGGTGGGGCGCTGGGCCAGCGCTAAGTCCAGAAGCTGTCCATGACACACGCGCAGCGCTTGCCGGGATAGGTGCCGCAGGACCTTTGCCCGTACTTCTGGTCGCAGGTCTGATAGAACTTCGTACGCCGCTATTATCAGGGCATCCCCGATTAGAATGGCCGTATTCTCATCGGTCAGGGTATGAATGGTGGGGCGCCCCCGCCGCAGCTCCGACCGGTCCATGACGTCATCATGTACGAGGGTAAAGGTGTGCACCAGCTCAATCGCTCGCATAGCGGGCAGCGCCTCTACGAGGTCAGGGTCCCCCTTTGCGTAAAGGGCATAGACCTCCCACACGAGCCGGGGGCGTAAGCGTTTGCCGCCGCCCTCCAGGGCATAGTGCATCCATTTTTCCCAGCTGCCCATTTCTGGCCAGGTTATTGCCGGCAGAAGCCCTTCCCATTCCTGCATGCCCCAATAATACGCACCCCTGTTTCAACTTCCCGCTTTCCTGGCGACGATTAGGGCTACCACGGCCAGCGGCAGGGTTCGTTATTTGCCAGAAGCAGGCTGTCCGACTTCCCAAAAGGCGTAAGTTAGTTCCCAGCTATGCGTCTCCGGGGTTTCGTACTCGGGATAGGGATAAGTTTCGCCCAAAGTTGGCAGGATGTAGGCGGCGGGACGAATTTTCCCGTTCATGCGCTTCTAAGCTGGGGCGGGTACTTGTATGTAGGGGGGCGATTTACGGCGGTGGATGGGACTGCTCTCCAAGCGCAAGGCATCGCCCGTTGGACCGGTAACGGCTGGCAAGCTATCGCAAACCCCGGCGCCGGCGGCCATGGCAAAGTCAACGTCATGACAGTTTTCCAGGGCAAGCTGATCGTAGGCGGGGATTTTACCGGTATTGGCGGAAGCAGCGCAAATAATCTGGCTGCTTACGACCCAAATACTAATACCTGGTCCAGCGTGGGCGGCGGCGTCAACGGGGAGGTTCAGGCCCTGTATGTGTATGATGGGGAGCTTTTGGTGGGCGGAAATTTCACCCGAGTGGGATTAGCGCCGAATGATCAGCCGATTGCCTTCTTTGCCCGATGGGATGGGACGAGCTGGAAAGCCCCCGATCCAAGAAGTCCCAGCTACCTGCTGGTAGGGGGAAATCCCCTCACTTTCGCTGAGTACAACGGCAAGCTCTATGTAGGGGGGAACTTCACCGCCGCCTACGCTAACCAGTCCGACAAAGCCTACATAGCTGTCTGGGACAAAGCCACGCAGGCCCTTCTGCCCGCCTATCCTGTCGGTCAGGCGCCTGATAACAGCGTGTGGGCCCTTGCGGTGTGGAATAATAAGCTCTACATTGGGGGCGAGTTTCAGACGATTGGCGGAGTGGCGTCGCCTCGTTTGGCAGCCCTAAATGGGGGGACTTACGAGGCGGTATTGGGCTCGCCTGTCCCCGGTCAGGTGCAGGTGCTCCTGCCTACTGATTCCGCCCTGTATGTAGCGGGTAGCTTCACCAGCGTGGGCGGGCAAACGGTCAATCGCATAGCCCGTCTCTCTACCAGTGGTACCTGGTCGGCATTAGGTCCGGGTATAGGTCCCCTCATCGTCAACGCCCTCGCCCTCCACAATGGCTACCTGTATGCCGGCGGNAACTTCACCCAGGACGGCGCTGGAAACGCCCTCGCCTACCTGACAGTCTTTAGCGTACCGGCGGCGCTTCCGAGGGCTACCAGACTGCCCCTGTCGGTGCGCTATGAGCCGACCTTCCTCACGCTTACTGCTGATGAAGCCTTCCAGGGGACGCTCACCCTCGCTAATCCCCTCGGCCAAGTCCTTTACACCCGGCCGCTTCGGCTGGAGCCGCACGCTTCTGAGGCTATTGACCTTTCCGCTTGGCCCGTGGGCTTTTACCTGGTCTCTATCAGCACAGGTGGTCAGTCTGCCTTTACTATGAAGGTCCCCCGCTATCCGTGATGTTTATGTGCCTTTGGGGCTGCGGGAGAGAGGGTTTTAGTACGGTGAGGTCTCTGACCGATCTGTAGGGGTCAGTTTGGCCTTTCCAGGTAAGGTCGGATGGTGCCGTAAGCGTAAAGGAGAGTGTCGTGTCCCTGGTCTAAGAGGGGATTGATTTCCGTTACTTCCACGAAGCGGGTCTGGGGCCAGAGGAGCACCTCTTGCAGGAGGGTGCGGGTAGCAGCGATACTGAGGCCCCCGGGGACAGGGGAGCCACTGCCCCTCGCAAAGCTCGGGTCCCATACATCCACATCAAAGCTCACATATATCGCTGTGTCGGGACGCAGGCGTTTCTTAATAGCTTCGAGGATGGGACTGATGCCCTCTTTGTGAATCTTTTCGCTGGTGAAGGTGGTTTCTGCGAGGTGGTTTTGGATAATCTGATTTTCGGGGGGCTCGTAGCTTCGCAGCCCAATCAGGAAGAGGTTCTCAGGCAGGAGAAAAGGTTGGTAGTGCTTTTCCCAGAGGTGCCAGGTTTCGGCGGGGACGGGGTGAAAGCGCTCAGTATTGAGCCCAGTAACCATAGCCAGGGGCATCCCATGAATGTGCCCTGATGGCGTCGTACCCGGCGTGTGAAAATCCGCGTGCGCATCTATCCACAGAACTATCAGATGCGGGGTAACCTCTTTGAGAAAAGATAGGATTTTGGCGTTCCAGCTGTGGTCGCCTGTTAAGAAAAGATAGCGGTCGTTTTCGGTGTAGAGGGTGGGGAGGGTGGTCTGGAGTTCAGTAGCGAACTGATCCCAGTATTCNANCCGTTTGGCGAAGACATGTTTGTGGGGGGCTACCCAGACGGGTTCANGGCGAGAGGGGGCGAGGCGGACGTGGTGGGCTTCCAGCCAGGCGAGATGTTTGTAAGCTAAGCCTACATACTGCCAGGCATCCACACCTGCGGCGCCACCTGGTGCCCCTGCTCCCCAATCACATGAAATGGAGACTATTCTGCATGCCATAAACTACCTTTGCATCGTGCAAAGTTACAGGGAGTTTTTGGAGCTGAGCGTGGANTGGCCTCAGGAGGGTTTTGAGGTCATAGACGATGAGCTTCACTTTCATGGTATCAATCTCATTGAGCTGGCAGAGACCTATGGGACGCCCCTCCGCGTGACCTACCTACCTATCATCGGTAAAAAAATCCAGCAAGCNCGGCTTTACTTTCAGGAGGCTTTTTTGCGCAATGACTATCGGGGCAAATACNACTATGCCTACTGCACAAAAAGCTCCCACTTTCGCCATATTTTGGAAGNGGTGCTCAAACATGATGTGCATATTGAGACCTCTTCGNCTTATGACATGGAGATAGTCGAGGCGCTAGAAAAGCGGGGGCTCATCTCCAAGAAAAATACGATGATTATCTGTAACGGCTACAAGACANCAGCTTACCAGCGGCGTATTGTAGATCTTTTGCATGACGGCTTTGAAAATCTGATACCTGTTCTGGACACGAAGCGAGAAGTCAACTATTATCTCAGTGAGCTGGAGGTTCCGGCAAAGGTGGGGATTCGGGTAGCCATTGAGGAGAAGCCAGACTTTCCGGTTTATACCAGTCGGTTAGGCATCCGGGCAGATGATGTGGTAGACCTATATCTCGGTAAAATCAAGTCTTCATCCAACTTAGAGCTGGTCATGNTGCATTTCTTTGTCGGCTCCGGTATTCGAGANACGCCATATTATTGGAATGAGCTGGAAAAAATGATTCAGNTCTATGTGGAGCTGAAAAAAGAAGCCCCTACCCTGCGCTACTTCAACATCGGTGGTGGCATGCCCTTCCGGAATTCGTTGGATTTTGAGTTTGACTACCAGTATGTAATTGGGGAGATTGTGCGGCGCCTCAAAGTGGCTTGCCAGCAGCATGGTGTAGAGGAACCGGATATTGTGTCGGAGTTTGGGAGCTATACTGTGGCAGAGTCTGGCGCTGTGCTCTTCAAGGTCGTGGAACGTAAGCGCCAGAACGATAAAGAATCATGGCTGATTTTGGATGGAAGTTTGATGACGATTTTACCGGACATCTGGGCGCTGGGGCAGCGGTATATCATTTTGCCACTCAATAACTGGGATGCGGAATATGAGCGGGTGATTTTGGGGGGGATTACCTGTGACGAACAGGACTATTACTACCGGGATGCGCATACCAATGTACTCTTTTTGCCTAAGACGCGGAGGGAGATGTACATTGGGTTTTTCCACACTGGGGCGTATCAGGAGTCGCTTAGTGGGGTGGGTGGAATTCATCACTGTTTGATCCCGACGCCACGTCACATTTTGATCCGGCGAGAGCGGGACGGGCAGGCCCACGTGGATATTTTGTACGAAGAGCAAAATAGCAAGCAGGTGTTGAAAATTCTCGGTTACTTATGAAGCTCTTGCAAGGGAAGCCGGCTGCAGATAAGCTTTTAGCGGAGGTAGCGGCTTATGCACGGCATCATACGTTACGGCTGGGGATAGTTCGGGTGGGGGAACATGAGCCAAGTCGGATATACGTTAGGCGCAAGCTGGAGGCCGCGCAGCGGGTAGGGATAGCGGCTCAGGAAATCCACTTACCCCAAACGACAAAGACAGAAGAAGTGCTATCGGTGGTTAAAGCGCTTGGCACGGATCCGGCCTATACGGCGCTGATTGTACAGCTGCCCCTGCCGGCCGGGGTAGATGAGGCGGCGGTGCTGGATGCTATCCCCCCGGAAAAAGATGCGGATGGGCTTCACCCGTACAATTTGGGGCTTTTAGCGCAGGGGCGGGCGGAGTGGGTAGCCGCCACGCCGTGGGGGATTGTGGAGCTTTTGCGGTATCATGGGATTTCGGTAGCGGGGAAGCATGTGGTGGTGCTTGGGCGGGGGCGCCTGGTAGGGACGCCGCTGAGTATTCTGCTATCTCGCCATGCGCCGTATGGCCAGGCGACCGTGACGCTGTGCCATAGCCAGACGCCCAACCTGTATGATTTTACTCGGCAAGCGGAAGTTCTCGTGAGTGCAGTCGGGAAGCCCCACTGGCTACCGGCGGAGGCGGTGTCGGAAGGCGTGGTGCTGGTAGATGTGGGGATTCATCGGGTGGATGGGCGGCTGGTGGGGGATATCCATCCGGCAGCGCTGGAGAAGGCCTCGGCCGCTACACCCGTGCCAGGCGGAGTAGGGCCGCTTACCGTAGCGGCGCTGCTATGGAATGTGATGGTGATTCACCGGCATCGGCTGCGGGTAGGCGTAAGCTGAAACGTCCCTGAAAAATCGCTTCCCCAGCTAAGAAATGAGGGTGGCGGCCAGCGCCCGGATAAGGCCAGTTTTTTTCCTATTGCAGGCCGTGGGCTCGGAGGAGCGATAATAGCTCCCCGTGTGCCCAGGCGCCTCCGGCTAAGATGCTTGTGCCAAAGAGGTAGTTCGGGCTGCCCGTGAAGTCGGTAACGAGGCCGCCGGCTTCTTGAACGAGGAGGCTTCCAGCGGCAACGTCCCAGGGATTGAGGTCCATCTCATAGAAGACATCCAGGCGGCCGGCTGCCACATAGGCTAAGTCGAGTGCCGCCGAGCCTAAGCGGCGCAGCCCCCCGTAGCGGCGCATGACTTCGGCCAGTACTTGGAAGTATTTTTCAGCCCTTTCCGGGTCGCGGTACATGAAGCCAGTAACTACCAGCAGCTTATCGGGGTCGGTGTAGGTGCTGACCGAGAGGCGCTTATCGCCTAAGTAAGCGCCCTGTCCTTTGACGGCCCAGAAGAGTTCGTCCTGGGGGACGGCGTATACCATGCCCAGGACGGGGCTACCCCGGTGGAGGAGGGCTACACTGATCCCGAAGAGCGGGAGGCCATGGACGAAGTTTTTCGTGCCGTCGAGGGGGTCTATAACCCAGACGAATTCATTTTCGGAGTTGGAGAGGCCGGTTTCTTCCAGGATGAAGCCCGCTTCGGGGAGGAGGCGGTGGCAGCCTTCTTGCAGGAGGGCTTCGGCGGTGCGGTCTACNTAAGATACGGGGTCCCGGGCTGTTTTGTATTCAGCNTCATGGCGNGAAAAACTTTGCGCCTGGGTGCGGAGATAGGCGCCTACTTCTCGGAGGAGGTCTTCCAGNGCCCGACGAGAAACCACCACGCTGTCCATAGNAGTAGCGCAAAGGTACATACCCCAAAAGCCCCCCATTCGCCANAAATCGCATACAGACTTTGGGATATGCNTANGGGGACTTCGGCGTAGAGGAGNCCTCTGGTATCGTAGGGCAGGAGGGCTTTTACGGTGCCATCGGGCCAGATGAAGGCGGAAATGCCGGTATTGGCGGTGCGGGCCATGGGTAGGCCCAGGCTCTGCGCAGAGAGCCGCCCATAACTAAAATGCTGATAGTAGCCCGAGCTTTTCTTCCACCAGCCGTCGTTTGTGAGGATGCCCAGGAGGTAGCCTTTTCGCTGGCGGAGGTCATGGGTGAAAATGCTTTCATAGCACACGCCTNCGGTCACGGGGGTGTTATCCGGGTAGAGGGGGAGGGGTGTGGGGGGGGTGAGCGGCTTTCCAAAGCTACCGAAACCGCCCCCGAGGTCTATTTCCCACCCCCGCAGGAAGCGCAGATATTCTAAGTAGGGGGTTCGCTCTACGAAGGGCACTAAGCGAGA
>JGI24185J35167_1000274_pt1 | contig 22792 bp, 17 predicted proteins | sample YNPBryunderm2012_FD_35167 | JGI IMG/M metagenome (IMG submission 35167) | reverse complement strand
GAAAACCTTCGGGACGTTTCCCCCCTTCAGGTTTGCTAGCATGTTGTTTGAACGAAGCCTCTTGTGGCAGGGGCAATCTGGTAAATGGCTGCTTGCCATTGCCGGATTCTTTGCCGTTATGGGAGGCATATTGGCTTTTTTTCAAGCCAAATTCTTTAGCCGCTTCATCCACCAAGTATTCTTAGAGCAGCAATCCCTTGCTGAAGTAAAAGGGCTTTTTTTGTGGTTGGGCGTGATTCTCTTGACGAGAGCAATCGTTCTTGGGGTTCAGGATCTGGCTGCGACACGCTCAGCTTTCCAAATAAAACAAGCGATTCGCGAACGGCTGATTGACCATCTCAGCCAGGTTGGTTCCCTGCGTTGGGATGCTGACTCCAGCGGCGAAGTCAGTCAGGTAATCATTGAAGGGGTTGATGCGCTCGAACCCTATTTTGCGCAATATCTACCTCAGGCTTTGGTGGCATTTCTAGTGCCCCCCATTCTATGTCTGGCGGTATTTCTAATCGATCCGCTAAGTGGTTTTGTGTTTCTGGTCACTGCGCCGCTCATCCCGCTCTTTATGCGTCTGATCGCGGATGTTTCCGAGCGCCAGACTCAGCGGCAGTGGGGGCGGCTCAGTCAGCTCAGCGCTTTTCTATTTGACGCCTTGCAGGGTTTGCCAACAATCAAACGCCTGGGAAAGAGCGCCGAAATGGCAGAGCGCCTGGCGGAGAAGGGAGATGAGTATCGCCAGGCTACGCTTGAGACCTTGCGGACAACCTTCTTATCAGCCTTGGTGATGGAGATGCTCTCCACGCTTTCCACAGCGGTAGTGGCTGTGCAGGTGGGGTTGCGATTGCTCTATGGTTGGATTCCATTCGAGAAAGCGTTGTTTGTCCTGGTCATTGCGCCTGAATTTTACCTGCCGCTGCGCCTGTTAGGACAACGCTTTCACGCCGGCATGAGTGGAATTACAGCGTGGAAGCGCATTGAAAAGCTCTTTGAAAAACCCGTTGATGATCCGCAGAAGTGGACAGACTCGCAAGCTGGCGAAGTATCTGAGGAAGCTGGTGATTGGTTTGGAACAGAGCTTGTCTTACAAAACGTTACCTATGCTTATCCAGGTAAAAATGCAACGTTGCAAAATCTCAATGCCAGGCTTCCTCGTGGCGCAATTACAGTTTGCGTTGGAGAAAGTGGGGCTGGAAAATCTACTTTACTGAACCTGTTCCTGCGTTTGAACCGCCCCCAGGAGGGACAAATTTTGATCGATGGCAAACCGATTGAAACAATACCTCTTTCACAGTGGTGGGATGGCGTTGGAGTTGCTCCACAACGGCCTTTTCTGTTTCAAGGAACGGTGCGCGAAAATATAGCCTTTGCAAAACCGGATGCTAGTCTATCCGAAATTGAGCAAGCGGCAAAGATGGCTTATGCGGACGAGTTTATTGTGCGTCTCCCGCAGGGTTATGACACTCTGCTGGGAGAAAATGGATACGGATTAAGCGCAGGAGAAAAACAACGCCTGGTTCTGGCGCGAGCGTATCTGAAAGATGCTCCGCTTTTGATCCTTGATGAAAGTACCGCCAATGTGGATGTGCAAAGTATTGAGAAAATCTGCCTCAGCCTGCAACAACACTCAAAAAACAAAGCGATTTTGATCGTCAGCCATCAGCCACAGGTCTGGCGCATTGGTCAGCGTTTTTGGGTGCTGAAGGACGCTTGTTTGCACGAAATGGATCGCGTCGAGTTTGAATCTCAGTTCATCGTGAACAAGGCAGATTTACCAGGGAAAGAAGAGAGGATAAGCCAGATGAGAATTGCCTCTCGGGGTTCCAGGCAGGTTGAACCTGGTGGACTTTCTGGAATGCGGCAAGGAGAGACATTGCCCAATCTTACCCTGGCGGATAACCCCAACTCTACCAAAATCAATGCGGTTTGGAAACCTTGGCTGCATCAGATGTGGTCTCTGCGCGCCTGGATAGCGTTGGCGGTCTTTCTTGGTTGGGCAGCAATTTTCAGCAATGTGGGGCTGATGTCAACATCAGCATACATCATCTCCTTTGCAGCGTTGCAACCATCCATTGCGCTTTTGCAAACCGCGATTGTAGGGGTGCGCTTTTTTGGGATAAGCCGGGGAGTCTTTCGCTATCTCGAAAGGTTATCATCCCATCGGGTGACTCTAGACTTATTATCAAAGATGCGTGTTTGGTTCTACCGCGCTTTAGAACCGCACGTACCGCAGATTTTTGGGCGCTATGGAAGCGGTGAATTGCTGAGCCGATTAATTGGGGATATTGCCTCCCTCGAGCCATTCTATGTGAGAGCAATTGCCCCACTTCTCGTTGCCGTTCTGATTGTGATTGCAATGCTGGTTTGGTTGCTGGTAATTCATCCTGCATTAGCCTGGATAGCGGTGGGGATCTATCTTCTGGCAGGTTTGTTTGGGCTGCCGATTTTCTATTTCAGCATCGTCCGTCTTAGCTCTCCGATCAATGCTCTGCGCAGTCAATTCAGCGATCGGTTGATCGTATTTTTACAGGGACTGATAGACTTAAGGGTCAACCAGCGGTTAGCGGAGTTTCAAAAGCGCCTGGCTGCAAGCGCAAAGAAGTATGGCGGGGGTGTTTATCGATTTAATACCTTGATGAGCCTTCAGGGGGTAACAATGAACTTGCTGGCATTTTTGGCAATGTGGTTGATGTTATGGGTAGCCACACCGCTGGTTCATAGTGGGGCTCTAAGCGGATTGTCTTTAGCTGGCTTAGGGTTGGGAGTTCTGGTGAGTTTTGAGGCTTTTCTCCTATTGCCTCAGGCAGTGCAGCACTTTGCGAATGGTAAGGAAGCTTTGCTCAGATTGGGCGAGTTTGCCTCTGTAAAGCGGGATACTGCCCAGGCATTCTCGGGTTCTAGATCGCCAGTTGAGCGCCTTGAGATCAAATTTGAGCGGGTTTATTTTACCTATCGAGCATCAAAAAGCGAGCTGTCTGGCTGGCGGAACGAAGGAGAAGCCAGTCAGGGAATCAGGGCGGTCAGTTTTACGCTAAGGGAGGGGCAGCGATTGGGAATTGTGGGACGCAGCGGGTCGGGTAAAACGACCCTGGTTCATTTGCTTCTGGGTCTTTTCGAGCCACAAATGGGGGCAATTTATCTTAATGGNATAGATTTGCGCCAGGTTGATTTGAATTGGTGGCGGTCAATCGTTGCTTCTTGCAGTCAGGACGACTATCTTTTTCAAACCTCCCTGCGGGAAAACCTTCTGTTTCTCAACCCGCAGGCATCGACAGAAAAGATATGGCAAGCCTTAGAAGCGGTTAAGCTGGCTGATTTCGTCCGCCAACTACCGCAGGGTTTAGAAACGCATTTAGGGGAACATGGAAAGCAATTGAGCGGGGGGGAACGCCAACGTTTGCTGCTGGCGCGTACCTTGTTGCGGGATGCTCCTTTGTATATCTTCGATGAGCCGACAGCTAATTTAGATCTGGTTACCGCCAGAAGTGGTTCAAAACCTCTTATGGTGGGCAAAACAATCTGCCCTGATCCTGATCAGCCATCAGGCAATTGGCTTTGAGCAGATGGATGATATTCTGGTAATAGAAGCAGGGTACATCGCACAGCGTGGAAAGCACCTGGATTTGTTGATCACCAATCAGTACTATGCTCAGTTGTGGCACCAATAACGGCTGGCAATAAAAGGTCGCCAAGCCCTCGGGTTTTGGCTTGGCGACCGAAAAGCGGAGACCTTAATCTCCGATGGGCTGTAAGGCCGGAACCGGGAAGGGTAATGGCTTGGAGGGGAGGGTTTCTTTGGGCTTTGGTGCTGCAGGCGGGAGCGTTGGGGTTTGCTGTTGACCGATGGCTGCTAAAGCCTCTATCTCGCTGCGGCTTTCAATCACCCGTGCCACCTTGCCATCTAACATTTGAATGACGCNATCGGCGAATTGCACCATGCGCAGGTCGTGGGTAACCATAATGGCTGCTTTGCCCTGTTCATGAATGAGCTCAGAAAGGATTTGCACGACCTGAAAGGCGCGTTCGGAGTCTAAGGCTGCAGTGGGTTCATCTGCTAACACAATGGCCGGATCATGCACTAGCGCACGGGCAATGGCAACCCGTTGTTGTTGTCCACCCGATAGCTGAGAGGGCAGGTTATTCAGGCGATCCTCTAAGCCGAGGCGGACGAGCAGNCGTTTTGCTTGCTCAGCCGTCTGACGATTGTAGCGCTTATTCATGCGCAGCATCAATTCTACATTCTCTAAAGCGGTGAGGAAGGGGACGAGATTGTTGGCTTGAAAGGTAAAGCCGACTTTTTCACGCCGAAAACGGGTGCGTTCAACGTCACTCATTTTGACGATGTCCTTGCCATCGATCACAATCTTACCTTTGGTGGGACGCAGGAGACCGGCAATNAGGGCAAGCATGGTNGTCTTGCCCGAACCAGAAGGCCCTACCATCGCCACAAACTCCCCTTTGCGCAACGTAATGGAGGCGTTATCAACAGCGGTAACGGAGAGGTTTCCGCTTTGGTAGATCTTATATACCGAATTTGTTTCTAAAATGGTGTCCATGATTTCTCCTGAGGTTTCTAAATTACATGCCTAAAGCTGCTAATGGTTCAACCTTCAAGGCTAAGCGTACAGAGACCATCCCGCCAATCGGTCCAATCAGCAACAGGGTGCTGATGGCAATCAGGGCAGTNGTGCCGCTCAGTAANATGGGTATCCCAGCCGGCANGAAGAGGGTAAGTAGAAAAGTGCCGAAAGAACCGATAGCGACTCCCAGGACCGTGACCAAAATAATTTGCAAAACTACAGCCACCGCAATACTGTGATTGGAAGTACCGATGGCTTTTAGAACCCCAATTTGAGGCACTTTTTGTAAGGTTTGGATTTGAAAGAAGCCGCCAATGACTAAGATACCGATCAATAAAGTAAACCCGCGCTGGGTGTTGAGAGTGCCTTGTTGGGCTTGATAGCCAGGCGAGGCTTCATAGGCAGTTTTGCGATCAACCACCTCAACATTTGTGACCCGACTCTGGATGCGCATTGCCACCGTTTCGATTGATTCGCCAGGCTCAACACGCACAGCGACCACATTGGCAATGCCTTCAATCGGACGACCGTTCTGGTTCGGTTGAGGTTTAATGGAATCCCAGGTGTTGAAGGGCACAAAAATTGATGGGGCGTAAAAGAACTGACGCCCATCGGTAATACCAATTACCTCCAGTGTGTGGAACTTTTCATCGCTACCTACAATGGTTTTAATCCGAATGCGGTCGCCGACTTTAATGCCAGTTTGTTTGGCAACGTTGCCATCAATGATGGTCTGATAAGCCCGTGGCGATCGCAAAGGTTGCCCTTCCAGAGCAGGAGGCATGCCGGGTTTGTTGGGTTCAACCCCAATCAACGAAACATCCAGGATTGGAGTCTTGTCTTCAGCCACAAGAGTGGCGGTTGCAAAGCCGAGAGGACCAATTTCTGCCACGCCTTCAATGCGGCGGATGTCGTTGAATTTGTCGCGGGGGATGCGGCTGGCGGCAGTGGAGAGGTCAACGTTCTTTTGAAAGACGATCAATTCGGCATTGAGTTTTTCCAGATATTCCTTGTTGGCTTCCGCCAATCCCTGCGCAAGGGCAGCTATGAACAATACCAGCACGGTGATCAAGGCAATCACCAGGCTGAAGAGGAAAAACCGACCTCGGTTGCGTAAGATTTCTTTTACCGCTAGATAAAATGCCATTTCTCTCTACCATCCTTCTTTCAAAGATGCTCTCCCGTAAGCTATTGCCCATCCGCTTTCCATACACCATCCAGACCAGTAAACCAAATCTCGAACCAGAAGCGCCTACGGGAGAGCTTGTAATTGATATTTTATCATATACCCATAAATTGTCAAGGTATTATTTATGTTTTGTAAAGTTATTAAGCCTTAATAATCGCTCAGGAATCTGNGAATGAACGCGAGTGGATACGAGAATCCGCGAGTGAATGCGAATGGAAACGAAGAAAAAGTTTCAAAGGATTGTTTTGCAGTCATTCGTGTCCCTTTGGTATTGCCAATGGGTGTATAATTTAGCAAGTTTCATCTGTTTGATCGATGCGAATTAACTGATTGAGCAAACGATCGGTTGTGTCAAGGAAAATATCGATAACCATGGATAATGCTGCGGTAAAAATTCAAAACTTCCTCGAGAATCGGCTCATTGAATATCTGGATATTCTCCAGCAAATGGTCGCGATCAACAGCTTTACGGCTAATGCCCAGGGTGTAAATGAGCTTGGCAAGTTGACCGCTGAAGTATTTGCCCAACGTGGTTTTCAAGCAGAGTTTGTCCCTTCCAGGCAAACGGGACATGGGCAGCATTTGTTTCTCTACCGGAAACCTGCTTTCAACTCACCAGAACAACCTGCACCAACAATGGCGCTGATCTCTCATTTAGATACCGTGTATGCTCCNGAGGAACAAGAGAGACATGATTTCTACTGGCGTATTGAGGGGCGGCGCGCTTATGGACCGGGCTGCGTGGATATTAAGGGCGGGACGGTAATGATCTTGATGGTTTTCGATGCGCTACGAGAAGCTTTTCCAGATGACTTCGAGAAGACCTACTGGATTGTGGCAATGAATGCCAGCGAAGAAGCGCTTGCCGAGGACTTCNGTCAATATTGTTTCGACCGGTTTCCGCCTCACACGCTGGCTTGTCTGGTATTTGAAGCAGGAAATATCCAGGACGAGACCTTCAAACTGGTGGTAGCTCGCAAGGGACGGGCGTATTTTCGGATTGATGTCGAAGGGCGTTCGGCGCATTCGGGGAATAATCACCAGAACGGCGCCAATGCTATTGTACAAATCGCGCATACGATTCAACGGTTAGCTGCTTTGACCGATTACGAGCGCCAATTGACCTTCAATATAGGAGTTGTGCAGGGGGGCACAGTGGTAAACCGCGTGCCTCATTTTGCCCATGCCGAAGCGGAACTCAGGGCATTTTCACCACCAATTTTTGACGAGGCTATTCAGAAGGCTTTGGCGTTGCAGGAAGAGAGCCAGGTGTTCAGCCAGGATGGTTTTGCCTGCAAGGTCAAAATTCACCTTCTGGAACGCACCTCACCCTGGCCAGAGAATGAATCTACCCGGCGACTGTTCAGGGTTTGGCAAAAAACTGCCCTCCAGTTGGATATGAAAGTTGCTGCCGAAAAGCGCGGTGGCTTGAGCGATGGCAATTTCTTTTGGCAACACTTCCCGACCTTAGATGGCTTGGGACCGGCCGGCAACAATGCGCATTGTTCGGAGCGAGATGCCAAGTCCGGTAAGGATCAAGAATATGTGTCGATCCCTTCCTTTGTGCCCAAGGCTTTATTGAATACCCTGGCAATCCATGAATTGATCAAGCAAACGCAATGATGAAACAAATTGTGCAAAATCTGCGAAACGGAAAAACGCAATTAATTGAAACGCCGGCACCAACCTTGAAGCCAGGTTTTATCTTGGTTAAAACACGCGTTTCCCTCGTCTCGGCCGGGACAGAGCGTATGGTAGTAGCCTTTAGCGGGAAGAGTCTGATAGGTAAAGTCCGCTCTCGCCCTGACCTGGTGCGTCAAACGCTTAGCAAAGCCAGACAAGAAGGACTGTTGACGACTTTAGAGATGGCACTTAACCGCCTGGATCAAGCCATGTCTCTGGGATATTCCTCGATGGGAAGGATCGTAGCCATTGGCGAAGGTGTAAGTGGCTTTCAGATAGGACAACGAGTAGCCTGCGGTGGTGGTGGTTATGCAGTTCATGCTGAATTTGCCTTGGTGCCGAAAAATTTGGCGGTGCCTGTTCCTGACCCGGTTCCCGATGAGGCGGCTGCTTTTGCTACAGTTGGCGCAATTGGAATGCACGCCTTTCGTCTCACCAAAACTCAGGTGGGTGAACGAATTGCAGTGATTGGGATGGGCCTGGTGGGTTTTATGGCAGCTCTGGTTGCTCGAGCGGCTGGCTGTGAGGTTGCGGCTTTTGAGCCAGATGCCTGGCGTTTAGAACTTTGCCGCAAGATGGGATTTGTAGCTGCTGAGCCAGGTCAGGCTATTGAATTGACTCCCATCTTTACCGAGGGCAAGGGGTTTGATGCGGTTATTATCGCTGCAGATACACCCTCCTCCCAGCCGGTTGAGCTGGCAGCAAGCATTGCCCGTTCGCGGGCAACCATCGTGGCAGCCGGCGCGGTTGGGGAAGACCTGCCGCGCAAGCCCTATTATGAGAAAGAGCTTTTCTTTGTCAACTCGCGCTCTTATGGTCCAGGGCGCTACGATGCCCAATATGAAGAACAGGGGATAGATTACCCAATCGATTATGTGCGCTGGACGGAGGGGCGTAACCTGGCTGCCTTCATCCGCCTACTCGAGAAGCGAGCCATTGATGTTCATCCCTTGATCACCCATCGTTTTACCCTTGAACAGGCGGCCCAAGCTTATGCTTTGATCTCCAAAAAGGATAGTGAGCCTTTTTTAGCGGTCTTGTTTGAATACCCCGATCAGGACCAGGAACCAATCTCGACCATTCAACTTCCACGGCTGCAGAACCCGGCAAAGCGTTCGGAAGCACCGCTGCGAGTCGGCGTGATTGGAGCCGGCAATTTTGCCTCTCTCGTCATGCTACCCCTTCTCAAACGTATCAATGGTGTTGAATTAAGGGGAATTGCCTCCGCCAGCGGTTTATCGGCGCAGCATTTGGGAAAAAAATACCATTTCCACTACGTCACCAGTGAAGCTGTGCAAGTACTTGAGGATAAAGAAATCGACCTGATCCTGATCTTAACCCGTCATCATCTTCACGCTCAACAAACTACAGCAGCCTTACGGGCAGGGAAGCACGTTTTCTGTGAAAAACCGCTGGCAATTTGTGAAGCTGATTTGAATCTGATCCAAGAAGCGCTTGGGCTAACGGCTGAACAGNGAGGGTCGAGCCAAACAGCGAAAGAGATCCCCCTGCTGATGGTAGGCTTCAATCGACGCTTTGCACCATTTATCCAGAAATTGAAAAAATTCATGACGCCAAGACATCAGCCAGCCATGATCCACTATCGGATCAATGCTGGATATATTCCCCGCTCCCATTGGGTGCAAGATGCTCACCAGGGAGGAGGGCGTCTGATTGGAGAAGTGTGTCACTTCGTGGATACGATGGTCTATCTGTTGGACGCCTTACCGGACAAGGTGTGGGTGAAAAGCCTGCCAGATGAGCAATGGTACTGTGAAGATAACCTGGTCTTGAATTTCAACTTTCCGGATGGTTCGATTGGGGTGATTACCTATCTTGCAAACGGAGATAAAGCCTTTCCCAAAGAGCGCCTCGAGGTCTTTTGGGGTGGGAAAGTGGCGGTGATGGATGATTTTCGGCGCCTGGAGCTAGTCCATAATGGAGAGCGCCACATCGAGCGGAGCTGGCTGCGACAGGATAAGGGTCATGCCGCTGAACTGCGCGCTTTCCTGAGATCGATCACGCAATCAGGCACACCGCCGATCTCCTATCAGCATCTCCTAGGGGTCAGCCAGGCGACCCTGACTGCCCAACAAGCCCTTCATTCAGGGAAAGAAGAGACAATTCCCTACCCGAGTATACGATGACTCCTGCCGGACGATTTTGGCTGGTTTTAAGGGCGATCCTGTCCCTGGGGGTCACCCCGCTTGCGAACTATACCTGGTATCAATTTGGGATGCGTAGCGGCTTAACCGAAAGAGTTAGCTATACAGCCCTGCTACGGGCTTTGAAAGGTGCAAAGGGCGTACAATTTCAGCCCGTTTTTCAATTGCCATCTCCGCAGCTACTGATTTCGGTGATGGGCGATCAAGTTCAAGATTTACTGCAAGAAGCTGAGGANGTCTGTGCGGGAAAAACGCGCCTTTTTGGTTTTCAATTATTTGATTTGGATTACCGCCAGGGAAAGTCGGAGCTATGGTTCACCAGAGTGGAACGTTCGCTCGTGGATAAAAAAGAAGGCCCTGTAGATATGAAATTCTTTTGGGAGCCGGCTCGCTTTGGTTGGGTCTATCCCTTAGGACGCGCTTATCGCATTCGTCCCGAAGAGCGGTATGTTGAAAAATTTTGGGAAGGTTTTGAATCCTTTTCGGAGCACCATCCTCCCTATTATGGCGTGAACTGGTTGTCTGCTCAAGAAGTCGCTCTGCGCCTGATGGCATTAACTTTTGGTTTTCAGGTCTTTCAAAACGCCGCAGCAAGCACAGCAGAACGNAAGCAAAGCCTGCTCGAAGCGCTGGCTGTCCATGCAGCGCGCATTCCCTGCACCCTTTCTTATGCCGTGGCGCAAAATAATAATCACCTCCTGAGTGAAGCGGTGGGATTGATGACCGCTGGAGCGGTCTTACGGGGACATTCGCTTTCCGATACATGGTGGAAGACGGGCTGGAAATGGTTTTTGCTCGGCATCTGCCGCCAGATTGCTGAAGATGGAACGTATGTTCAGCACAGTGCAAATTATCACCGCTTGATGCTCCAGTTAGCCCTTTGGGCGCGTTTGCTAGCCGTAGGTAAGGGGGTAGAATTTCCAAATCCTGTCTCTCACCGCCTAACCGAAGCTGCAAAGTGGTTGTGGGAATGCTGTGAGGTGAGCAATGGACGCGTCCCGAATTTAGGTCCAAACGATGGGGCAATCATTCAACCGCTAAGTCAAACCCCGTTTCACGATTATCGGGCGGTAATTCAGGCTGCCTGGCGGGCTTTTGTCGGTAAAGCAGCCTTTCCACAAGGCGTTTGGGATGAGATGAGCCTCTGGTATGGAGTTTGGCATCTGCCTATCCCTGCTGACAAAGCGGCTTTTGAAGAAGAGCAAATACCTCCTGAGAAAGAGCCCTTATCGATTCGCCCAAATTCATGGGTGCTCATTCGTTCCCAGAAGCAAAAAACGTGGGCAGCTTTCCGTTGTCCCCGCTTTTTTTCTCGCCCTGCTCACGCCGATCTCCTTCACGTTGATTTATGGTGGGATGGGGTAAACCTGGCGATGGATGCCGGCACCTACCGATATACGGCTCCGCCGCCATGGGAAAACTCCCTCGCTGAGGCCTTTTACCATAACACGGTAACGGTTGACGGTCGTAACCCAATGACCAGAGCGGGGAAATTTCTTTGGCTGGATTGGGCTAAGACCAGGATCGAACTCAACCGAAACGACAAGATTAAGTCAGATTTGGTGGTAGGGGCAGAACATACGGGCTATCTGGCTCGAGGTGTACGCTACCAACGCTGGGTTACGNTGCAAGAGGATCACCTTTGGATCATTAATGATTGCCTTGAGCCAGCACATCCNGAAAAGCAGCCNATTGCCCCGATGGTTCGCCTGCACTGGNTGGTCACTTTGGGTGATTGGCAAGTCACCAAAGAAGCATTCGGCTGGGGTATCCTTTTGCGGCTCCATGATCGACAATTGCGGTTATGGTTAAAAGCTCCAGGAACGTCTCATTTGCGCATCGTGAAAGCGGGTAAGGTGGTTTTTGGAGAAGGTGGGGTGATGCCAGTTTATGGGTATTTCTCACCCTCGTATAATCACCTTGAACCGGCGCTCTCGGTGATCTTAGAGGTGCAGGCAACCCTGCCGCTGAATTTAGAAACCGTTTGGGATTTAACTGCTACTGATAAGCTATGAGAATTCTCTTGATTCATCAAGCCTTTGCTGCCCTGGATGAGCCGGGGGGCACCCGTCATCATGAACTGGCACGCTTTTTTGCCGAACGTGGGCATCAGGTGGTGGTGATCACCAGTCCCATTAATTACATGACCGGCGCGGAGCATTCGGTAGAAAAAATAGAGCAAATGAAGCTTGGCAAAGGAGAGGTCATCATCCTGCGGGTTCCGGTCTATCGCGCTTTTCATCGTAGCTTTGTACATCGTACCTTGAGTTTTATCAGCTTTATGCTTTCTTCTCTGTGGTATGCCTTAACCCTCAAGTCGCCCGATGTGGTATGGGGAACTTCTCCCCCGATTTTTCAGGTGATCACTGCCTGGTTGGTGGCTAAAGTGAAGCAAAAACCCTTGGTATTTGAAGTGCGAGATCTCTGGCCGGCTTTTGCGGTGCANGTGGGTGTGTTACGAAATCGATTCTTGATCGCTGCGTCTGAATGGTTAGAGCAGTTCCTTCTTCGTCAAGCAGACGTGGTCGTGGTCAATTCGCCCGGATTCGTATCCCATGTTCGCCAGCGGGGTGCAAAACGCATCGAAATTATTCCAAACGGCTCCGATGTGGAGCTGTTTGCTCTCCCCCCAGATGAAAATGACTTTCGGCGAGCGAATGGATTAGAAGGCAAGTTTGTCGTTTTGTATGCCGGCGCGCACGGAATGTCCAACGATTTGGATCAGGTCTTGGCGGCGGCGGAAGAGCTACGCACCGTTGCGGAGATCGTTTTTGTTTTGGTGGGAGATGGCAAGGAAAAACCCAGATTACAGCAAAAGGCAGCCGACTTAAAGTTAACCAATGTCCTGTTTCTGCCGCCAGTGGCGAAAACAGACATGGCAAAGGTGATTCACGGAGCGGACGTTTGCCTGGCGATCTTAAAACCGATCCCATTGTACGGAACAGTTTATCCCAATAAAGTATTCGATTACATGGCTGCCGGCAAAGCGGTACTTTTGGCAATTCCTGGTGTCATTCGAGAGGTTATCGAAGAACATCGCGCGGGGATTGCTATTCCTCCTGGAGATTCGCACGCTTTAGCGGAGGCGGTACTTTTCTTATCTCATAACCTTGAGCTGGTTCTCCAGCTAGGGTGTAATGGGCAAAGAGCGATTGAAGAACATTATAACCGAAAAAAGCTGGCTGCGGATTTTCTGGCTCTTTTTGAAGAATTAGCTGACCGAACGGATTAATTCTGAGGAACGATTTTTTCTTTCGTATAGACTTCAGTTATCCAATGATGATATTTTGGAAGGCGACCGCGAATGGCTTTTTCAAAAGCCTCGCGTAAGAAACTAGTGATTGGTCCCATTATCCCTTTGCCTACTGGTCGGTGATCTACTTGAGTAACCGCAACGATCTGGGCTGCGGAACCGGTTAAGAATAATTCTTCGCATAAATAGATTTCTGTGCGATCGATGGGANGTTCATGGACAGTTAGATTGAGTTCGTTCTGCGCCATTTCAATCACCGAACGCCGCGTAATGCCTTCGAGAATATTGTCAGTTACCGGTGGCGTAACCAGAATTCCATTCTTAACCATAAANACGTTCATCGCACTGGCTTCGGATACATGCCCATCCTCAGTAAGTACCAATGCTTCATCAAAACCAGCCAATACAGCATCGGTTTTGATAAACGCAGAATTAATATAAGCACCGCTGATCTTCCCTCGTGCTGGAATGGCATTATCGTCGATGCGGCGCCAGGATGAGAAAGTTACGTGGGCATTGGTGTCGTTCTTGAGATAGCGTCCAAAAGGGATAGCGACAATGGCGATTTCATCGCGTAAATCGTGCAATCTTACCCCAATCACTTCGTCAGCTTTGTAAGCAATGGGGCGAATGTAAATGTCCTGGCGATAATTTTCCTGGCGGATGAGGTCAAGTGTAACCCGGGTCAGGCTATGTGGGGAATGGTTTAGCTCCATTCGGAGCAGTCTGGCAGAGTTCAATAATCTTTCGTAATGTTCCAGAGGGCGGAACAGATACAATTGTTCTTGTTCTTGATTCCAGTAGGCGCGGAGACCCCCAAAGACCGCGGTGCCATAATTGAAACCGTGCGTCAAGACACTAATTTTCGCTTCAGAATACGGGACGATCTTTCCTTGAAAATAGGCATGGAGAGGAATGGACATGGGAACCTTCTCCTTCGAAAGAAACCACAAGGGTAGGTTTTCTTTGATTATACTCTTNCTTCTTCTCCTTACGGTGCTTGCGTCTATCCAAAGGGGAAACCTTAGAGTATGATTGGGGTTGTCTCATACAGAACTTTATTTGGAGGCGGACAAGATGAAGCGTGCGGTTAGCATTAGTATTGGCTCGTCGAAGCGGGATAAACGGGTGGAAGTGCAACTGTTAGGGGAAACGGTATTGATCGAACGAATTGGGACTGACGGTGATATGGAGAAAGCAGCCCGGCTGTATCAGGAGCTGGATGGGAAGGTGGATGCTTTTGGAGTTGGTGGAGCAGATTTAGGTGTCATGGTGGATCGAAAGTGGTATCCTTTATATTCTGTGCAGTCGATGGTTCGCTTTGTCAAAAATACTCCTCTCGTAGATGGGGCTGGATTAAAAAATTCATTAGAGTATCGCCTGGCGCCAATTATCAATGAGCAGATAGGTGATTACGTGAAAGAGCGCAAGGCTTTTATTACAGTAGGTGTGGATCGGTGGGGAATGGCTTGCTCCTTTGCCGATCACGGCTACGAATGTATCTTTGGGGACATGATGTTTGCCTTAGGATTGCCATTCCCGATTCGCAAGACCGCTACCTTGAAAGTGTTGGCAGCGATTTTAATGCCAATTGCTGGTCGGCTTCCCTTTGAGTGGCTTTATCCCACTGGTGAAAAACAGGAGCAGCGAATCCCGAAATGGGAAAAATACTACCGCTGGGCAACCGTGATTGCCGGGGATTGCCATTACATCAAGAGACATATGCCCGAACGATTGGAAGGCAAAGTGATTGCCACTAACACAACCACTGCTTCGGATGTTGAACTGTTCCGCCAGGCAGGGGTGAAATATCTGGTGACTTCAACCCCAGTTTTGGAGGGCCGTTCCTTTGGCACAAACATGATGGAAGCTGCCTTGATTGCCGCCAGTGGGAAGGGACGAAAATTAACCATAGAGGAGTTAAATGAAATTTTAGACCAAATCGGTTTACAACCTCAGCTTCAGGAGTTGAACTGATGCTTCCCGCAATCGTAACTGCTGGTGGAATTCCTCAACCGGGTGAACCGCTCTATCCTCTTTCTCAGGGGAGAGAGAAGGCTTTACTTCCGATAGCTGGAAAGCCGATGATCCAGTGGGTATTAGAAGCAGTGGAAAGTGCTTCGCTCATTGATACGGTGATTGTCGTTGGGGTGGCATTGCCTGAAAACCTTCAGAGTGCAAAGGTGCGGGCAATTCTTCCCAATCAGGAAGATATGCTGGCGAATATCCTGACCGGGATGAGAAAGCTTCTGGAAATTGAACCCGCAGCTCATCACGTCGTTTTGGTATCCTCGGATATCCCGGCAATCACCGGTGAGATGGTGGACTGGCTGGTGCAGGTAACCATGCAGACGGATGAAGATGTCTATTATACGGTTATTGAGCGGCGCGTCATGGAAGCAAAATATCCACTCTCCAAACGGTCTTACACTCGTTTGAAAGATATCGAGGTTTGTGGCGGCGATATGAACGTTGTGCGGGCGACTCTGGACGCAGAGAACCAACAAATGTGGAAAAACATTATTGCTGCCCGAAAGAATGTATTCAAACAGGCGGCGTTAATTGGTTTGGATACATTGTTTTATCTTCTCATTCGTCAGATTACCCTAGATCAGGCGGTGCGAACGGTGGCATCGAGAATGAACATCAGTGGGCGAGCTATTGTCTGTCCGTATGCTGAAGTTGGAATGGATATCGATAAACCGCATCAATTTGANATCGTCGAGGCAGATTTACTTCAACGGCTGAGGAGTAACCTGATAGCATGAAACGGTGGATGGAGTGGGATGCACGCTTCAGTGAAAAAATGCGNATAGATGATAGTCGCAGTTGGGTGAAAAGGGGGGCAGCGATCTTCGCCCATTCAGGGGATTCGTGGTTCTGGCTATTGGGCTTAATCCTGGTCGGGTTCTTCTTCCCTTCCCTGAGGCAACTTGCGTTTCTCTATGCTGGGGCGATCTTGTTTCTGGCTATCTTGGTGTTGGGAATCAAATTCTCGGTCAGACGTCAAAGGCCGCAGGGTGAGTGGGGTGCAATCTATCGACGCACAGACCCCCATTCATTCCCCTCCGGCCATGCAGCTCGGGCGACCCTCTTGGCGGTTTTGGGAGTTGGAGTGGGGCCCCCGCTGTGGGGGCTTGCGTTAACCATTTGGGCGCCTTTGGTTAGCCTTTCCCGGGTAGCTTTGGGACTTCATTACCTGTCAGATATTTTGGCAGGGGCGCTGTTAGGAGCGTTGGTTGGGATCTTGAGCTTATGGTGGCTAGGCTAATCTGGCGAGAAGGGGATTTTTGCCAGTTCGCGTTTGAAATTTTCGAGCATTTCAATTGGAGTCGGATCGACACCATAAGCGATTGCCAGATAATAGGCGATATAATCACCGAGTAACAAACTGGTCCATAATTGGGCAAGGGGAGTGTCTCCTTCGGCGTCAATAAAATCGGTGCCTAACCCCTGCAGCATAAACTCTCGTTTGGTCATTTCTAATCGTTGTTGATGGCGGGGGTGTAGAAAGCGAGAACGTAAAAACAGAGCCACGATTTGGCTTAACAGCGTTTCGGGGTTTTGGGTGCCGGTCAAGAGGTTATGGTTTGCTTCGGGGATCTCCTCCGATTGCGCCCAGGCTTTGGCAAGCTCGTTGATCTGCGTTTTCCAACGGCGCGCTACAGGAGCAAGAAATCCAGCCCCAAAGACTGAGACCCATCTACCAATCAACTGACCTGCCATCCTTTTGGCGGGGTTTTGCACCGTAGGTATTTGGGGGTCGAGTTTCTTCTGCAAAATTGACATGGCCTGGATAGCACTATCCAGCTCGAAAGTTGGATCGGCGATGGCTTTTAAGCGATACAACAGTGCCAGGATCAGGGTGAAGGAATATCCAACTGCCGCTCTCGGTTGTCCCCGATAATCATATTTCCAAAGTGGGAAATTAAATTTGAGAGCCAGGTCTTCCAGTTTCCCACCGGTTGAGATTCCTAACAATGTACAGCCACGTTTATGGGCAATCTCAAGGGCAATTAGGACCTCTTCGGTATTGCCGGAATGGGATGAACCCACTACCAGAAAAGAAGGACCACTTACCCAGGCTGGAATTTCGTAATCCCGAACGAGAGTATAAGGAATTGAGAGCTGGTTATTGATATAGTTTTGAACTAAGTCAGCTCCAATCGCCGATCCACCTACACCAACAACAATGATTTGCTTTAGGGAGTTTGATTTAGGCGCTTCCTGATTCAGCCCTAACTTCCACCCGTTATCTAACTGGTCAGCAAGATGTTGCAAATGCCAGAGCATATTTTGTTGGTCATAACGTGTGTAGATAGATGGATCATCAAAAATCATTGTCTCCTCCCGGAAAGTAAGTTTAGAGATTATATTGTAACGTGAATTCGAGATTTATTGAGACATCTCGAAGGCAAACGGCATGATTTTGGAGACAACGGATTAGGGATTTGATTTGAGTTGTAAGGCTCTTCGATAAATCTCCCGGCTTTGCCAGCCAGACTCAGTAGCTAAAAGATTTGCCAGCTTTTTGAGGTTTGTTCCTGCTTTTAAGTGCAAGCGAATTTGTTCCAGCAAACGCGCTTCATCCCAAAGTTGCGGGGATTGCGGGGCGCCTTCGATGATNATGGTAATCTCACCCCGCGGGGTTTGGGCAGAGAAGTGATCCAGGGCTTGGGCGAGGTTGCCTCGCCAAAATTCCTCATAAAGCTTGGTAAGCTCGCGAGCGATAACCAGCTTACGATTGCCTAAGGTTTGATACAGGAAGTCCAGGGTTTTCAGTAGCCGGTGAGGAGCTTCCAAAATCACAAGGGTATATGGGACGGAGATGACTTTTTCAATGATTTGTTTGCGCTCGGTTACCTTACGGGGTAAGAAGCCTAGATACAGAAAATGATTGGCAGGCAAGCCAGAAGCAACCAGGGCGGCAACCGGCGCGCAGGGTCCAGGAATCGGGCTGACTCGATGTCCGTTTGCAATAGCTGCGTTAACCAATTCAAAACCAGGATCGTTCAATCCTGGCGTGCCACTATCCGAAACCAGAGCCACATCTCCCTTTTGAAGGGCTTCAAGCAGGAGGGGGATGCGCCGGATTTCGTTTTGATCGTAGAGGCTGATCATTCGATTGTGGATTTGGTAATGGGTTAACAGTTTTTGGGTGACGCGAGTATCTTCGGCTGCAATCAGCGAAACTTTTTTGAGAATTTCAATCGCTCNCAGGGTGATGTCAGCTAAGTTGCCAATGGGAGTTGCTACCAGATAGAGAGTGCTCATGGTTGCAGAGATGACTTGATCATCGGTTTCGAAGGCAATTTATCGAAAATGATTTTCGCNATATCCATTGCTGCTGTGGGTCTNGCGATTCTCCTGCATGCCTGAACAGCTTGTTGATAACTCTCTGGATTTTCTAGCCAGGTCTGTAAGGCTTGCGTAAGGCTTTCATCGGTCGGAGTCCAAAATCCGGCGCCGCGGGAAACGACATATGAGACATTGCCATCTTCCTGTCCGGGCAAACGCGAATATAACAGCATTGGTAAGCCGGCATTAATGGCTTCGGTGATGGTCCCTGGACCGGCTTTTGTGATAAGAATGTCGGCTGCCTGCATGAAGTCGGGCATATCATGCACAAAGCCATATACCTTGACCATTTGTTTCCACTGTCTGGATTCAAGCGAGTGTTTTAATTTTTGATTGCGGCCGCAGACGACAACCAAACAAACCGGTAGGGGGAAGCGGTCAACATTGAGGGCGACGCGTTCCATTGGCCCCATCCCTTCACCACCACCCACCAGCAGCAAGATGGGGCGATCTTGAGGCCAACCCAATTTTTGCCGCATCGTTGGTTTATCGGCGGGAGGTTGACAGAATCGTTGGGCTACCGGCAAACCGATGACTCGCACTTGATCTTCTCTCAACCCACACAGAAATGCCCTTTGGCGGGCTTCTTCGGTTGGGACAATACACAAATCGACCCNCCGGTGATACCAGAAAGCATGGGTGGTAACAAGATCGGTAACGACCGTGATGAATGGCGGTCTGCGTTCGCCAAGCGCCCGTAGGATTGGTGCGTTAGCGATCGGATGAACTGAAACGATTAGGTCGCTGGGATGTGATTTCACCAGCTTGCGGATGTTTTGGCGGACAAGAGGCCAGGCGCTATCGGCAATGAGTTTTGCCCGGCGAGAATCGTTGCTGATATAATACCCCCATCCCCAGGCTTGCGGCACCCGCACCATAATTGGATAGAGCTCCGGTAACAGGTCAAAGGGCTTTGGGGCATATTGTTTGAAGATGTCCACCATTTCGGTTTGAATAGCATCCCCATATTGAATTTGTAGCGCTTCAATGATTGCTTCGGCAGCGCTGCGGTGTCCTCCGCCGGTGTCAGAAAACAAGAAAAGAATGCGAGCTGGTTCAGGGTTGGTTGGTTGAGGCATCATGGGATTGGGATAGGATTACTTTTTTGAGTCGATGAGCCAGTTCACGGCGCGACAGCAGTACCCGCCGGCCGCATACTAAACATTGCAAGCCAATATCTGCACCCAAACGGACAACCCGCCATTCGTAGCTGCCACATGGATGCGGTTTGCGTAAACGGACAATGTCATCAAGTTGTAGCTCCGGTAACATCTGCTTTACAAAAACTGGTCGAATACCTTGTCCTCGGAAGTGAGGCAGTGGTTTTTCAGATTATAACACGCTCAGTTTTTGCTTCTCGGGAAAGATGCCGGGCAATAGCATCCAGAGAGTAGGTACAGGTGTGGGTTAAAGAAGCAATAATTCGCTGATCGCAGAGGGAGAATGGTATAATCCCCTTACACAAGAGGTAGATTCTTATGTTGAATTTGGATTTTTCAACCCTGCTTGCGCATTTATTTGTGTTATTAACCGCCTTTTCAGTGCATGAGTTTGCTCATGCCTGGACGGCTAATTATTTCGGTGACCCGACGCCCAGGATGAACGGCCGTTTGACGTTAAACCCCTTAGCCCATCTTGATCCAATTGGCTCTTTGCTTTTATTGGTGGCTGGCTTCGGTTGGGCAAAACCCGTGCCGGTCAATCCCTATGCTCTGCAACGCAAGTCCTCTTCAGCGATGATGCTTGTCGCCCTAGCTGGGCCTCTCTCCAATCTGGGGATGGCTCTTCTGGCTGCGATTCCCTTCCGTATGGGATGGGTTTCCCTGGATGAAGCCATTTTAGCCATCCAAACCCGTTCAAATCATCTCTTGCCAACCCTTCCGCAATTGTTATTTGTTTTTATCCAGATCAACCTCTTGTTGATGCTCTTTAACCTATTACCGATTGCCCCTCTGGACGGTGAAAAAATTGCCGAGTATTTCTTTCCCCCAAAGTGGGTACAATTTTTAGATGCGATTCGACCTTATGGCCCGCTCATCTTGATGGCAATCGTCTTTTTGGGTGTTTTGGGTTATATTATCAGTCCGCCTTTATGGTTTCTCATGAGGATTTTGGTTGGGTAGTTGGTTAATTGGAGTTATCGCCTTTGGCAATTTTGGAAAACCATCTGGGCGAAGCCAACGTTGAGCGACCGAGAGCTTGTGGAGCAATTTCTGGCACCGCCGCTCGTGCAACTCTTTGAGCGTCTTGACCCCTCTGAGCAAGCTCATGCGGTACGGGTTTGTCGAAAGCTAATCGCTGAAGGAGAAACGAACCCGCTTTTCCTCACTGCAGCTCTGCTTCATGACATTGGGAAAATTTGCTATCCTTTACGATTGTGGGAACGAGTCTGGATTGTACTCTTTGGTGGGATGGTCAAGAAAATGGCAAAACCGTTGATCCTGAGCGACGAACAGTTAGAGAGGGCTGCGTGGTGGAAACGACCCTTGCTGGTGGGGAAATTCCATCCGTCTTGGGGGGCAGAGATATTGCGTTCTAATGGGGTTGATGAGCGGATTGTATGGCTGGTGCAATACCATCAGGATGCCAATGGAATTGATCCAAAGCATCCTCAGGCAAGCTGGTTGCAAAAATTGGGGCGAGCAGATGAGCTATGTTAAGGAGATACCGATGAGAATAACCATTCTCGGATTGGGGAAAACGGGCAGTTCCCTAGGATTAGCGCTGAGAAGGAAATCAGAAGACCTCCAGCGAATCGGACATGATCGGGACATTGGTGTGGCAAAAGAGGCGCAGAAAGTGGGAGCGATTGATACTGTAGCTATCAACCTTCATCAGGCCGTGCAAGATGCTGATGTCGTTTTCTTGGCTATTCCCTTTGATCAGGTTCATGAAACGCTTCAGCAAATTGCCCAAGACCTGAAAGAAGGCGCTGTTTTGATCGATCTCAGCCCTGCCAAGCAAAAAATCGCCGAATGGACGAGNGAATTGCTTCCNGCAAGAAGATATTATGTNGGCTGGAACATAGCGATTAACCCCGCCTACTTGCAAGATACCCGCAAAGGGGTAAATGCTTCACNGCAAGATTACTTTCAGCAGGGGGTTGTGGCAGTCACAGCTCCATCGGGCACACCATCTGGGGTTTTCGAATTGATCACGGCCTTGATCAAAAGTATTGGAGCTGAGCCGCTCTTTGCCGATGCCCTGGAGATGGATGGCGTGCTTGCCGAAGCACAAGTTATTCCGCAATTGCTTTCGGCGCTGATGGTCTATACGCTCACCCAGCAACCTGGTTGGCGAGAAGCTCGCAAGTTTGCTGCGCAGGATTTTCTTGNGATGGGAATGCCTTTAGTAAACTCTGTCTCTGCTGAAGAATTATCCCAAACCCTCTTTGCCAATCGGGAACTGATCAAGCGGTTGATCAACGAACTGCTTATTGCATTGGTAGAGTGGCGAGAGTATCTGCTCAATGACGAGATTGGGGCATTAACCCAGAGCCTCTCGGAAGCCCAACAACGCTTTGAAAAATGGCAAACCGAACGCACGGCAGCAAACTGGATACTGGAGGAGACCNGTATTCGCAGCGAAGATTTGCCAACCTCAGGAGAGGTCTTTGGGCGATTACTGGGGNTTGGGAACCGGAACAAGAAACAAAAGAAATGACGGATAGAGAATTGATAAGGAGGTCTGAAATGACATCACCTTTAGCCTGGATTCAAGATGAGATCGAGACTCTTAAAACTTCGGGGTTGTATAATCGCATCCGCACGNTAAGCTCGCCACAGGGAGCCTGGTTGTTGGTGGATGGCAAAAAAGTGTTGAATTTTTGTTCAAATAATTATTTGGGGCTGGCGAACCATCCGAAAGTTATTCAGGCAGCAAGGGAGGCAATGGACAAATATGGGGTTGGTCCTGCAGCCGTGCGCACAATTGCTGGCACAATGGATTTGCACGTTGAACTGGAAAGACGTCTGGCAGCCTTCAAAGGGGTTGAATCGGCCATTACTTTNCAGTCCGGATTCAACGCCAATTTAGCCACCATACCTGCTTTGGTGGGGAAAGAAGATGTCATATTTTCCGATGAACTCAATCACGCCAGCATCATCGATGGTTGCCGCCTCTCCGGAGCAAAAATTATCCGCTATAACCACTGCGATCCGCAGGATTTAGAAAAGGCACTGTTCGAAGAACGCCGCGATCACCCCCGTGCCCTGGTGGTCACCGATGGGGTCTTTAGCATGGATGGGGATATCGCTCCGCTGGATCAAATCTATGAGGTGGCAAAGAAACACGAGGCCATCCTCATGGTGGATGATGCTCACGGGGAGGGCGTGCTTGGAAGAGGTGGACGGGGCATCGTTGATCATTACCAGTTGCACGGAAAGGTAGATGTCGAGATCGGGACACTTTCCAAAGCCTTTGGTGTGATTGGAGGGGTTGTTGCAGGCAATAGCTTGATCGTCGAGTGGTTGCGGCAGCGTGGCCGGCCATTTTTGTTCTCCTCTGCGATGACGGTTCCCGACACTGCTGCCTGTTTAGCCAGCCTTGAAATTCTGGAAAGCTCAACCGAGTT
>JGI24185J35167_1000260_pt1 | contig 23471 bp, 17 predicted proteins | sample YNPBryunderm2012_FD_35167 | JGI IMG/M metagenome (IMG submission 35167) | reverse complement strand
TCAAAGAAAGCCAGAACGCGGGACGGAATAGAGCCAAAGTAGTGGTCTTCCATTTGCTGTCCGCGGGGTGAAGGGGCGCCGATAAGGGTCCGGCCCGTGAGATAGAGGTCTGGCCGCCGCCAGTAAAGCTCCCGGTCTATCAGGAAAAACTCCTGTTCAACCCCAAGGGTTGGTGTGACCCGCCGCACGCCCGGCAAGAAGTACCTGAGCACGCGCAGGGCGGCTTGGCTCAGCGCTTCTATGGAACGCAGGAGGGGGACTTTGTAGTCCAGGGCTTCCCCCGTGAAGGAGATATAAACGGAGGGGATACAGAGGGTGTGGCCATAGATGAATGGCGGGGAGGTGGGGTCCCAGGCCGTGTAGCCGCGCGCTTCAAACGTGCTGCGCAGCCCCCCACTGGGAAAAGAAGACGCATCGGGTTCCTGCTGCAGGAGTTCGCTGCCATTGAGCGCATAGAGGGGCTTGCCGTCTATCACTTCGTAGAGGGCCTCGTGCTTTTCGGCGGTGAGACCCGTGAGGGGATGAAACCAGTGCGTGTAGTGCGTCGCGCCGCGATCTTCGGCCCATTGCCGCATGCCATTAGCAATCTCATCCGCCAGCGCCAGCGATATAGGCTCTCCCTCTTCCCACCGGCGTAAACCTTCCAACGCAGAGTCTGAGAGATACTGCCGCAAAACCTCCCCCGCAAAAACCAGCTCTCCAAACTCGGACTTTTCTCGTCGCACCGCCGTCAGCGTGCCATTGCCATGTGCGAACTTCTCTTTAGGGCGCATGGGCAAAGGTACGAAAATATCGGCGAACCTTAGTCTCCTATTCCCGCCGGGCTTTCCACAGCGCTTCTACCAGCCGGTCCAGCTCGGAAAAGCGCGTATAGACGTGGGGCGTCACCCGCAGGCCCTGGATGCCCTTCCAGTCAATGGCGGTGGTAATAATCTGATGCTTTTCCAGAAGGTAGTCGGCGAGACGGGTGGGTTCCCAGCCCTCCATCTGGATAGTGGATAGTCCCCCGGCGAGCTTATCGGGTGTAAGGCTACGTACGCCAGGGATTTCCAGAGCTTTTTGCAGCCAATAGCGCCGTAAGCTGACCAGACGTTCATACTTTCGCTGCGCCCCGATAGCCTCATGAAAGTCTATCGCGGCGTGAATCGCCTGCTCAGTGGGGATGGAACGGGTACCCAAGTGCTCAAACTTCCGGATGTCATCGGCTTTGCGGTCCGCCGGCGCCGCAAAAAGGGGCCACACCTCGCGAATTTTCTCTTTGCGCACGTACAGGAGACCTGTCCCGAAGGGTGCACAGAGCCACTTATGCAGGCTTACCCCAATCGCATCACACCCCAGCTCCGAAAACCGATACACTAAATGCGCAAAGCTGTGCGCCGCATCCACAATCGTGAAGAGGCCCCGTCGGCGGGCTTCGGCGCATAGGCGGGCCAGCGGAACCACCTGCCCGGTCCAGTTGATGAGGTGCGTCAGGTGCAAAACGCGGGTACGCGGCGTGATGGCCTCCAAGTAAGGGCGAATGAGCGCCTCTTCGTCGTCGGTGGGCAGGGGAAGACGGAGCCAGCGGACTTTGATGCCGTCACGGGCTTCCCGCTGCTGCCAGGCGGCCACCATGCTGGGATAGTCGCTCTCGGCGGCAATGACCTCATCGCCCCGCCTTAGGTCCAGCCCGAATATCACCGTCTCGAGGGCTTCGGTGGTGTTTCGAACCAGGGCAATTTCCTCGGGGTCGGCGCCGGACAGTTCAGCAAGACGCTGTCGCAAAGGCTCCTTTTTATCCTGTACCCGCCACATGACGTAAGCAGGGGCTTCGTTAGCTGCCGCTTCGAGGCGCCATAGCATCTCCTCCACCGGCTTGGGATGCGGGGAGACACCGCCATTATTGAGGTTGAGCAGCGTGGGATGGCGAGGAAACTGAAATCGTACCCACTCCCAGAAATCTTCCTCAGGCAGGTTCTGCACGTCTTTTAGCGAAAGCGCCTGAAAAGTCTTCTCCTTTCCCAAAAGGCGGGCGGTAAAAAGCCCTACGCCCAGCGACAGAAATCCCCGACGCGTCATGCTTCAAAGATAAGACAGACATAAGCTACATGCGGGCCTATCGCAGGGAGCCGCCCTCCTACTTTGGGAACAAAGCGCTCTTGGCCTACCACGCTCCCTTCCCAAAAATCTCTCATAGCTCGTACCTTTGCCTAAGGATGCATTTTCATGTAGCCTCTACCCTCCACACCCCTGAGGTGCAGATCGACCTCACCAGGGGTAATATTCTTCTGAGGGGAGCCTGCTTCCCCGAAAATGCTACCGAGTTCTTTGCGCCTATCATCGAGTTTCTGCGCGAAAATATCCAGAAAAACCACGTCCCCTCCCTGGAGCTACACCTTGAGCTCACTTATATCAACTCCGCCGCCCGAAAATCTCTCTGGCAGCTGGTGAGGCTTTTATTAGACATGGGGACGTCCTTGCAAATCATCTTATATCGGGGGACGGAGGATGAAGAGCTGGAGGATTACGAGGAACTCGTGCGGGTGTGGGAACGGGAGTCGCGGCTTCGGATTGAAGAGCGAGAGGGGTATTACGAGCTCAAGTAAGGTCTGGGAAGGGAGGGGCGCCCCTTATAGAGCCACCCGATCGGAAAGCCTGCTCGCACAGCACGCCCGTAAGCGTCGGGTAATGCCCGCTCCACCGGTTGCCGCCGCAAATACTGGTAAAACTCTTCCGCACTCAGCTCATAAGTAGGTAGCTCCTCGCCGACCAGAGCCGGCAGGAGCGCCGCCGCATGAGAGGGCTTGTGATGGCGCCAGAGGGGGAAGGCTTCCATTTTTTCTATGCCGGGTAGGAGAAGCCTATAGGCAGACTCTGTAAGCGTGTATATCGTTTCGCCCTGCTGAAAGAAAACAAGTGGGCCTTCTATGGGGAGGGGTGGGCGTTTTATCGGACGCAGCGCGGGAGGGGCTTTGTATTTAGCGGGCGCTCTCCGAGCGGGGGCGGGCTTTTTTTGCCAGGCAGAGAGGAAGAACCCCTCGCCGATGGTGCGGTGCGGATAAAAGTAATACCCCCAGCCGCCGCCAGCGTAGGAGATTTCCACGACCTGGGGGGGATGGTCCGCCCAGCGAAGGGGAAGCCATTCCGGGTCCTTCGCCAGGAAGGCCGATAGGTTATCTTCGTTTTCCTCTGGGGCAAACGTGCAGGTGGAATAAATGAGATGCCCGCCTGGTGCGACGAGGGTTTTTGCGGCGGATAGGAGGCGCCGTTGGCGCCGGCTACAGAAGTGCACCTCCTCGGGGCGCCAGGTCTGAGATAGCGAAGGGGTTTTTCGCCAGAGGCCTTCGCCACTGCATGGCGCATCCAGCAAAACCACATCAAAGGCACTGGGATAGTGCTCTGCCCACCAGGCAGGGTCTCGGCCAGTGATGAGGTAGGCTGGGATGGCCCAGCGCGCTAAGTTTTCGGCGAGGGCGGCCCGCCGATGGGAATCCGGGTCATTAGCTATCAGGAGCCCACCGGTCAGGCTCAGCTCGTCCAAGAGGAGGGTGCTTTTGCCGCCAGGGGCCGCACTCAGGTCTATCACGCGGAGGGGACGCCGCTCCGGCAAAAAGACCCGCACGCTCATGCTGGAAGCTTCCTGCACATAGTAGGCGCCCGCATGCCAGGCCGGCTCCAGCGCNAAGTTGGGCCGCTCCGCAAGCACCCGTCCCCGCGGATGCCAGGACACCGGGCTCGCCTCGGGATAGAGGTTTTTTCCCTTTTCGGGGTGAAGGCGGATAGTGGTGCGGGGCGGTTTTGCCAGCGCTTCCTGAAAGGCCTCCCACTCNGGCCCCAAGCGGGCCNGCATCCGCGCCGCAAACGCCTCAGGCCAATTCACCGCTGGAAAAAGCTGTACATAAAGGGCTTCCCATAAGCATCCACGCCCTCAATCACAAGGCGGCCCCGGCTGCTGAGAAGGATTTTTTCCAGCTCTTCGGGGGATTCGGGCGTGTAGCGGTTGACAGCGANGATGATGACGCCTTCTTGCAGGCCCATCTGGGCCAGGAGGCCATTTCGGAGGTTAGTGATGCGAAAGCCGCGTCGTATCCCCAGTTCTGTGGCCTCTCGCTTGCTGATGGGAACGAGGTCAGCGCCCAAGGCGTCGGAGCGGTAGAACTTACGGCGCAGGAGCACCGGCTCGCCGTCTTCGTTAGTGAGGGTAGCGGTAGTTTCTAAAATCTGCTCCCCACGCTTGTAGGTGAGGCGAATTTTATCCCCGGGGCGCTTTTGCGCAAGCTTTTCAGCGAGCTCAGCCTGCATTTGGAGCGGATGNCCGTCCACTTTTAGAATGCGGTCGCCGGGGCGTAACCCTGCCTTTTCAGCCGCGCCACCCGGATAGACCGCTTTCACAAAGAGCCCCGACAGCTCGCCTGGGGAAGCCGTCGTAGGCCCCTCCTCCGGAAGGTCCTGCACATCTGCATCGAGAAACGCCCGCTGCACCACCCCAAACTCCCGCAGGTCCGCCACGACTTTCTTCACGATATTGACCGGGATAGCGAAACCATACCCTACGTAGGAGCCCGTACGGGAAGCAATGGCGGTATTGATGCCGACCAGTCGGCCTGATAGGTCTACGAGCGCGCCACCGCTATTGCCGGGATTGATGGCGGCATCCGTCTGGATGAAACTCTCAATAGGCAAGGGCCCCCGGAGGAGGTTGAGATTACGGCCCCGGGCGCTGATGATGCCAGCTGTAACGGTATAGGTGAGGTTGTAGGGGTTGCCAATAGCGAGGACCCACTGGCCGATCGCGATGGAGTCGGAATTAGCGAGTGGAAGAGGGGGTAGGCCAGTAGCCTTGACTTTGAGCAAGGCCAAGTCGGCGTTGGCATCGCCGCCGATATATTCAGCTTCGAGCGTACGTTTATCCGGAAAAGACACCAGGATGCGCTGGGCATCCCGCACCACATGGAAGTTGGTCACGATGTATCCNTCGCTGGACCAGACGACGCCAGAGCCGGCGGTATAGACCGACTGAGAGCGGGGCATCCACAGGCCCCAAAAGCTCCAGAAGTCTTCGCCCGCCATGCGCTCGCTGTATCCCCGGATGAACACGACGGAAGGCGTAGCGCGGTGAGCCGCCTCCACAAAGCCCCCTTCTGGCGGCCCCTGGTACCGCGCCTCCCGAAGCGGGAGATANACCACCGGTGTCTGCCGCTCAGAANCCTGGCGCTTACTCATCCAGAGGCCGGCGGCCGTACCGCCTAAAAAGCCTGCCAGCAGCGCACCCGCCAGAACAAGGCCCACTTTGCGCATGTTTCAAAGGTAGGACTTTACTGGGGTTGGCGTTTTTTTCGGCGGGTGGGCAGGAAAAAGCTTTTACGCAGGCTCAGGCCCAGCCCTTGGGTACTCGTCCCAAAGGCCCCCCCGAAAAAAGTCTGGCGGTTGAAGGCTTCGGCTTCGAGCTGGAGCTGGGTGGGACTGGTGATGCGGGACGGTAGGAGGCGATACCGGGCGGAGAGGTTGCCCAGGGTGGGGCTGTTTTGGCCGGGCGCTATCAAGACGCCCTCCCGCTGGATGGTGAGCCGCCCGCCTAAGGAAAGGCGCACCTGGGTAGAGATTTCATTCCACTGGCCCACACTAAAGCCGATGCCCACCTGCTGGCCCACCACCTGCCCCAGCAGCCCCGCCAGCTGCGCCGAGAGAAACTCCGAGAGCGTCGTATTCACCCCACTCGTGGTCTGGCTGGCGGTGAGACCTTGTTCCGGCGGCAGAAAGGTCCCTAAGGCCAGCAGCGCAAAAACCTGCCGATTACGTTCCTGCTCGTCGTTTTGCAAGCGCTGCAGGAAAAGCGTAATAAGCGGAGAGGGATTCCCGGTGAGGTTGGGAATATCCACCAGAAAACGGAGCTCCGGGCTCAGCAGCGTCCCCCCCATCAGAAGCCGCACCTCCACAGGAAGCGTAGCCGTATAGGTAGAGTCAATCACCCGGAGGGAGGTAAAGGCCTTATAGGTGGCACTAATCTGGAGACGCCCCTGGTAGAGATCGCCATCCCAGGTGATACGACTGCCCGGCTCGATCTGAAGCGTTCGCCCTACGATGCCCCGTAGACTTAGGCGATACTCGCCGGCGGTTACTTCATAGGAGCCGACGATATTCACGTCGCCCTCGGGGGTAATGCGAAGAAAGAGATTAGAGCTCCCACTGGCGACAATCTCATCCCCTGTGCGCGAATCAAACAGCACCCGAAACCGGGCCCCAGGCGCCGAGAAAAGACCGACCCAGAGCGATAAGCCCGTAGGCGCCTTCAAAATAGGCCGTAGGGTATCTGTGCGCCCTACAAAGCGCACNTAACTCCGCCGCTCGCTCCGGAGATAATTTTCCACCGGCAGGGTGAGGGCTGTACCCTCCGCAAAACGNACAAATCCCCGCACCTCTACGGCATCCCATGGCCCCATAAAGCGCAGCTCCCCCTGCTCTACCAGCGCTTCGCCATATAAATAAGCCTCGGCAGAAGTCCGCGTAGAGAGCAAACGAACAGGCCCTTCCTTGACCTGGAGAGCCAGATCAAGGTAAGGCCGGGTCCAACCACCCAGCGCGATATACCCATCCAACAAGGCCACTTTCTGGTTCGGATCGATCAAAGGCAGGCGCAGGACCTGCACCGTATCACCCCGGCACTTGAGAACGCCATCCGCCACATAGGCAAGNCTTAGGAAGGGAATATAGGCACGCGCTTTATCCAGCAGTATATCACCGATGAGCTTGGGACNGGATAGCGAACCCTTCACAATAAGGCGAGAAAAGCGGAAATATCCACCAAGGCCCTCTACGTACCCACCCACGAACGGCGCAAGCCAGTTAGCTGGAAAGTGGCCGGAAAGTCTCAGAAAAAGGGGAGACACCGTATCGGTAAGGACGTAGTAGCCTGTACCATTGACCTCTTCCCCCCAGGAGAGCTGGATAGGCAGTGTATCGACCTGGGGCTGGCTTACAAGCCGAAACGCCGGATACGACCGCCCCGCATACACTAAACTGTCTATCCGCACAGACAAAAGGGGGTGCAGACCTTGCTGCCAGCGCAAAGAAAAAAGTCCTTCCAGCGGCCAGTCTTCACCTAAGATTTCCAGCAGCGGACGAAGGGGGAGGTTTTCCGCCTCCACGAAAGACTCCGAGGCGCTTCCCTGACTTGCCAGCTTAGCGCGAGACGACCAAGCACTGGCCTGCCAGATAATCATGCTATCGGAAAGGGTCAACGCAGCTGGCTCAGCGAAATCCCAGCGCTCTCCCGCCAACGTAAAGAAAGAAACGCCCGATTCCAGCCCGACCCTAAGGTCAGAACCCCCAGGCCAGTACCACGCCCCCCGCAAACGAAGAGAATCTTGCCGCCCAATCTGAGAGGCTACCCAAAAAGAGCCCTCCGGATAAGCCCCTCTCAGTCCCACCGATAGCTCCCGAAAAAGCAGATATTGCTCACCATACGCAATCGTCAGATTGGCCGTAAAAGGCCAGAAGTTCTGCCACTGTCCCTCCGCTTCCAATCGGATTCCATGGAGGTCGCTGGCCGACAAGATGATCGAATCTATCTCGGAGACGAGCCGCCATCCATCCGGACTTACCGAAAGGGTAACTTCGGCTCTCCCGCCATCGGCCCTACTCGGAAGGCCAACCAAACGAGGCCACCACCATCCCCCCCGCTCATGTAGCCGCAACCACAAGCTAAAAGGCGCTATCCTCATGCTGTCAGGCAGTACAGGTGGGGTTTTATCCTGCGACCACCGCTGAATCGCGGCGGCTATCTCCTGCACTTCCTCGATGAACTGCCCCCAGTCCGCCTGGACCACTAAGCCGGCCTCCCATCCCTCGGCAGAGAGGGAAAGTTGAGAAAAACTATTGCTGGCGAGCTGAATAGTTAAGTCCCCAAGTGGCAAAGTCGTATCCGGCCGCTGCCAGATGAGCTGCTGGAATGCTACCTGCCCTTGAAGCCTTTTCCAGCTGGGCGCGCGTATATGAGACTGAAATTGCCCCGCTAAGCTCCCCACCCCACCCCAGAGCGCCGCCGAAAGCCTCCTCACCTCCCCGGCCATCTGGAATAATGGGGCCCCCTCGAGCCGAACCGCCCCCCGAAGGGTTACAGAGAGCAGAGCACTTTGAAGGGTCGCTTCACCCTGCCACACCCCACTATCCGCCTCCGCAGACAGGGTAAGCTGACGAACGTCAATCGTGTCATACACCCCGGCCAGCGTGGCCTGTGCCGTACCGGACCACCGCTCGAAGTCAAAGCTTAGACCACGTAGCGCGACCTCCCCATACACATTTTGAATAGGCAGCGCAGGAACAAGGTCAGATACACGCCAGCCTCTGAAGCGGGCTTTTCCGCCCCAGCTCCAGGTATTAGCGACCTTCTCCATGGCGTAAACCACCTCTACCCCAGGCAGCTGGCCCGTAAACCAGTAGCTGTACAAAGACCCCACACTGCGCCCGGTTACTGACCAGACTCGCAACGTATCCCATCCCTGGGGCCAGCCAGATGCCTCGGGAATCGCCGCCCCTAATGCCGATAACGATACCAAACCCCGCTGCAGCCGCACATCCCAGTACAGGTTCCTCGGCCGAGCATAATGCCAGATTTCCCCCGCCGTCTCCAATAAAAGCCCTTCACCCGTCTCTATGCGGAGCCGCTTCCACCGAAAGCGCACAAGATCACCAAACAACGCCGTCTCTACCCGCCACACCCCCCGCAGGGGCAGCGAGTCCCCACTCCAGGCCGATACATCGCGCCATCCCACCACCCCATCTAATGTAGCCACAAACTGCTTGGTGTCGGTATTCCGAAATAGCTTATCCAGGCCTTCTTGGAGAAATTTGCCGGCCCCTATCAGGCGAGAGCTTCCCGTGCGCAAAAAGAGATAATCCACGACCGTGCTATCCGAATAAGCCCGTAGTACCAGACTCAGGCTGTCCAGCTTCACGCCCGCCGCTGTATCGGAAACTTCCAGGTGCTTCACATAAGCAAAAAGGCGGTCTGCATGCTTTTCTACACTACCGGTGAGGTTGAGGTGTGCCAGCTGGAGGTTGGCGTAGTTCATAAACCCCCTACGTACCAGCAGGTCAGTGTCGGCAGCCGTAGAATCACGAAAAATGAAACTACCTTCCCGGATAATGAGCTGGGGAATGCGAAAATGAATGGGCTGCTCAGCAGGGGCGGAGGGGGTGGTATCGGGCGGAAAAAGCCGGTCCAGGTTTAGCAGGCCTGTGGCCCGCTCGTGATAGAGATAAACCTGGGGTTGGTCTATTTCCACGGTGGAGAGCGGGATGAGGAGGGTGCCTTTCCAGAAGCCCTGCCAGAAAAGGCCAGGCCGCCAGTGTAGGCGAAGAGCCGCAACCCGCAAAAGCGGCTCGCAGGTATAGTCGTCGACAGATAGGTCGTGTACTTCTAAAGTACCCAGGCCAGTTAAGCGGATGCTTCCCAGCCGGACGTCAGTCCCGAGCGCCTGTGAAAGGCCCGCCACCAGCAGAAACCGCACATGCCGGCTACCATATTCACTGGCTAAAAAGAGGCGTAAGCCGAGAAGCCCTCCGCCTATCAGCACGACGACAAAGAAGGCCAAGCGGCGAAGCCAACGCCACAAGTGCCCGGAGCCGGACTCGAACCGGCACAGAGTTTCCTCTACCAGTTTTTGAGACTGGCGCGTCTACCTATTCCGCCATCCGGGCGCTCGGCAAAGGTAACAAAGCTCCAGCAGTTTGCCCCCCAGCATCAACCCAAAGCGCCTTATCTTTGTTGTAACCATAGCCAATATGGAAAATCCGAAGCGTCCCACGCGAGGGCCGGGTTTCAACCTCTACTGGCTCTACCTGATTCTCTTTGGCCTGATTGTCGTGTCCTTCTTTATCGTACCGGACCAACAGGCTAATGTACCTATTACGTACATGGAGTTTCAAGAGTGGGTGGAGCGCCGCCTCGTGGATAAAGTAGTGATCGTCAACAAAGACCTGGCCGAAGTCTATCTCACCCCCGAAGCCCGCGAGCTGGCAGAAATCCAGCGGCGCGAGCGCCGACGCCTGTGGGGTGTAGCCCCTTTCACCTTCCGCGTCGTCTCCGCCGAAAAGCTGGAAGAGTTTCTCCAGCAAAAACGCATACCCTACTATGTCGTGGAGCGAACCGACTATCTTTTGATCATCCTGCAATATGTACTGCCCATTGTCATTTTGATTGCGTTGTGGGTGTTCTTCATGCAGCGGATTGGTGGACGGGGCGCTAGCGGCGGTGGACCCACAGGTATCTTCTCCATCGGGCGCAGCCGGGCCGCGCTTTTTGAGGGTGGCAACCGGGTCAATATCACCTTCGCCGACGTAGCCGGCTTGGAAGAAGCCAAACAGGAAGTTCAGGAGATCGTAGAATTCCTAAAAAATCCCCAGAAATTCACCCGCTTAGGCGGTAAAATCCCCAAGGGGGTACTCCTGGTAGGCCCACCTGGCACCGGCAAAACCCTCCTCGCCAAAGCCGTAGCCGGCGAAGCCGGCGTGCCCTTTTTCAGCATTAGCGGCTCCGACTTCGTGGAGATGTTCGTGGGCGTAGGGGCCGCCCGCGTACGCGACCTCTTCCGCCAGGCTAAGGAAAAAGCCCCCTGTATCATCTTCATTGACGAAATAGATGCCGTCGGGCGCATCCGTAGCCGAACTTCCGTCCCTATCTCCAACGACGAGCGGGAAAATACCCTCAACCAGCTCCTCGTAGAAATGGACGGCTTCAACACCGATGCGGGCATCATCGTCATCGCCGCCACAAACCGCCCCGATGTCCTGGACCCAGCTCTTCTAAGGCCTGGCCGCTTCGACAGAATGATCATGATTGACAGGCCCGATGTCAAAGAGCGTGAAGCCATCTTCCGGGTGCACATGAAGAACCTCCTCGTCGCACCCGATGTAAATGTGCATAAGCTGGCCCTCCAGACGCCGGGCTTTGTGGGCGCGGATATTGCCAATGTATGTAATGAAGCGGCGCTTATTGCGGCCCGCAAAGACCGCCCTGCTATCACCATGGCAGACTTCCAGGAGGCCATAGATAAGGTCATCGGCGGCCTCGAGCGCCGTAGCAAGGTCATCTCCCCCGAAGAGCGCAATATCGTCGCTTACCATGAGTCCGGCCATGCGATTGCGGGGTGGTTCCTCCCCCATGCTGACCCCCTCGTCAAAGTCTCTATCATTCCCCGGGGCATCGCCGCGCTGGGCTACGCCCAGTACATGCCCAAAGAGCAGTATCTCTACACGAAAGCCCAGCTGCTGGACGTGCTTAGCATGACCCTCGCCGGACGAGCCGCTGAAGAGATAATCTTTAGCGATATCTCCACCGGGGCCCAAAATGATCTCGAGCGGGCCACCCAGCTTGCCTTCGCTATGGTCACTCAGTACGGTATGTCTCGTTTAGGCCACATCGCCTTCCGCCCAAACATGGAAGAATTTTCCTTCCAAAAGCCCTACTCCGAAGAAACCGCCCGCCTTATTGACGCCGAAGTCCAGCATATTCTGCAATCCGCCTACGAGAGAACCAGACAGCTCTTGCAGGAGAAACTCTCCCTTCTGCANGCCTTAGCCCAGCGACTCTTGGAGAAAGAGGTGCTTTACCAGGAAGAGGTAGAGGCCCTTCTCGGCCCTCGTCCTACCAAACCTCATCCAGAGCCTGCGCCTACGCCTTCATGAGTCTGCCCCCCCTCTACCCGCCAGACCAGCCCCCCGGAAAAAAACTCTTTTTCGTTAGCGATCTCCATCTGGGCATCCCCTCGGANGCAGCAAGTCGGTCCCGTGAGCGGTATTTTCTCGCCTGGCTGCAGGAAGTAGCCCCCCACGCGGCCGCTATATACCTGCTGGGCGACATCTGGGACTTTTGGTTTGAATATCGGCGCTGTGTCCCCAAAGGTAATGTGCGGCTTCTGGGCACCCTCGCCCATCTCTGCGATACGGGCCTCCCCATCTACTTTATGCCCGGCAACCACGACCAGTGGCTCACCGGCTACCTGGAGTCCGAAATCGGCCTGCGCAGACTGCCAGACCCCTACCTCACCACCTACCGGGGCCTGCGATTCTTCCTGTCACACGGGCACCGGCTGGGACCTCTCTCTTGGATAGACCACTTAGCCAACTGGATTATGGCAAACCCCTTCCTGCAAACCCTCTACCGCTACCTCTTCCATCCTGATGTAGGTTTATGGCTGGGGCGCTTCCTCTCCGGCCGCAGCCGAAAAGCCCATCACCCCCTGGATTACACGGACTTGGGCGAGCGCGAGTATCTCTACCAGTTCGTCCGAGCCGCCGTCCAGAAAGGCACGGCGGCGGATTGGTACCTTTTCGCTCACCGGCACCTACCCATGGTCCGCCAGATTGAGAACGTCCACTACATCGTCATAGGCGAGTGGATTGCGCGCTNCACCTTTTTGGAGATAGACGGCGACCGCTGGGCCCTCCAGCGGTATGGCGGCCCCCACAGCGTGGAAGTGCTCTTTTCTGGCCACTTTTCCCATGCGGTGGTGGGTGTATAGCAGCTGTCTTTTGTGGGGGCAGGTAGCGACCTTNCCCTGCGTACCCACCCGCTTGGCCGTAGACGAGCTCGGCCACATCTATGCCTGGTGCGACGCCGATAAAGCTCTCCTCAAACTGTGGGCACCCCGCTACGACTCCCTTTCCCGTATCGGCGGCGGCCCCGCCAGCCGAGAAGGCTTCTTTGCCATCCATAGCCTCGCCCCCATTGGCAACCAGCAGCTCTACGTGCTGGATGGGGGCCGACAAACCCTCTTCCTCCTGGGAACAAACCTCCAAGTCCTACAAAAAATCCGCTTTGAGGAGATGGCCCCAGAGCTGTGGCAGGGCTTCCCTACCCACCTATCGGCCATGCCAGGGGGGGATCTCTTTATCGCTTTGCGCGAGACACAGGAGATCGTTCGGGTGGATGCCTTCGGCCGGATCCTCGTGCGCTTCGGCGGAAAGATCGCCGGCCCCGCTGCCCTTGTCCGCATCCACGACCTGCAAGCCAGCGAAACCGCCCTCACCGTCCTGGATCAGGGCTACCAGCTGAAAGTCTTTGACCCCTGGGGCAGCCTCCTTACCACCAGCACCCTCCCGCCTACTATGCAGTTTTGCGTCCTGGGCCGCCACAACCTCCTCTACAAAACACCCAACGAATGGGTTTACATCCCAGACAGCCGCCAGCCCAGTCAAAAATACCCCTTATCAGGCCTGCCGAACGACCAACCCACAGCTGGTTACCTAACCAGCACGCACTTCTACTACGCTATGGGGCGGGCGCTATTTGTGTATCCCCTCCCTTGAGCCGCAAAAGATACGGCGCTGCGTAGGTCCCCACATATATGTACGGCCCCACAGGCCGCGCCACGCTTGCCGTCGGATAACCCGCCTTACTCCGATACAGAATCCGGGAAGTATACGTACCCGCTCCTTCCCGCGTTACCTCTACGATCATCCACCGGTCGGCCTCGCTCCCAAAAGCCAAACTGCGCGCCCACCGCATCATGCTCGGATGGCATACCACCCACACCCGATTAGGAGAAATGACAGCAAGATTGTCCGGGTGGCCGGGGAGCCGAATGCGCCGAGTAAATACCAGCCGCCGAGGCCCCTCTACTTCCTGATACACCCAGATCGCCTTACGAAATGCCACACTCACCCACCACTCCCCCTCCTCAGGAAAGTAAGCCAGACTGCTGGCGTACGGAATACCATCCGCAACCTTGATACAGGTATCGCCCTCACAATACATGAGGTTACTGCGCACCCGCCGCACGAGGAAACCCGCCACCAACCGCCAACGGGCCCGATGCGAACGGTCATTGGCCACCATAAACCGCACCGAGTCCAGCGGCCAGATGGCCTGCAGCGACACAAAACCCGGATGCACCCACCGCTGGGGCGCCTCAAGGCTCGCGCCATTCCACCGAAACCGCCACACCTCCGTCGGAATCTCCTTCGTCCCGTGAAAAAACCACAAATACGGCGCCCGATACGCCAACTCAAACGGATGCCACCGCCCCGGCGGCGTAATATCCTTCAAGAACGGCACCTCCTGCGTACCATTCCAGTAATAGAGCACGCCTTGCACACTGGTATCACTTCGCGCCAGGGCCCGATTATACGAGAAAGCAAAAAGGTACGGGTACGCTACGGCAAGGTTTTCGCAGCCGGGCAGAGCCAGGGTACTATCCCACTCCCAGGTCTGCGCCCTTACGGATAAAGCGACTTGGACTGCTGCCAGTACGACTCTAACTCCGCTAAGTCGCATTCCGAAAAGCTCTTTTGCATTTCTTTCAAGCGCATCTCCAGATATTGGAAGCGCTTTTCAAACTTCTCGTTGGTTTGACTCAGGGCTCTCTCCGGGTCTATCCCCAGATGCCGCCCGAGATTTACCAATACGAATAGCACATCGCCCAGCTCAGAGGTCGCCTGCGGGAGGCTATGCATCTCTATGGCTTTTTTGAGTTCGTTTAGCTCTTCGTCTAACTTTTCCAGGAGGCCTTGGAAGGAGCTCCAGTCAAAGCCCACGGCGGCGGCTTTCTCCTGCAGGCGATAGGCTTTGAGGAGAGGCGGCAGCCGCTCCGGTAATCCCCCAATCACTGAGCGGTTCTTCTCCGCCGTTTTGAGCTTTTCCCACTGCGTCAGAACGGCCTTCGCATCAGCCGCCCGCGCTTCCCCATACACATGCGGGTGCCGCGCAATCAGCTTTTGATTGAGTCGCTCCACCACCGTCTCTATGGAAAACCGCCCCGCTTCCTCCGCCATCCGCGCATAAAAAAACACATGGAGCAGCACATCCCCCAGCTCCTCTATGAGGGCCGCATCGTCCCCTTGCCGAGCAGCCTGTACCAGCTCGTAGGCCTCCTCTATCGTCAAAGGCGACATCGTCTCAAAGCACTGGGCCTTATCCCACGGACACTTTTCCCGCAGCTCCGCCACGATCTGCCGCAGCCGGTCTATATGCTCCACTCTGACAAAGGTACGCCATAAAATCGCTATCTTTGTCCCGTGTCTGTACAAGAGGCGCTTGAAAAGATAGAAGCCGCCCGGCAAGCCGGCCAATCGCCCGAAGAGCTCCTACACCTGATAGAGTCCCTGCACACGGAGTTTTTGGATGGGGACCCTGACATGCGCGCCACTTTTGAAGAAGCCGTCCTCACGATTGCCGACGGGCTATACTTCCCCCATCTTTTCTGGGTGTATCTTGCCGGCTTTCTGGAAGATCAGGAGGCCTACCGCCCTTCCTTAGAAAGCCTACTGCGCACTTTCGCCACCCTGCCCCCTAATCCCCTCGCCGAAGACAACCTCCGCCTCCTGCTGTACGTCTACTTCTCTGAAGAAGACCCCTTCCACCTGGAGCGGCTATGGCATCACCTCCGCCAAGAAGCCANCCCCGAAAAGCTATCCTACTTCCAGCACGTCAAAACCCTCACCGAACGCAATCCCACCACCGTCCNCATCTTCCGANAAAAGTTTCGACTCCTGGCTCCCTTCTTTCCAAACTTTGAGCAGCTTCGCCTGCCCCTGCCACAAATCCGCTCCTTGATACAAACTTCTTCCGNATGAAGGTGGCACCNGGCCCGCTTATACTGGGCATCAGCGGCGGCGCCATAGGCGGGGCTATCCTACGGTACGTCATCCAGCGAGCCGCCAACCTGGCTTTTACCCACCCCTACGGGACNCTGCTGGTCAATGTCGTGGGGAGCTTTCTCATAGGCTTAGTAGCGGGTTTTTTCTNNCATCGGGCCTATTCTGTCTGGTATTATGCCATCACNGCNGGCTTCTGCGGAAGTTTCACTACCTTTTCCTCNATCAGCTTGGAGGTTTTTGAGATGCTCCGNATNGGCGATTACTGGCGAGCGCTCNTTTATGTGGGGATTTCGCTGGTCTCCGGCCTATTAGCCGTAGCGCTGGGCTGGTGGCTGGGCATGCAAATCCAATAGCCTAACTTCCCACNCGCGCCATACCGCCACGCCGCTGACGAAGGGCCTTCCTTCCTACCCTTTCCGAATAAGCCAGGCTACATTCTCAATCCCCGCCGTCTGGGGAAACATATCAAAGGGCTGCACCTCCCACACGTCGTAAACCTCGGCCAGCGCCGCTACGTCCCGCGCCTGCGTAGCCGGATGACAGCTTACATAAAAAAGATGCGCAAAAGGCCCCCGCCTCAGCAGCTTCAGCAGCGAAGGATGCAAGCCCTCTCGCGGCGGATCTACAATCCCTACACTTTCCGAAGGCACCGCTATACCAGGCCAGACCTTCTCCAACGGCCCTACCAACCCCTCAAAACTCGTCCCCGGATAAAAATGCTGATTTCTCGCAAAATTTTTCCGAGCTTGCTCCACAGCAGAAGGGAGCTTTTCTATGAGAACGACTTTTTTTGCCCGCTCAGCAAGGCTAATCCCCAGAAATCCGACGCCACCATACAGGTCATACAGCACAGGCGCCTCCGGTACCCGTGCCCGAAGCCATGCCACAAGCGCCTCCGCTAAACTGAGGTTCACCTGGAAAAAATCCAGCGGGCCAATCTCAAACTGCCGACCCCCTACCGTATAAACCAACTCTAAACTTCCCCAGAGCCGCTGGGCTGCCAGATCAGATAGGCTGTTATTACGCTTGGGGTTATGAAAGTAACCAGCCCCCTGAACGCCAGGTAGCTTCTGGAGGGGAGTCAGGAGGGCTTCAGCCCATTCGGGGCGATCCTGCGAGAGACTCACCAGCACCACACACTGCTCTTGCGTACCCCGGATGAGGAGCTCACGCCACACCCCCTCATGCCGCCGAACATCATACGGGGGGAGGCCGAGCTGCCGAGCTTGCGCCTCGACCGCATGCCGGACCGCCTCAAACGCCGGCGGCACAATCTGACACACCTCCACCCCCACCACCCGCTCAAAGTCCCCCCGCGGATGAAAGCCCACGACAATCTTCCCATCTGCCCCCCAGCCAAAAGCGTACTCTACCTTATTCCGGTAATGCCAGGGCGAGGGCGAAGGATGAACCGGCGGCACCTCCACAAAAACCTTCCCGATATGCCGCAGCTGCTCCTCTACGAAACGCCGCTTCACTTCTAACTGGTGGGTATAGCTCATCATCTGCCAGCGGCACCCGCCACATACCCCAAAGGCCGAGCACTGCGGCGCCACCCGATGCGGCGAGGCCTCATGCACCGCTATAAGACGCCCATACCAAACCTGGCGCTTCCGCCGCTCCACTACATAACGCACCTCCTCCCCCGTAATCACATACGGCAAAAGCACTACAGGCCCATCTTCTCTCTCTACTACCCCTAACCCCTCACTCGTGAGATCCCGAACCCGCCCCCGATCCGCCACCATGACCTAAATGCCCCGATAACTTTTTCTCCAGCCAGTCCAGCGGGAAATACACCTGCCAGAAACGCCGAATAGGTAACTCACTTTGCGGCACCATCCGCGTAAGGTACGCATAAAAGGTATCCAGAGCTGCTTCCCGAGTGGCGTATTTGCCCCGTAACGCCTCCGTGATGAAGGTCAGCAGGACTTTCTCCACCGGCGTGCGAGTCCCCCGCAGCGGCCGCAGCACCCGATACCCATGAAAGAGCGCTCGCCGTAATGCCCCCCTCTCGCCCTTCTCATACGCCGCTAAAAGCCGAATCACCAGCGCCGCTAATAATAAATCTTTGCGCCGCATCTCCACCGCCCCTTGCTCTACCCGTCCTAAAACTGCCCACGTCCGCTCTACATCCTGAATACTATACAAGTTCATCGCCAAAAGATAATAACTCTGCAAAGCATACGCCGGCGATGTGCGCAGGTAGGTACGCTCCAGCCGATCCAGGTAAACTTCATATTGTGCTGCCACCTTGTCACCCTGACCCTGAACAAAAGCCAAATTCAGCTCATGAAATATCAAAAGCCGCTCCCTTTGCAGCGCAGTCAGCCGACTGGATGGCCGAATAGAACGAAGCTTATCTAAGACTTTTTCAGCTTCCGTGTAACTACCCATTTCCAAAAGGCCGGAGAGATAGTTATTGAGCGCTAAAAGGTAACGGTTTTGGAGGAAGGGTAGTTTTTTGGGATGCTGTTCCATCTTATAGACGAGCAGGCGAGCGATCTCCAGATATTTCTGGTTTTGGCCGCCGAGGCGGGCGCGGAGCGCCTGCGCCGTATCATACATAAAGTGCAAGGTCAGCGGATCGCTGGAATCCGGCACACTAAGCCCCATCCGTTCCACATACTGGTCTATCACCGCTATCCGCTCCGGCGGCACACTCTCTCCTTCCTCCAGGATCACCTCCGCATACATCGCCGCCGCATACCAAGCATTGTGGATTTTTTGCATATCGTCCAAAAGCTTCTTCGTTTGTCGGAAAAGCACCTCCGCTGAGAAGCCTTTACCCCGAATGAGGTTCATCCCCCACAGTTGCTTCAGCAAGTCCATCACATAAAGCGCTTTATCATACTTTTCCTCAAAGACGGCCCGCTGAAATAAGCGCATCAGCTGCTTGGGAAGGATGGAGATGAAACCTTTGTATAGTAAGAGTTCTATCCGGTGGATATTTTTAGGGAGCTCATGGTCGGGAGAGTTGGTCTGGTAGTAAAAGGTGAGGGCTTCGAGGAGGCGCTCGTTGAGGTGGCGGGTGAGTGTATCCAGCTTCGGGCTTTCCTGCAAAAGCCGTTGACGAATGGCCTTAGGAGGTAGTCCCTCTTTACGGTAAGTAAGCAGCTTATCGAAAAGCTCTAAGTAATACTTATCCCCGCTGTGAAAATTAGAGAAGCGCCGGAAGTAGCGCCGCTCCGCCGTATCCATGCGCCCAATAAGCTGATAGGTAAACTGCAGGCTGTACAGATTGAGCATGCAGCAAGGTAAGAAAAAAACCCGAATCCAAATTTTAGAATTGGCTCAGCCACTCCATGGCGACGAGGGTACGCCGAGGCTCAAACGGCGCCGGTAGGATCCGCCCCATCGCAAAGGTCAGCCGCAAAACACCCGCCTTAAGCTGAGCCTGCAACGCAAAACCTATAGTTTGAAAAATTTTCTGCTGATCGGGATATAAACCTATGGGGCCTCCTTCGCTAAAAACCGCCAGATAATCGGCTTCATCCAGACGCAGGCGCAGTTCGAGCGTACCCTGGGCAAAGCCGTAGGTGGGGAGGCTATTTTCTGGGAAGCCCCGCAGGTCGGCCGGCCCCCCCACTCGCCGCAATTCATTTTCAAAGAACGTCCCTACCCAGTAGCGATACCCTATGCCCTGCGTCCACAGCGTAAGGCGCCGCCCTACGCCCCAAAAGCGCCCTACCGTCAGCTGCGCCTCCTGAAACGAACTGGCAGCCGGCAGCCGGCTATAATCCAGAAGAGGTAGCCCTGGATTGGGGAGATAGCCACGCGTACCCCGCGTGCCGAGAATTTCTACAAGCCATCCGGTAGTCGGGCTGAGGAGATCATCACGACTATCCAGGCGCCAGCCCAGCATAACACCCCGCCGACGATAGTCTAAGTTAGGCGGTGGGGGCCATACACGCCCCCGATACGGCGCCGTACTTAGGAGCCGCGAGGAAGTAACCCGCACACCCCCTACCAGCGTATGCACCGCCGTGAGCCGGTAGATCACCTGCACCCCCCCTTCCCGGAAAATAAAACTCGTATCTTGCCGAAGAAGATGAAAACTCCCCTCTACGCCCAAGAGGCCTCGCCAGAGGTATGGCACACCCCCCTCAAGCCGCAGGCGCTGACTACCGCTAATGAGCTGACTGTACGTAACTCGGAGCTTTTCACCCAAGCGAAGCGGGCTACTCAGCTGCGCCTTGAGGTCGCCGACAAGCTGGACCTTGCCAGGACGTAAAGGGTCCGAAGCCAGACCCAGCGCCCCTTCCAAGCGGTTATTCTGCTGCGGCTGCACCCGCACCTCCACCCACGATAGCCCCGGAAAAAGCCAGAGCTTGGGCGTATCTACCAGCGTCGCATAGGGACTGCGGGATAAGCGAGCGGGGAGCTTCTCCCAAGCCTCCCGAGACAGCGGCCGCCCCGGCCATAGACCAGCCACCCGATAAAATACCCCCACCGGCGCCGGCCACCGCCCCCGAATGAACACCGTATCCAGCACTACCTGCTCCCCGGAGCTGACCCGCAGCTGCCCTACGCATCGACCCGCCTCATCACAATCTATCCCTTGCCAGGCTGCCGAAGCATACAAATAGCCGGCCTTCCCCATTTCGTAAATAGCCGCTTCGCTCAAGGCCTCCAATAAGCCCGCCCGTAAAACCTCTTCCTCNCACGCCCGCCGAAACCGCCTGCCTAAGACCTTCTCCGCCNCCGAATCGCCCGTTACTACGAGGCGCACCAGCCGATAGCGCAGACCTATATGCCCTCCCAGCACACTCCCTTGCCAGAAACCTAACGCCACCAGCAAACTATCCGCCCGCCGCCCCGTGGAGTCCTGCTGAATAGCCTCCCGCAAAGCCACGCGCTCCCGCACCTTCAAATGCCTCAGCTCCGCCCCACTAAACGCCTGCAGCCATATCAGCAGCCCCAGCATGCCCTTATGGGCCAGTAATCACCTCCCACGTGAAGGTAGACGGCACCTTCCAGGCCTCTATCACCGGCAAAAGCGGCGCCGAAAAGGCCGCCGAGGGCAACGGCACCCCAAGAAGAAACGCTAAGGTTGGCGCCACCGCCGTAATCGGCACTACCTCATACCGGCTCTCCGACCGCACACCTCCCCACCAAAAAATCAGCGGCACATGCGTATCATACGTCCAAATAGACCCATGCGTCGTACCCTTCGTGTACCCCTCACTCTCTATCAGGCCCGACGCATACACCACCACTACATCCCCACTACGCGCCGGAAAGTACCCCGCCTGCACCCGAGAAATCGGATAATAACTGGAACCTGCCCCTGTCAGCTCCTCCCGTGTATACACAGCCACAATATCCGACCGCCTAAGAAGATACTCCTTCAAAAGGTTGGACACTTGCCGGCGAAGCTCTATCGTAAGTGTGGGAGAAAAGTAAAAGCTTTGATTGAGATAGGCGGCGATAAATTGGACAGTATCAGGAACCTTGAGAGCCTGATGGAGAAAGTCCTCGGCCCCCGCTACAAGGTCCTTTTCTGGGAAGCGGCCTGCGGAAATTCCCCTTTCGGCGAGGGCCTCAGGCGTAGGCGCCACCCCATGATCGGCCGTGAGAAATACCACCACCTCCCCCGGCCGAAACCGTCGCTGAATATAGTCTAAAAATTCCGCAATCTGAGCGTCCAACTCTTTATAGAGAGCTTCTATTTCGCAGCTTTCGGTGCCAAAGAGGTGGCCCACGAGGTCAGGTGTAGAGAGGCTTATGCAGAGAAAGTCGGGATACTTATCTTGGCCGAGCTTTTCGTGGTGGATGGCCTCCCGGGCGAGCGCGAGGGTGAGGAGATTGCCCGCTGGCGTGAGGAGAAGGTCTTTGTAGGTTTTGGGCTGGTGGGGGAAGGTGGGGTTACTTTCGCCGGAAAGATGACCTTCATGGGGGCTGTCGTCGGTGCAAGCGAAGCGAGCCGAAAGCGTCCAGGGTCGCTTGAGTAGGCTGTCGGGCAGCCGCCGTGCATTAAAGGCCTCCACCCACGCCGGGAGGTCCGCCCCATAGTACGTACTGCTAATCCACCGCCCGCTCTCCGAGTCAAACCACACGGCAAGGTTAGCGCTACGTCCAGCTGGGAGGATAGCCGAACGGTCCTTAAGGGCAATGCCAATGACCTTCCCCTGGTAGCGGGTGGCGTAGCGAAGTTCATCCGTGATAGTCGTAGAGAGAAGCGTGCGAGGGCTACGACGACCAGCTTCATTTGGGGAGCCGACGGGCTGGACCGTGGTGTCCGAAACGCAATAGTAAGGCTTTCCCAGCGAGCGCTCCCACCAGGTATTAGCCGCTATACCGTGAAAAGCCGGCGTAGCCCCCGTGTAGATACTTGCATGCCCCGGGCCCGTGTAGGTAGGAAAGTAGGTATAGTGCACGTTCCAGAAGACAATCCCCTCTCGGACCAGCCGCCCAAGACCCCGACTTTTGGGAGAAACAAAGCGCCGCAGATAGTCCGCGCGCATCTGATCCACGACAATGCCTACCACCAGGCGAGGGGGCATATGCTGACCATACCCCTTTCCCACAAGTCCTATCGCCCACCCAAGCGTGAGAAGCCGTGTTAGCCAGCCACTTTTTCTACCTTGCCANGTCTTGCCCGAGACTATGGGGCGCCAGGCACGCCTCCCCTTCATGGGCCAAAGATAGGCATCCCGGGAAAAGTGCGTGTGACCCTCTGGCAAAGCAGCAGATACGCCACATCCCCCTCAGTCTCGCCCAGCCATTCTTACTTCACCCACACACGCACCATGACTATGCCCATCGATTCATCCGTGCTGCCCTGAGTGGCCAGATTCGTAACTCTTACCGTGACATCTGATGCGGTATGCGCACTCCAGCCTACCAGTATCTGAGGACCTATGTCGATCCAGTTAGATCGGCCACAAACAGAAGCATCGGTGGATCGAACATATATATTTGAATCAAATGGCCCATAAGGTGTGGCACGGCTTACCTCGGTACCATCAATACGCAGGGCGACTAAGTCTACACCACTCGTATTGAACTGATCCCAGCTATCTACTGACCACCAGAATACTTCTACCATTACCTCTGTATGCGCAGGTAGTCCTGTGAATGTCTTTTCAAAATAGCATCCATTGCCACACATATCATATCCACCCAACATTCTAACTGACCCACAAGTAGTCAAGTAAGGAGATCCGCCATTGCAGCCACTGCAAGACCAGCCTAAGTTGCTATTAACAGAAGGATTCCACGCATCTACGAAAAGTAACTTGTAAAATCCTGTAAGGGCAGAGGGGTCTTGCCATTGGGGGGCATTACCGGCTCCTTGACTGACCAGGACTTGACCCGTCGTCCCTGCATTTCCACCAGGCATGAGGGCACCACTGAACTGAACATTTCCAACGACATGTAGCCTTTGTGTGGGCGTTACCGTCCCGATACCTACATTGCCGTCATCCTGAACGGTTACCAGGTTCGTCTCATCGCTGGCGCGAGTGATGTGAAACCTCCACCCTGTATTATCGCCGAAGCTGATATGTCCTGCATCCGGCGTGGCAGTACCAGCATAAAAGTTTACCGTAGGACCATTTGCCTCAGTAGAAGTTACCCGAATACCATCCGTCACACCCCCCGCACCATGCACATGAAGGCGGGTCTGTGGCGTCGCCGTACCAATACCGACATTCTGCGCCCATAGCATGCCCGCAGCCAGAGAGGCCACAACCAGTGTTTGACGAAGTGTTTTCATAATCCTTAGCAATTTAGGTTTAGGGCAAAGTTACAAAAAAAAAACGGCAAGAACCATCAACCAAGAACAAGAACAGCCAATCGGAAAGTTTTGTTTCTTTTGCCGTATGCGGGTAGCTGGGATCATAGCGACAGTAGGGGTGACCTTAGGGGTGGTGCTGGGCTTTTGGATGACA
>JGI24185J35167_1000244_pt1 | contig 24245 bp, 21 predicted proteins | sample YNPBryunderm2012_FD_35167 | JGI IMG/M metagenome (IMG submission 35167) | reverse complement strand
GGAGCTGGAAAGAGAGTTTGAGAAAATTCATCTTAACACTCTGATAGAAATCCAGGATGAAAGTCTAAAAAAGCTTTTCCGGGTGCTGGCCGGAGAAGATGAAAAGCATGTAGAACGGCTTGAGCAGTTGCTGGAAAGTTTAAAATAAGCCGGGCGTTTAAAATGTTTAAAAGCTGAACCTGTGAGAGAGCCCGGAACCCGCAGCGGCTACCTTAATGCACCCTAATCGTCAAAGAGCTGCCGGCCTGAAGGTTGGTCCGCGGCAACTTAATCTTAATTCTGGAGCCAGCCTGTTCAAAAGACGACTTTATTTTCCCACCATTGGCCAGGCACTCGACAGACCTAATCTTCTTCCCGGCCAAAAGGGACGGAAGCTCAAAGGTGAATTCGCGCAGCTCAAACCGGCCATTTTCAACTTTAAGCATACAGCTAAAAGTGTTTTCTGCCCCTGCCTTTTGTTCATAGAAGCCCCAGGTGGAGCCCAGAGACCAGCAAGTGCGAAACTCTTCCGGACGAAGAGCCGGAGCAAAGCCGAGCCGCCCCTCAGGCACTGAGTAGTTGAACCCGGACAGGGCCAGAAGCAGGCCCCAGGAGGACATAGCCCGGGCGTAATGATGACCGCATTCCACTTCATCCCAGGGGTTGCGGCGCCGGCCGTCGTAGCGCTGGCGGGCAGCTTTCACCAGGGTCAGACCTTCTTTGACCATTCCTTCATAAATCAAATGGCTGGCCACATGGTACTCCAGGCCAGTCCAGACTTCATCTGAGTACGGGAAAGGAAGCGGGGGACGGCCGCCGCGGGGCCAGGTGCAGAGGAGCAGCCCCTTTTCATCAGCCAGGGCGTAGGTGCGCTGGACGTTGGCAAAATCATAAAAGTTTTCCCGGAAGTTGTAGCTGTAGACTGACTCCAGAGCTTTTTTGATTTTAGCTTCATCCAGGAAACGGCCGAGGCCGGCGACCATTCCCAGCCACTGGCCGAGGAGCTGGTCAGAAAGGCAACCTTCACCGTACTGGTATTTTTTCTGCAGAGCCTGGTCATATTTCTGGATGAAAAACTCACCGTTCCAGAGCTGGCTTTCATAATTTTTCTGGCCGCGCCGGAAAATTTCGCGGTATTGAGCTGCTGCCTTCTTATCCCCCACGGCTTCAGCCATTCGGGCTCCAGCTTCCAGTGCTCCAAGATAAAAGCCGCTGAGCATAGAATTGGGGCCGTAAAATTCAATATCGTAGGTGTTGTGCTGCTCACCTTCAAGGAGTCCGTCACGATCTTTATCCCAGGCGACCCAGGCATACTCCAGGGCTTTCTTAGCCTGGGGCCAGAGCTTTTGGAGGAAGGCAAGGTCGCCGCTTATCTGCCAGTCGCGGTAAAGATTGATGAGGCGGCCGAGCTGGCCGTCTGCCGCCGGTTTGAAGTTCCAGTATTTTTCACCAAGCGGAAGACTGGTCCTGAAGACCATGGAGCCATCAGGTTTGACGTTTACCAGAAAATCAGTCTCGCGCATGGAACGCTCCAGCTTGGGGAAAAGAAAGGCCAGGCTCTGAGCATAGTTCCAGACGTGGGCGCAGTTGAGCGGGCAGCAACCGGAGCGGTCGCTGCAGCCCTCAAAGGCAAAGAAGCGGCCGTCGTCAAGCCAGAGGCAGGTTGGGGTGCGGATGATAGAAGCCTGGCTGGAAACTGCATCCAGAACATAGGCTGGTAGGCTAGAGGAAAAGAAAGTTTCGCGGAAATGGCGGGTTTTGCTTTCAAGCGTCTCAAGATTCTGAAAAAGATATTCAGCTACTTCCCAGGCATCTTTGAAGCGAGCGGTGTAGTGGGGATGATAAACCCGGCCGCGCTGCTCTGGGACCACATCAAAATAATCAAGGAAATTAGGAAAATGCCAGCTTATGACGAAAGGTAAAACCACTTCGCCCCCGGCCGGAACCACAGCTTTAAGTCCAAGCGTGCCAACATCGGTTCGGCCATCAGGTGAAGGGTCTTCCTCAGCCAGGTCACGGAGCTGACCATCAGCGGAAAAATCATCCCAGAAAATCTGCAGGTCGTCCCACCATTCGCCCCTGACCCAGTGAGTAATGTAGGTGAGCTCTGGCCAGGTGGTGGCCAGAGCCAGAGTGCCGTAGGCCGGAGAGTCGGGCTGAACTTTTTTGGAAAGAAAATAGAGCCCGGAAACCGGCCCTTTGACCAGGCGGTTTAGGTTCTGGCCAAAAGCGGCGTTGAACAGCGAATTAAACTCACCCTGACCGTCAAAACCGATGGGGTTGGCTACGGAGCCGGCCAGAGTTATTTTGAGCTCATGGTCAGTCAGGTTTTTTATGCGGTACTTAAGCACCGCCGCAGGCAAGCCGGAGTTTTCAGCCTCGCCGGGGATAAAGGGGTTAAAAGCTTCCAGCGTAACTTTAACCGGTAGCTCCGGGTCAGTTAGCCCCACTTCAGCCATGGGGTATTCGCCGCGGAAAACGGCCTGACGAAAGCGCGGCAGACCCGGAACTTCTTCGCGGCGGTAGCCGTGGCCGCCGGTGTAAGGTGGGAAGAGCTGGCTTTCCAGAACCCGGCTGAATTTTTTCCCGCCGGCCTCAGCATAGATGGCAAAGAAAGTGAAAGGAAAATTAATGCCCTTACCCGGGCGGTTAAAAATTTCCCAGTCGCGAAGATTACCACGGCCGCCGAGCGAGATGGTTCCGGTGCCGATACCGCCGAGGGGAAAAGCTATCTCTCGCAGTTGTTCGCCTGAATAAACCGCCGGTCGGCCCAAAGTGAAAAGTTCTTCGTCAGAATAAGGAATTTTTATTTCTTGCTGCTGGCTATATTTGAAAAAAGTCGCCTTTCTCTCTGGGCTTGAAGCCAAAGCCTGGCCATTTAAAAACATCTCGAGAATAAGGAGGAAAATTAGAAAAAGAGGCCAGGTACCGGCTCTCTTTATCCTGGCTAAAAATTTAACTTTCATTATCCCCTCCTCAATTATCCAGTGCCTACCAAAGATAACTCAATCTGGTTTGCCAGGTCAACGAGAAAGGCGACGGCTGTCTTGGCAGATCAATTTAGGGCACAGGGAAAACATTTAAACCAGCTAGCCATAAAATCATTTTTTATTCCCCTAATTGCTAAATTTTATTTTTAAGGGAAAACTCCACCTGATTACTTTTATCATAGCATCTTGAAGCTCAAGATAATGGACCGCTAAGGCCCTGAGACTTCTGGGCCTTCGTCTAAAGGTCCAGAATTATTTTGGCAGAATCATTCTGACTAGCTGCAAGTTGGTTTAGCAGCGGGATGAGTAATTCAAGGGCAAAAGCCAAACCAAATAACTATATGGAAATAAAGCAATACTAAATTAGAAAAAATTTAGCCTGCTGGCTGCTTTTCATACCCTTCAAATTATTTACAAATACTTGGCAAATATCCTTGGCCAAAAATTATCAGGTTCTAAGTTTTCCAGAAAAAAAATAGGAAATATAGAAAGTGTCCCCATTTTTTTTAGATGTTGGTTTTGCCCATCCCGTCATGCCGAATTTTGAACAGGCTGAATTTTTTGTTGGCGTCAAGAGTATAAACATAAATCCACAGGTCATCGGGATTATTGCCCGTTCTGACCGGAAAAAGGAAATGCTGACCGGCCGGCAGGCGGTTATCTATCATCTGGTTTTGTGTTCCGTCTTTCTTTATCTTGCTTAAAACACTTTCAGTAGAATAGAACAACCAATCTTCAGACTCAGCCAATCCTTTAATAGGCTCCTGCCCCTGGCTTCTAAATAGTACTTCAGTTTTCCTCTTCTTTTTATCGCCTACAGGCCCGATTTTTTTAATGGAATTCATCTTATAGTCAATCACATAAACAAACGCCGGACTAACAGCTGCATCTACATAGTCACCAACAGAGAATGTCTCAAGCACAAATTTCCATTGACCTTCTCCAGATATCTTATCAGGTTCAGACCACTGCGTATTATTTATCTTGCGTATGTAATAAATGTCTCCTCTTCCATCCGCAAAAACAAACCAATCATCAATTCCAGCAATCCTCCATATGCTCTGGGGGAATTCCCAATCAAGTACATTTCTATTCATTCCTTCAGTATCAACATAGTAAACACCATATCCTGTGTTCGGCCGCTCAGAAAGATGGAAAACTCTGCCCGGGACAGCTAAGATATGTATGGCTGCAAGAGCTGGATTTAACACTTTTAAATTTTCTCCATAAATATCAACTTTATGAACCCACGACCCACTGGCCAGATAATAAATCTGGTTACCAATAACATTTATACAGCCAGTATGATAAATGGTATTTTTCAATACCATTTGTTTCTCACTACCATCCAGCTTCATTTTGTAAAGTCCCATGCCGAATGAAGGATTGGCAAAATATATCCAGTCATTCTGAACAGCCAGATAACCCAAGTTATTCAGATTGCTTACGGTATTGCCAAAAGGATGGTTCCGGCGCTGCACATAGACCCGGCATTGAGCCTTAATACCATTGGCCTGAGCCGTAGCTGTAATCACGGCTGAACCAAGTTTATTTGGTGTCAGATAACCATCTTTGCTCACTTCAACCACTGTTGGGTCGCTTGATTCCCAGATAACATTCTTATTAGTGGCATTCTCTGGAAGTATAGTTGCAACCAGCTTATAGCCTTCCTTGGAAGCTGTGACTAACCCCCGATTGTAAAAGACATAAACTTCCGTCCGGTTGAGTTTAATGCTGGTCGGCTCAATTATTTCCAGCTTTTTAACCTGGTCAGCCTTTTTCTGGGCTGGATTAACCAGCTGAGCCCAAACCGCTGGGCTTAATGCGAAGAGAACCAGCAAAAGCCCCGCTCCAATTTTTCTCATGATTCCTCCTGTTAAAAAAATGCCCGGAGAGAAAATTGTTAAATCTTCAAACCGAGTTTTTTGATTTTATAATATTTTCTGATTTAAAGGCAAGAATTTGCTGGAAATAATTAGCTATTTTATATAAACTTGACTTTCCAAATTTTAAACTTCAGCGTTACAAAATTTTTAAATTCACTTCATAAAGCGGGCCAGTTTCCTTTCCATATCCCGGAAGTGCGTACCCTTCCAGAAGACACGCCCACATGAAGGGCACAGGGCAAAGGAATCTGCTTTTTCATAAACAAAGGGCGGGACCAGATTTTTCGCCCGGGCCTTTGGCAGAAATTTCAGTTTCTCGTTGCATTCCAGACAGCGTGAGTTGGGGTCAATTTTCGGCCGCAGCTTAAAATGTTCCAGCACTTGTTCCACCTGCTCTTCCCATTTTTCGCTCTCAATCAGCAAAGCCCGGCCGGGCAAAGTCTTTCTCTTTTTAGCCTTAGCTATGAGTTCATGGTCACGAGTCAAAATGATGCGTTTTTCAGAGGCTGCCAGGTTAATTAATTCATCATCTTCAATTCTCGGGAAAAAAGCTACATCAAACCCCAGAATACGCAGCCAGCGGGCCAATTTCCCGACCATACAATCAGCTATAAATTTCATCTTCTCTCTAAGCCTGATTTTCTCCAGCTAAGGACAGCCGATTTGCCTTCCTCTGAATTTGTCTTTTCCACCAGAACATTAGCTTCTTCATTTTAAAAATTTTAATCTCATCTATATATTTATTATTTATCAAATCACTTATTAATATATTCCTCTTTTTTTCTTTTTGCCAATCAGCCCACTCATTCATCGGAATTTTTATTAAGGCTTTTCCCAGGTTGGGTTGAGAATAAAGTTAGAACCCAGGAGCTGGCAAATAGCGTTCAGGATTTAGTTTTTTGTCTAAAAATTCAGTAATTAAATCAGGCCAGTTTCATACACCCAGGGATTTTTTTATCAAATCTTCTAACTCCAGCCGGCGGCGTCCAAAGCCGGAGGCATCCGCTTTAAAACTTACCTCACCCCGGTCGATTAACACAAAGCAGGGCTCGGCTCCTACCCTCAACAACCTATAAGCCTGGCCACTGGCATCCCGAAGCAAGGGAATTGGCCACTGTTTTAATTTGATCAGTTTGTTTAAGTCTTCCACAATATCCCGGCTGATAGAAATTATTTTCAGTCCTTTTTCCCGGTACCAGGCCAGCTCCTCGAACACCTCCAGGGCTGTTTCCAGACAGGCTGGACAGGCTGTGCTAATAAATATCAGGAACCACACCCGGTCTTTATCCAGATAAACAGCCTGGCCATCAAGTGTATTTAGAATCAGAGGAGAGTCTAAGCTCTCGCCTTCTGTCAGATAATTTTTCTCCTCCGCCTGGTAAATTTCTTTTTTAATCTCAGCCATTAGTTCCTGATTTGTCTTCTGGCATTCAGCTAATTTCCGTCGCCCTGTCCAACCCCAGAAAAGAGAAAAAGAAAGAAAAAGGAAGAGAATGATTGGAACAAACCACTTTCTCACCATCACTTCCCCCTGAAGACAAACCTTCTGAGTTCATAGTTATCATCTACAAGATAGAGAGCTCCATCATCACCAATGGCTATCAGTCTGGCCTCACAGGGCAAAATAATAGTACCCTGGTAATGCCCCTGACTATCGTATTTATATATTTCCCTTCCTCTCTCTATCCGCCCGTCCGGCCGCTTTCCCATATGGCCGCCCAGAAAATAATAAAAATTACGGTCATCAATAGTCATATCCGCCATGATATAAGGCATTTTCTGAGCATCCCGGTCGCTTCTAATTCTCATCTTTAGCACGGGAATTTCGGGCTGCTCCCCTTTGTAAATAATCTCAAAATTTCTGACTTTTTTTCCCTGAGCATCAAAAACTACAATCTTATTCAAACCAAACTGGTGGCCACAGACCAGGTTTCCAGCACGATCAGCTTTAATCACGATGGTATTAATCAACATATTCAACATCGTGTCTTCAGTCTTAATAGCTTTATAAAAGCCCTTCTCCAACTTAAAATCCGATTGATAGACGTTGATTAGAGGTTCTTCTCCTAAAGTTACGTTGCTTCCAGGAAAGCTAACTACATAGTACTTGTCTCCTATCAGACTCAGGCCACATGGGGGATAAGTCAGTTTGCCAGAGGCTAAGAGTTTCCCTTGTTCATTAACTACCTGTATCCGGCGGTTTCCCGTATCAGCCACCCCAATAAGTTTACTGCTTTGATCAATAAACAAACCCTCCGGCCGGTTGAACTCTCCTGGGCCCTTACCTCTCCGACCTATGGCCCGAACAAACTTCCCCGTAAAATCAAAAACTTTGACCTGGCATTCATCAGAATCAAGGATGTAAATCCTGCCACCCGCTACTTCCATGCGGAAAGGTCCGCATAAAAGAGCTTCCGGAGCCATGTCTACGACAAAGGATTTATCTTCAGAGACTCTGATTATGTTTTCCACCGTCTTACTTTCAGCCTTCAACCCCTTAGAACCAGCGATCAAAATTAACAACACTCCTAAAAATAATTTTTTGACCATTTTCATTTCACTTTACTCCATAGCAAAAATTTTAAGAGAAATAGAGAAGGGGGCGGCACCCACCCCCTTCTCTAAGTACTTCCCGATTTTCACTTTTCTCCCCAGACTACTTTTAATTCAAAAGAGCCTTTTTGATGCAGCGGGCCAGAGCCAGTTCACAGTCCAAGAAGTCAACCATGCCTCCCCAAAAAGAGGTTCTTACGTTCTGTATGCACTTTTCAAACTGGGCAAAGCACTTGGTATCCTGTTCTCCATTTTGTTCAACGGCCGCTTTTAAGGGTATGGCCATGGTGCTGTAAACGGTAAACAAGAGCATCATCACGACGATGGTGTTAATTAGGCCTTTTTTTCTCATCCTAACCTCCTCGGAAAATTTTTTGCTCGCGAGCTTCTCCTTCCATAAAGGCAAACCGTATGCTAGCATTTTTGAAAAGCATTTCCCCATAAAAAACTCACCATCGCCAGATTTAAAGTAAACGTCTGTTTGCATACCTCCAGCTATAGTAAACACCTGTTAACCAGCTCTTCCCTAACATAAATGACCTCTAAAATCGGCATTTTTTCTCATTCCGATAATAATCTTTTATAAAAAAGGTAATAATTTAGGGAAATTTTTTCTCCAGATTCAGGCATGAGAAATTTTTTGCCTGTCGTTCGTCTAATTAGGATAAAAAGCATAATTTAATTAGAGAAAGAGAAAAAAGATGGTTTCTGAAATTATCAAAATCACCTGGAAAAAAATATTAAGGACTAACTTCATTGGATTAATTATTAGTGCTGCTTTTTTAGGTTATGGTCTCTATCTCGTTTTTGTAGCTGCTTCACCAGAAGAAGCTGCCCGCCAAGCCGTCCTGATTTTTCCTCTGGTATCAGTGCTTCTGAGTGGCGGGCTAATCCGTGAGGAGTTTGAGCAAAATCAGATTTATCCCTTTTTAAGCCGCTTTCTGGCCAGCCGTTTTTTTATAGGTAAAGCCCTGGCCGTGGTTTTAATAATCTTTTATATCTATGCCCTGCTGGGAATTTCCTCAGCAGTTATGTTTCTAGCCAGTCGGGAACCCCGGCTCGTTGCTCAAGTATTTATTTTGTTGTTTCGTGGATTTATCCTGACTTTTTACTTCACTTCTCTTGGAATTTTGCTGGCTAACAGGCTTAAAGGGGCGGCTAATTTCGCTGTTATTCTGCTCGTGGAGATTCTGGCCATTATTCTGGCAGAAAAATCCTTTGGTTTCCTACGAGTCATTGAATCAGGTCAGGCTAACGACCTCACCCTAAAAAATATGTTCTGGTCACTTGTTCTCCCGCTTCGGGATCAATTTCGGTCCTGGCAATTAATCATGCTTTTAGTTTTTTCCTTCTTTTTTATTTTCTGTGCCTACATTCTATTTCAGAATCAGGCTGATAAAAGAAACTTGAAATTAATTGAAGCTGGCGCGGAGAGCGGATTTTTGCTTAGAGGCACCGGGCTTAAAAAGACATTTTATGAAGGGTGGTTTAAAAGAAAAACCAGAAAGGCTCTTAAAGGAGTGGATATCTCCATAAAACCGGGGAAAATAACGGGCTTTCTCGGACTTAACGGTGCCGGCAAATCAACCACGATAAAAATCATCCTTAATTTTTTACGGCCTGATTCTGGCAATGTGGAGTTTGTTCCCAGTCAGCAAAGGTTGCGACGGTGCAAATACCCGGACATTGGCTATCTACAGGAGCTTTCTGGACTTTATCCATTTCTTACCCCAAGAGAAACATTTTATCTGGTAGCCAGGAATAAAGGTCTGACCCGGGCGGAAGCAGCCAGTGAAATCGAGCGCCTGGCAGAAAAACTGACTCTCACTGAGCATCTTGACCGCCGTCTTAAAAACCTGTCCAAAGGCACGGTACAGAAAGTTGCCCTGGCCGTGGCCATCATCGGCCATCCTGACCTTCTGATTTTTGACGAACCTTTTACCGGCCTTGATCCTATCGTCATGCACGAAATCAGGAATTTGATCTTGGAGCTTAAAGAGGAGGGCCAGACTATTTTCCTTTCTTCTCACCTTCTACCTGAAGTAGAACGACTTTGCGATGAAGTAGTTCTGATAAATGAAGGCCAGGTTGTCTGTCATGGAGAAATAGAACAGCTGAAGACTGCCTGGAGATTAGCAAAGTTAATTAAAGAAAATCAGGACGCAGGTGAAAGAGCCAGATTGATATTGGGAGAAGAAGTAAGAGTAAAAGATTTTGTCCACCTGATTAATAGTCTGGCAAAACTTCTTCAGGATGAGATGATTTCTATGAACTTGAAACAAATACCGACTCCAGACCTGGAAAAACTTTTCCTGGAAAGCGTGATGGAAAACAGTACTGGCGTCAGCAGATAAGTAAATTAACAAATTAGCGATTTCTGACCACCAGATTTAATTCTCAGTTTCTCTGCCAGGAAGTCCAGGTATTTTAAGGCCCAGGTGGTCAAAGCAGCGCCTTTAAAGCCCAAGAAACTGCACGGCCAGACCGGAAATCAGGATGAGGCTACCGGCCAGAGCATGGGAATAACGCTCCAGCGCTCCCAGCCGGACGAAACTTAAGCCCCAGGCTGACAGGCTGATGATGGCCAGCATGGTCAGGATGGTGATCAGACCAAAAGCCACCGTAACCAATATCACTCCGCTGGTTGAATGCTGGGCCGCCGGGTACATCAGCAACGGAATCAGAGGCTCACATGGCCCGAAGACAAAAATCAGGAACAACACCCACGGGGTGATGCTTTTCTTTGAGCCCGCCTCTTCCTCGTGCAGGTGCAGATGTCCGTTTTCATGGGTGTGGGTATGAACGTGAACTTCACCATCCGGATGGTAATGAACATGCTCATGCGGGCGCGACCGGTAAGCTTTCCTCAAGCCCCAGACCATGTAAGCCAGGCCAAAGCCTATGAGCAGCCAGGAGGCGATAGTACCTCTGGTGGATTCAACTTCTTCCAGGTGGCCGACTGCTATCCCCAGAGCAATCCCAAAGAAGCCAAGGACCACCGAGCTCAGCACATGCCCCAGACCGCAGAGGAAAGCAACCCATAACGTCTTTCCNAGCTTCCATTTCCTGGCCCGGCTGATCACTATAAATGGCAGATAATGGTCGGGCCCGATAAGCGTATGCACAAATCCCAGGGTAGCAGCCGTTCCTACCAGAAGCCAGATATTCTGCATTTACTTCCTCGCCAAATTATTATGGCTAAAATAAATGGTGGACGGTAGGGGACTCGAACCCCCGACCTCAGCGTTGCGAACGCCGCGCTCTCCCAGCTGAGCTAACCGCCCACATTTAACAAAAACAGGTGCTTCAGAGCAAGATAAAATTTACCATTAAACCACCTATTTTTCCACTTTTAGAGCTTTTTCCTCTTTCTTTTTTCCTGCTGACTTAATCTTGGGTATAAAATCTCTAAAGCGGCCAGATAGGACCTCCAGCCAAATCCAGTTATAACTCCAGCACAAACAGGTGCAGTTACGCTTTTTTGCCTGAAATCTTCCCGGGCAAAAATGTTACTTAGATGAACTTCAATAACAGGTATTGATAAAGATTCAAGGGCATCTCTCAGGGCATATGAATAATGAGTTAAAGCACCAGGATTTATTATCAATCCGTCATATATATCTGCTGCCTGCTGTATCCTGTCTATAATTTCGCCTTCGCTGTTGCTCTGAAAAAATTCAACCTGCACATCCAGGGCTCTGGCCTTTTCTACCAGGCGCTGATTTATCTCCTCCAGGCTCATTTGTCCATAAATTTCTTCTTTTCTGCGCCCAAGAAAATTAAGATTCGGGCCATTAATTATCAATATTTTCATCAATTACCTCCTCCATGGCTTCTAAAAGCAACTTCTTGTCAATTTCACTTTCGACAATTACCCCCGAACGAGCGCTTAATAAAACAAAATTAAGTCCTTTTTCGGTGTTTTTTTTGTCCTGGGCCATTAATTCCAGCAATTTAGCTTTATGACCATGAACCCTAATTCTTAAGCCCAGGCCCTGAAATAAATTTTTCAATCTTTCCCGAACAGATGAATCAACTAAGCCCAATAGTTCCGAGACCCTCAAAGAATAAAGAAGCCCTATAGCCACCGCTTGACCATGTGATATCTGATAATTATGAAAAGCTTCCAGGGCATGAGCGAGAGTATGGCCAAGATTCAATTTCTTTCTACTTCCTCTCTCGTAAAGATCTTCTTCCACTATAGCTCTTTTAACCTGAAGAGCTCGCCAGATAATTTCTTCCATAAAAGCTATGTCTTTTTTCCAGATAAGATCCAGTTTTTCCTCAATTAAATTAACCAGGCCGGCATCACCAATCAGCCCAGCTTTTACTGCTTCAACCAATCCCGTAGACAGGTCTAACTTTTTAAGAGAAGTTAAAAAAAATGGGTTGATGATTACTCGCTCTGGAAGAAAAAAAGTGCCAAGACAGTTCTTAAAAGCGCCATAGTTAATTCCGTTTTTCCCACCCAGACAAGAATCAACCATAGCCAATAAAGTTGTTGGCAGATGAAAGTGCTTAATACCTCTTAAAATAGTTGAAGATACAAAACCAGCCAGGTCGCCAACAACTCCACCTCCGACTGAAATTAAAACAGAATCCCTCCTCACTCCACTGGCCAATAACCACTTCCAGATCTTTTCTGCCTGCCGTAGATTTTTATTGACATCAGTTGCTTCCAGCGGTAGGGCATACATCTTTTCTTCGGCAGTCTTTATTTCCAGCGCTCCAGCCACCCTTTTATCATAGACGATAAAAAGTTTTGCCTCTTTATCCTCAACTATATCCCGAGCTTTAAAGGCTATAAATCTCTCCATAGTTACTACTGATTCTTGCCGCCCCTGGCTGATTTTGAATTCATTAGTTTTTGAGGCCAAGAAACCAAGGATTTTCTCCGCTACCTTCTCTGGCGAAAGGCCCTCTATGTTAATTTTATTTGGCAGGCTCTGATATAATTTCTCCCTCTCACCATACAGAGCTAAAAAGCCATCACGACCAAGATTCTTTAAAAGAGGTCTATTAAACGATTTTTTTACTCTTTCCCAGCAATTAAGCGGACTGTCAATCAAAGTAAATACTAGACCAGTTTCCGAAAACCTAGCGAAATTTTCTTCATCAAGTAACGTTTTCCCACCAGTAGAGATTACTGCCTTTCTTTCATTCCGGCATATGTCTTTGACCACAGATTTTTCAAACTGCCTGAAGTAGGTTTCACCCCATTGTTCAAATATGCTCTTGATTGACTTGCCGACTTTAAATTCCACCATCTCATCAGTATCCAGATGAAACCACCCTAATTGTCTGGCTACCAACCTGCCTACCGTAGTCTTCCCTGTTCCCATAAAACCAGTAATGATGACGTTCATTCTTCAATTCTCCAATTTACTGCTTTGGTTTCTCTGAGATAGGATAACCAGTTTCGTTTCACTTCCGCTAATGAATCGCCTCCAAACTTTTCCAGAAAAAGACTGCCAATTTCCAGAGCGAGAACATTTTCCGCTACAACACCGGCTGCTGGTACGACACATACATCAGCCCTTAAAACCGGGGTTTTAGCCGCAGTTAAAGTTTTTAAATCCACTGAAGCTACTGGATACATTAGAGAAGGAACCGGTTTTACTTTTAACTTAATGACCAGCTCCTGACCATTGCTCATCCCGCCTTCCAGGCCTCCGGCGTCATTTTTTGTTCTTTTGATTTTTCCCTTCTCTACCTGAATAGGGTCATTATTTTCTGAGCCAAAAGTTTTGACCTCTCCGATTTCTATTCCTTTAACTGCAGGGATAGAAAGCAAAGCTCCTCCAATTCTGAACTCAAACCGCCGGTCATAATGGACAAAAGAACCAAGACCAGCTGGTAGGCCTTTCACTTTTATTTCTGTTGTTCCACCGACTGAGTCCCCTTTAGCTGCTGCCTGCTGGATTATGGCCATCATCTCTTTTTCTGTATCAATTTCCAGGCAAAAAAGTGGAGAATCAAACCGGTGCTTTTCTATCTCCTCAAAAGAATGAGGCTTTCTGTTTTTGATCCCACCAATTTCCACTGTATGGGAGACGAACTTGATTTTAAATTCCTGGAGAAAGCCTTTAACTATGGCACCCAAAGCCACGCGCACGGCTGTTTCTCGGGCACTGGCTCTTTCTGCCACCAGATGAATATTTTTAAACCCATATTTAACACAGCCTGCTAAATCAGCATGCCCAGGGCGAGGGGAAAAATCTTCTAATTCCTTTATGTCTCGATTGTGAATAACGACAGCAATGGGAGCTCCGGTTGTCAATCCATTTCTGACACCACTGAGGATTTCAAATTTTTCATCCTCCAGAACCATGCGCAAGCTCCGGCCATAATGGTTCCGGCGGCATCTAAGTTCCCGGGCAATATTCTCTTCATCCACCTTTACACCAGCAATCATACCTTCCAAAATGCCCACCAGGGCTTTACCGTGTGATTCTCCAGCTGTTAGATAACGTAACATTTTTCACTCCTCAATTTCTTAATTAGCAAGCTTTACACCCTGAATTTTCTGATAAGCCTCCTGCCACTTCTGATAAGAGGTTTCTATTCCAGTCCAGATTTCCAGAGATTTCATGGCCTGAAAGAGGAGCATGTCAAGTCCGTTAATAGCTCGAGCTCCGCAACACAACCCGATTTTCATAAAAGGGGTTACTTCTGGTTTGTAGATTAAGTCAAAGAACAACTTGCCGCTGCCCAAAAAAGATGTTTCCAGCGGAAATGAGCCAGACCAGTTAGGTAAACCTACCGGAGTAGCATTTACCACTAAATCAGCCTCCTCAATTTCTACAGCCAAAAGGCTGCTTTCCCAGCTAATAACTTTAAGTTCCAGAAATGATGAAAAAGCCTGTTTCAGTTTCACAGCTCTTGCTTCTGACCTTTCTGCCACGGTCACGGCCTGGCAGTTCATGGCTAAAGCTGCGTATAAAACAGCCCGGGCAGCTCCACCACCGCCAAAAATTAACATTTTGCTTGGTTGAACTCTAGCTCTTTTCAATGACTCAACAAAACCATACCAATCGGTGTTATAACCATGTAATTCATCTCCGAACTTTTTTACTACATTAACTGCTCCTATTATCCTGGCTGTTTCATCAAGTTGATCAAGATGGTCCATAATTCGTTCCTTATAAGGGATGGTAACGTTAATCCCAGTAATTTCCGAGCGTTTTAGCCAGTGAAAAAATTCTTCCGAATAAGCTGGGCTAATCTCCCAGGAAGTGTACCTTAAGGGCAAATTCTCCCTGAGAGCTATCTCGCGGAATAGCAGGGAAGAAAGGGAATGCTTGAGCGGACAACCAACTAAACCCAGCTTATACTTAACAGTAGTCATGAATTCTTCCTCAATGGCATATAGTTAAGAGATGTTGCCTGAATTCTGGATAGGAAATCTGGATACAATCAAGAATATCAAGGGACATTTCTCCCTCTGCTATCAAAGCAGCTATTATCATAGTCATAGCGATGCGATGGTCATTAAAACTCTGCACCTCTGCTCCTTTCAACCTCGTTGGTCCCTCAATTATTAATCCGTCTTCCTGTTCTTCAATCCTGGCCCCCATTTTCCGCAGGTTAAGGTAAAGAGCACGGAGCCGGTCGCATTCCTTGTACCTTAATTCTTTAGCTCCGCTAATTCGACTAATCCCTATGGCCTGTGTGGCCAGAAGAGCAAATAAAGGAATCTCATCAATTAAAGCCGGAACCTCTTCAGCGGTAATTTCTACGGCCTTAAGCTCACTAAACTTGACTTCCAGGTCAGCTACTTCTTCGTTATATTCTTCCTTTAAATTTAAAACTGATAGCCTGGCACCCATTTGTAAAAGCTTTTTAATAAAACCTATCCTGGTGGGGTTGTAATTAACCTGCCGCACAATAAGACGAGATTTCGACACCAGCACCGCCGCGGTGATCAAAAAGGCAGCAGAAGAGATATCACCGGGAACGGCTATTTCTCCACCTTCTAACTCTATCTTTTTTTTCCCGCGGATTTTGACCGTTTTTTCTTCCAGGCTTATTTCCTGACCGAAATACTTGAGCATTCTTTCCAGGTGATCTCTTGATTTTATTTTCTCCCTGACTGTGGTTTGCCCTTCGGTAAAAAGGCCAGCCAGCAAAATAGCCGATTTTACCTGAGCGCTGGCTACTGGAAGTTCATAATCAATAGCCTGAAGTTCACCGCCCTTGATACTTATTGGAAGAAAAGCCCCTTCCTGACGGCCAAATATCCTGGCTCCCATCATACTCAAAGGTCCCACTATCCTTTTCATCGGCCTCTGCCGCAGTGAATTATCTCCATCAATAACCGAATAAAAAGGCTGAGCTGAAAGCAGTCCAGCTAAAAGCCGGGCTGTAGTGCCAGAATTTTGGCAGTTAAGTATTTCTATAGGTTCCTTTAAAGGACCTGGCGCAACATAAATATCATTTCCTTTTATGGTGATTTCTTTGCCTAACTTACGGAAACAATCTACCGTAGAGAGGGTGTCTCCTGAGATAAGAGCCCGGTTAATCCTTAACCCTTTTTTGGCTAGAGCCCCTAAGATGATGGCTCTGTGCGTTATAGATTTATCCGCCGGTGGAATTATCTCACCTTCAATTCTATTAATTTTTAGGGAAAGCTTTTTCATAAAATTCTCTCCTTTTTTCAGCTTCTGAGTAAATCCGGGCTATTTTCCTTTCAAACCCTTTTTTCTTCACTAAACCCGATAGGCACTTCATCTCTTTAATAAATTCTTCAATTCTGCAGACTAAGTTGTCCTGGTTAGTTAAAACCATACCAGCGCCAACGGCCGGTGCGGTCAAGCTAAGGCGGGTTGCGCCCAAAAATCCAGTGGCCACAAAATTTTCAATTTCCTTATCGCACCGATGCTTTTTTATAAAAAGAGAAAAGAGAGCCAGAGAAATAAAATAGGGCAATTGACTGGTTAAGGCCACATATTGGTCATGGACTGTGGCTGAGATTTCTAAGGGAACAGCACCTATGGCTTCAATTATTTTCCAAATTTTTTCAAAACTCTCCTGGCTAATTTTATGGCGGGGCCGACACAGGAAAAACGGTTTTTCCGAGAATAACTCGGGATTCCAGGCTTCTGGCCCCTGCTTAACCGTGCCTACCATAGGATGGCCACCAAACATAGATCGGCCAGAAAATTTATTCATCTCTTGTATGATTTCTCTCTTGGTACTGCCTGTATCAATCAATATCTGCTTTTCCTCCATTAGGGGACCTATTTTCCTTATAAATTTTTTTATCTCCACCAGAGGAGTGGCCAGTACGATAACCTTCGACTTCTTTACTCCTTCCTCAAGGTCAGAGACATAACCATCTAAAATTCTGCTAAATTCTGGCCGATGTCTGACATCTAAGCCATAAACCTTCCGGGCTATTTTTTTCTTTTTAAGGGCTAGAGCCAGAGAGCCACCAATCTGCCCTAAACCGATGATAAAAAAATCAGACTTCATAGCTTTCTCCCCAAAGCTGAGGAAACTGATTTCAACTCCTCCATCATTCTGGCAAAATCTTTTAGGTCCAGCGATTGAAACCCATCACTTAGAGCCGATAGCGGGTCGGGATGAACCTCTACAATCAGACCGTCGGCTCCCGCGGCCAGCGCTGCTTTGCTTACAGGCAAAACCAGGTCCCTTACCCCTGTTCCATGACTTGGATCCGCAATTACAGGCAAATGGCTCAACTTTTTCAGCATGGGAATGGCAGAAATATCAAACGTGTTCCGGGTATACTTTTCAAAAGTTCTTATTCCTCGCTCACACAAAATCACCCTGGGATTGCCGTTGGAGAGAATATACTCTGCTGACATTAACAACTCCTCCAAAGTGGACATCATCCCCCTCTTTAATAAAACCGGCCGGTCTGTTTTCCCCAATGCTTTTAAAAGTGGATAATTCTGCATATTCCTGGCTCCCACTTGCAATATATCAGCTACGCGGCTAACCTTTTCTACATCTTCTACTGATAAAACCTCAGTCACAACTGCCAGCCCTGTAACTCTCTTAACCTCTTCAAGATATTCCAGACCTTTATCTTCCAATCCCTGAAAGGCATAAGGCGAGGTGCGGGGTTTATAAGCACCACCCCTGATTATCTTTACCCCTAATTCTTTTAATGCCAAAGCTGTTTCTAATATTTGCTCCCGGCTTTCAACCGCACAGGGACCAGCCATTATAGTGATCTGATTTCCTCCCACCTCTCCTTTTCCGTTTATTCTAATGACCGTGTTTTCCTGTTTTATCTCCCGGCTGGCTAATTTGAATGGGCTCAAAATACGAATAACTTTCTCTACCTCAGGCAGGCCTTCAAAATACTCAGGCTCAACGGTTAGCCGGCCTATTACACCGATAATCGTTCTTTCTTTTCCTTTGGAAACATGCGGCTTTAAACCTAGCTCATTGATTTTCTTTATGACTCCAGAAATGGATTTAAGTGAAGCCCCCGCTGTCATGACAATAACCATTTTTGCTCTCCTTTAAATTCATGTCTTAAATTTGTTTTTTCCATTCTTCCGGGTAATCGTCATGCCTCCGGCACCATCTTTCTTCGGCTTTTAAGACTTTTCTCAGCTCACCAATAAAATCTTTCACCTCTTCTATACTGAATTTGTTTTCTTTGTCTTTAATAAACCTGATCAGAGCACTGCCCACAATAATTCCATCAACCTGCCTGGCTATAGTCTGCGCTTGAGAAGGGGTGGAAATACCAAATCCGGCATAAATTGGTTTAACTGTTACATCCCGCAGTTCCATAATTTTTTTTCTCACCTCATCATCGGTTTTTGATTCCTGTCCTGTGACCCCATAAATTGATACCAGGTAAATAAAGCCACTGGAGGCCAGAGCAATTCTTCTGAGACGCAAATCATCCGTTGAGGGAGCCGCCATAAGCACCAGCGAAATATTTCTCCTGGTGAAATGCTTTTTAATAAAATCAGTTTCTTCTACCGGCAAATCAGGAAAGAGTATTCCTGCAATTTCTTCTTCTGACATAAACTCAGCGAATTTTTCGATCCCGTATTGAAAAACAGGATTAAGATAACTCATGATCACTACGGGCACGCGCAATTCTTTTCTGATTTCCTTAAAGAAATGAATAAAATCGGTTAACTTATAACCTCTTTTCAATACCCATTCCGAAGAATGTTGAATATATTTTCCATCAGCCACCGGGTCTGAAAACGGCAAACCAATCTCCAGCAAATCTGCTCCAGCAGACTGAGCGGCCATTAGAAGCTGAGCAAATTTTTCGGGGTCAGGATAAAGAGCCGAAAAAAATAAAACCAGTGCTTTCCGATGGTTGTCTTTTAAGTTATGGGTGTATTTTTCTAAATCAGTCATAGTTTTGCTTTATGCTTACCAGATCTTTATCTCCGCGACCGGAGAGATTCACTACCACCACATCTTCTTTCTGGAAATTTTTAAACTTTTTGACCCAGGCCAGGGCATGACAGGATTCAAGAGCAGGAATTATTCCTTCTAACTTGATTGTTTCCTGGAAAGCTTCAAGAGCTTCTTTATCATCTACATAATCAGCCTTTATCCGACCTGAATTTACTAAAAAAGCAATCTCTGGTCCCACTCCGGGATAGTCCAGTCCAGCCGAGATGGAATAAGAATCAAGGACCTGTCCATCTTCATCCTGAAGAAAATAAGTAAAAGCTCCATGCAAAATCCCTTTTTTGCCTTTTATCAGAGACAGGGCATTATAGGGAGTATGCTCACCCCGTCCGGCTGCTTCTACGGCTATCATTTTTATCTGTTCTGCTTTTAAAAATGGATAAAAAAAGCCAATGGCATTTGACCCNCCCCCAACACAAGCCACCAAATAATCGGGATACCGACCTTCATATTTTCTGATTTGTTTTTTCGCTTCTTTTCCAATAACCGACTGAAACTGCCTGACCATCAGCGGATAGGGATGGGGACCGACCGCCGACCCAAGAAGATAATGAGAAGTTTGGGCATTTGCTACCCAATCACGCATAGCTTCATTAGTTGCGTCTTTTAAGGTTTTAGAACCAGAGCTTACCCCAATGATTTTAGCTCCTAAAAGCTGCATTTTTTTTACATTGATTGCCTGTCTTTGCATATCCTTTTCGCCCATGTAGATAACACACTCAAAGCCAAAGAGTGCCGCTACCGTGGCTACCGCCACCCCATGCTGACCAGCACCTGTTTCCGCCACCAGTCTTCTTTTCCCCAGTCGTTTGGCTAAAAGAGCCTGGCCCAGGCAGTTGGTAATTTTATGAGCACCCGTGTGGTTTAAATCTTCACGTTTTAAATAAATTTTGACCCCATATAGACGTGATAAATTTTCAGCAAAATATAAAGGAGTGGGACGGCCGCAATAATTTTTCAAATAATAATTAAGTTCCTTTTCAAAAACAGGGTCTTTAATAGCTGAAATAAATTCCTTCTCCAGCTCTAAGAGCGGTCCCATTAAAGTTTCAGGGACAAATCTTCCGCCAAATTCTCCATACCTGCCTGTTGATAATCCCATAATCTTACCCTCCTGATAAATTCTCTCATTCGCTTTTGATCCTTTTTGCCCGGGTACAATTCAATACCTGATGACACATCTACACCGTAGGGTTGAACTATTTTCAAAGCGGTTTCCACATTGCCTGGATTCAAACCGCCAGCCAGGAAAAACTTTCCAAACTGTTTGGCCTTAACCGCAATTTGCCAATCAAATGGCTTTCCCTTAATGGCTGAATCCATAAGGAAAAAACGACAACCTGAGCTGGCAATTTCATCCAGGTCAGACGCTTCTTTTATCCTGAAGGCTTTAAAAGCTTTGCCTGAGAACTGCCTGAGATAATCTTCGTTTTCCTGACCATGAAATTGCAGAAGGTCAAGATTTAATTCTTCTGCTAATTCTTTTACCCATTGTGGGTCTTCATCCACAAAAACGCCAACTTTGATGGTTAAAGGAGGAAGCTCCGCAATAATCTTCCTGGCCTGTTTTTTACTAACTCTCCTTGGACTCTCAGAAAAAACAAAACCAACGGCCTCGGCTCCATATTTGACGGCTAGCAGAGCATCTTCCGGGTTGGTAATTCCGCAAATCTTGACTTTGGTCATGCGCTCAAATCTCCGAGTATCTCTTCAATTTTTTTTGCCGGGTCCGCCGCTTCCATAAAACAACCACCAATCAAAAAGCCATCAGCTCCAAGTTGTCTGAAACGTCTGAGGTCACTTGCTTCTTTCAAACCACTCTCCAATATATGAATCTCCCCGATCTTTCTCCTTTTTAATTCTCGGAGAACTTTTTCTCCTTGAGAGAGGTCGACCGTTAACGATTTCAAATCACGGTTGTTGACGCCAACTATTGTAAGCGGTAAGTCGGCAATTGTTTCTACCTCTTCCAAACTATGTATTTCCACCACTGGTTCAAGCTCTAATTCCTGACATTTTTCCCACAGAGAAATGAGCCTCTCCCGACCGAGTAAGGCCACAATCAATAAAACACTGTCTGCCCCTTGATTTCTGGCTTCTATTATTTGATGCTCGTAAAGGAAAAAGCCCTTTTTTAGAACCGGGATATCCACAGCCTTTCTCACATCGGCTAAATCTTGTTCTGTGGTCAAAAAATATCTGTTTTCCACCACTACCGACACAGCCGAGAATCCATATCTCTGATAAAGTCGTGCCACTTCAGAAGGGGAAAGAACCGGATTAAATTTTTTGGTGGGAGTTGCTCTTTTAAATTCTCCAATCAAACCGTTCTTTTGTCTTATAAAAGCCGAAAGAGAAAGCGGCCTGGTCCTGTTTTCCAGGCTCACCACCGGTTCTCCTGTTTTAAGTTCCAGCGTCTTTTTAATCTCCTCTAAAAAATTCATTCAGGCCTCCTGATGTAGCTTCATAAAGCCCAGCAAAGTTTTAAAGGCTTTCCCTGAATCAATTGATTCTCTGGCCATGTCCACTCCTTCCTTTAAGTCTGAAGCTTGGCCGGCCACAAAGATGGCGGCCCCGGCATTTATCAAAACAAAATCACGGTGAACAGATTTTTCTCTGTTCAGAATGCTAAATAGAATTTTTAGGTTTTCTTGCAGGGAGCTGGCTACAACTCTGGCGTTAGTTCGTTTAAAACCATAATCTTCTGGAATAATTTCCATCTCCTGAATCTTTCCCTCTTCAACCAGAATGGCAGAAGTTGGAGCAGAAACGGAAATCTCGTCTAAACCATCTGCGGAGTGGACTAAAAGATATCTTCTCCCACCAAGCCTTTTNACTACGTGCGCCGCCTTTCTCATCGCCTGATCATTGAAGAACCCGATTAATTGCCTTTTTACCCGAGCCGGGTTGATCAGCGGACCGAGCAGATTAAAAATAGTTCTCAGGCCCAATTCTCTTCTGACTGGCATAATATGTCTCAAAGCCGGATGAAAATAAGGAGCATGAATAAAACCAAAGCCAATTTCCTCTAAGGATTTACAAACCTGTTCCGGTCGCTCTGGGATTTTCACTCCCAGCCCTTCAATCAAGTCAGTACTACCACACTTGCCGGAAACAGCCCGATTTCCATGTTTGGCCACCTTCACTCCCGCTCCTGCCACCACGAAAGCTGAAATGGTAGAAATGTTGAAGGACTGTTTTCCATCACCGCCTGTCCCGCATAGGTCTATGGGCTCTTTCGAATTAACCTCTAATTTGATGGCCTTTTCTCTCAGTACCTTTACAAAACCCAGAATTTCCTCGCTCGTTTCTCCTTTCATTTTTAGCCCCACCAAAAAAGCAGAGAGTTGAACCGGACTGACTTGCCCCTCTAAAATTTCTCTGGCTGCTTCTTCTGCAGTGTTGACATCAAGATCAACGCCATCACAAACCATTTTTAAAGTTTGTTCAATCATTCTGGCCTCCCGAGTTCCAGAAAATTATTGATGAGTTTCCTCCCTTCTTTTGTTAAAAAAGATTCGGGATGAAACTGAACTCCTTCAGTTCTGGTCCCCTTTATTCTCAAGCCCATGATCTCTCCCTCAGCCGTATAAGCGGAGATTTCTATCTCTCTCGGTAAATTTTCCTCACTCACCAGTAAGGAATGATACCTGGTTGCTTCCAAGGGATTGGTTAGGTCATAAAAGATAGTCTGCCCATCATGGAAAATTAGTGAAGTCTGACCGTGAATGATTCTTTTAGCCTGAACTACTTCAGCGCCAAATACCCGGGCTATACACTGATGTCCAAGACAAACTCCCAGGATGGGAATCCGTCCGGTAAAATACCTGATAGCCTGGTTACAAACCTCAGCTTCTTCTGGCCGGCCGGGACCAGGAGAAATAACCAGATAATCAGGAGAAAGATCAATTATTTCGGCCAGGGAAATAGCGTTTCTTCTTCGTACTAAAACATCCTGGCCGCTGAGATTCAATTCTTGATAGAGGTTGTAAACAAATGAATCCAGGTTATCAATGATTAATATCATCGGGGACCTCCCTGCTCAGCTAATTTAATGGCCTGGTACATTCCTCTGATTTTATTTCTCACCTCTTGATATTCTTTTTGCGGGTCTGAGCCAATGACCACTCCCGCTCCCGCCTGTAAATAAAATTTACCTTTCTGGAAAACAATCATTCTGATGCCAATGCAGGAATCAACCTGTCCGTTATAACTCAAATAACCGACTATGCCAGCATAAGGCCCGCGATTTACGGGCTCTAACTCTTTAATTATTTCCATAGCTCTCAGTTTGGGCGCTCCGGTGACGGTTCCGGCCGGGAAGGTAGCCTGCAATAAATCAAAAAAAGTCTGGTCTGGCTTGAGCTCTCCCTCAACCTGAGAAACCAGGTGCATAACATGAGAATATTTTTCAACCGTCATAAATTCTGAAACGTGTACCGTACCTGGCAGGCATACTTTGCCCAAATCATTTCTGGCCAGGTCCACTAACATAACGTGTTCAGCTTGTTCCTTGGGATCAGCGCGCAATTCTTTTTCCAGCTCCAGTTCCTGGCCTGGTGTGCTTCCCCTTTTTCTGGTTCCAGCTATTGGTCTCAGCAAGATCTTATTTTTTGTGACTTTCATATGAGCTTCCGGAGAGCTTCCTATTAATTGAAAATCGCCGAAATCAAAATAAAACATGTAGGGAGAAGGATTTAACATCCTTAATGTCCGATAAATATCAAACGGGCTGGCGGTCGTGCCGCCCTGAAACTGAATAGACAAAACCACCTGGAAAATATCTCCGGCTCTAATGTAATCTTTTGCTTTCTGAACGCATTTGACAAAATCTTCCTGGCTCAAACTGGGTTGAAGAATCGGACTGTAGTTAGACTCCAATAAAAACTCGGCAGGAGTTAAATCTCCCGGAAAACGCAAGGCTTCTCGAATAGAATTTAATTTCTCTTCAATTTCTTTTTTCTCCTTTTCTTCCCCAATCAGCAAAATTTTTCCGGTATTTTTTACATGATCGAAAATCAACAGATTATTAAATTGATAAAGAAAAAGAACAGGGAAAGGGTTGTTATTCCCAGGTAGATCTATTTCTTCCAGAAAGTTTACAAAATCATAACCAATATAACCGGCCCAGCCGCCAGTGAAGGGAACCTCGTCCAGAGGGAGTCGCTGTTGCCCTTGCAGAAGAGAATCAATGACTTCTTTGATCGTCCCTCTTGTAAGGTGTCTCCTATTCTCAGTAGTTATTAGCTCAGAACCTTTAACTACTATTTTTCTTTCTGGGGACAATCCTATAAACGAGTACCTGCCGAGGTTCTCTCCTCTTTCTACACTCTCGAGTAAACATCTCGCACCAATTTTTTGCAATTTAAAAAAGGCAGAAACTGGGGTAAATAAATCAAGTGGAATTTCTTCCCAC
>JGI24185J35167_1000222_pt1 | contig 24893 bp, 23 predicted proteins | sample YNPBryunderm2012_FD_35167 | JGI IMG/M metagenome (IMG submission 35167) | reverse complement strand
CCGGCCAGGCGATCCACGTCAACGGCGGGGCCTTCCTCGGCGGCTGAGGCGGCGTGCTCGAGCCGTGGCAGTGGGCCGCGGCGGTCGCGCTCGCGCTCGTCTCGGGCACGCTCTCGGGGCTCTCCGGCTTCGGCGCCGGGCTGATGATGTCGGCCTATCTCCTGCCCGTTCTTGGCGCGCGCATCGCCGTGCCGGTGCTCGCGGTGGCGATGGTGCTGACCAATGCCGGCCGGATCTGGGCCTTCCGGCAGGGGCTCTCGCTTCGCCGGGCGGTGCCGGTGCTTGCGGGCGTCCTGCCCGGTTCGCTCGCTGGCTCGGGCGCCTTCGCCGAACTCCCGGGCCCGATGGCCGATCTCGTCGTCGGGGCGTTCCTCATCGTCACCGTGCCGCTTCGGCGCGCTCTCGCCGGCCGTGCCGTTCTGGGCCACCCGGCGGTGCTGGCCGGTGGTGGCGCCGTGACGGGGATCCTCTCGGGGATGACCACGGGTGCGGGCGTGCTGCTCCTGCCGCTCCTGCTCGGGGCGGGCTTCTGTGGCCCTGCTCTGCTCGCGACCGAGTCCTTCGTCTCGGGAGCCATGCATCTCGTGCGCTGCATCGGCTATGGCTGGGCCGGCCTTCTGCCGCCCGATCTCGTCCTGCTCGGCCTCGCCTTGGGTGCGGCGACCGTTCCCGGCTCGCGGCTCGCCGCTCTCGTCGTCGCGCGGCTTGGGCCCGCGCGGCACACGCTCGTGCTCGAGGCGCTCGTCGTTCTCGTCGGGCTCGTGACGGTCGCGGTCGCGATCCGCGATCTAGAGGCGCCGCGCAGCTGAGACGGCGGCGGCCGACCCGGCGCCGACGAGCCACGACCAGAAGCGCAACAGCGCCCCTGGCGGCGCATCGCCCAGCCCGCGCGCCTCGTCGCGATGGTGCACCTCCTCGACGCGGCAGTGCTCGAGCAGGGCGCGGATGTCGGGGTGGATCCCCTCAGCGTCGAGCCGGTCGATCTGCGCCTGGTAGTGGTGGTCGACGAAGGTCTCGACCGCGTCGATCGTCGCATAGACGGCGCGCGGGCCGAACAGGGCCGGGATCGCGCCGGTGAGCCAGCCGGCGATGCGCCACAGCGGCAGNAGCCTGCTCCTCTGCCCGGGCGGCAGGAGCGCCTCGAGCAGGTCGAGATGGCCCTGCTCGGTGGCCTTGTGGCGCTCGCTGAAGGCGCGCACCGAGGCGTCGCGCGAGACGGCGAGGATGCCGCGGTAGATCATCACCGCTCCGGTCTCGCCCGCATGGTCGGAGCGGAGCTCGCCGACAAGCCAAGCGGGAAGGGCAGACGCAGGCGTGCTGACCCGGGGCGGGCTCGGCGCATGGCCGGTGGTGGCATTCATGGTCTGGTCCGTTCCGTTGACCTGCCCCGGAGATGGCGTGCGGTAGAGGCCGCGCAAGCCTTGGCGACCGCCGGCCAAGGCCCACCTCTCGCACATGGACACCACCCGCCCTGCCGCGACCGTGTACTACGACGGCGCCTGCCCGCTCTGCCGGCGCGAGATCGCGCACTATCGAAGCCGCGCAGGGGCGGAGGCGATCGCGTGGGTGGACGTCTCGTCCTGCCCGCCCGAGGCGCTCGGCCCCGGGCTCGAGCGCGAGGCGGCGCTCGCACGGATGCATGTGCGCGCGTCGGACGGAACGCTCGTGAGCGGCGCCCGCGCCTTCGCCGCTCTCTGGAGCGCGCTTCCAGGGTTCCGCCTGCTCGGCCGTCTCGCCGCGAGCCGGCCTGTCGCGCCGGTCGCCGAACTCGCCTACCGGGTCTTCCTCCTGCTCCGGCGCGCCTGGCGTCGCCCGCCGCGTCGCCCCGGCCCCGGCTGATTTCCCGCCGCGTTGACGCGCGCGCCTGACCCTCGGCTAGTCTGCCCGCCGCAATGAGGAGCGGAGGGGTGCTCGACGGAACGGCAGCGGAGATCGGCGCACGGTGTCACGCGGCGGGACGTCGCGCGTGCACATCGGGTGCGGGCGTCGCGGGCTCGCCAACGTGACTGACGAGTCCGCGCTCGCCGCCCTCGCCGCCGGGCGGCACGGCGATCCCTTCTCGCTGCTTGGGCCCCATCGGGAGGAAGGCGGCTGGCGGCTGAGGGTGCTCGTTCCGGGCGCGCGCGCCGTCTCCGCCCATGCGGTCGACGGCAGCCTGCTCGCGTCGCTCGCGCCGACGCCGCACGAAGGCCTGTTCGAGGGCATGATCCCCTTCCGCTGGCCATACCGGCTGCGAATCGAGTGGCCGGGGGGCGTGCAGGACACGGCCGATCCCTACGCCTTCCCGCCCCTGCTCGGGCCGATGGACCTCTACCTCTTCGCCGAAGGAAGGCATCGCCGGCTCGGCGAGGCGCTCGGGGCGCATGTCATGGAGGTCGAGGGGGTCTCCGGCACGCGCTTCGCCGTCTGGGCGCCGAACGCGCGCCGCGTCTCGGTGGTGGGCGACTTCAACACCTGGGACGGGAGGCGGCATCCGATGCGGCTTCGCATCGAGGCGGGCGTGTGGGAGATCTTCATCCCCGATGTCGGCCCAGGCGCGCGCTACAAGTACGAGATCATCGGCGCCCACGGCGCGCTCCTGCCGCTCAAGGCCGATCCCTGCGCCGGCGAGGCGGAGCATCCCCCGGCCACTGCCTCCGTGGTGCCGAGGCCGCTTCCCCCTCATCTGCGCACGGGCGGGCCGCCGCTCGCGCCGGAAGTGCCCGTGACCATCTACGAGGTGCATGCTGGGTCGTGGATGCGGCGCGAGGACGGCGGCGTGCTCGGGTGGGACGCGCTTGCCGAACGTCTCATTCCCTATGCCCGTGAGCTCGGCTTCACACATCTCGAGCTCCTGCCGATCACCGAGCATCCGTTCGACGGCTCCTGGGGCTATCAGCCGATTGGCCTCTTTGCGCCGACGGCCCGGTTCGGCCCGCCGGAGGCGTTCCGACGCTTCGTCGATGCCGCGCATGCGGCGGGCCTCGGCGTGATCCTCGACTGGGTTCCCGCCCATTTCCCGGCCGACGCGCACGGGCTCGCGCGGTTCGACGGCACCGCCCTCTACGAGCACGAGGACCCGCGCGAGGGCTTCCACCGCGACTGGAACACGCTGATCTACAATCTCGGCAGGCACGAGGTCCGCGGTTTCCTGATCGCGTCCGCCCTCACCTGGCTGCGGGACTTCGGCTGCGACGGGTTGCGCGTCGATGCGGTGGCGTCGTTGCTCTATCGTGACTATTCCCGCCCCCCAGGCGAGTGGATCCCGAACATCTATGGGGGCCGCGAGAACCTCGAGGCGATCGCCTTCTTCCGCGAGCTCAACGAGGCGGTGGCCGAGCACGCGCCCTGGGCCACGGTGATCGCCGAGGAGTCGACCGCCTGGCCGGGCGTCACGGCCCCCGCGTCGCACGGCGGGCTCGGCTTCGGCTTCAAGTGGAACATGGGGTGGATGAACGACACCCTCGCCTACATGGCGAAGGACCCGGTGCACCGGCGCTGGCACCACGACAGGCTCACCTTCGGGCTTCTCTACGCCTTCAGCGAACGCTTCATCCTGCCGCTGTCGCACGACGAGGTGGTGCACGGCAAGGGGAGCCTGCTCGCGAAGATGCCGGGTGACCGCTGGCAGCGCTTCGCCAACTTGCGCGCCTATCTCGGCTTCATGTGGGGCCACCCCGGGAAGAAGCTCCTCTTCATGGGCGGGGAGTTCGGCCAGCCCGAGGAGTGGAACCATGCCGCCTCGCTGCCGTGGCACCTGCTCGACGATCCGATGCATGCGGGCATGCGGCACTGGGTCGGTGACCTAAACGCCGTCCTGCGCTCCCATCCGGCGCTCTACCGCAACGACACGCGCCCGGAAGGGTTCGCGTGGTCCGTCGTCGATGACCGCGACCAGAGCATCTTCGCCTTCCTCCGCTTCGGCGCGGCGGCGGACGCTCCCGTTCTCGTGGTGTCGAACTTCACGCCGGTGCCGAGGCACGGCTACCGGGTGGGCGTTCCCCGCGGCGGCGTCTGGACCGAGCGGCTCAACAGCGATTCCGCTCTCTATGGCGGCAGCAATCTCGGCAATGGCGGCGCCGTGACCGCGGAGGATGTGCCGATGCATGGGCACGGGCAATCGCTCGTGCTCACCCTGCCGCCGCTCGCGACGCTGTTCCTCGTGGGGCCGCGATGACGCGTCTGCCCGACCGTCTCGAGCCAGGCGCTCCCTATCCGCTCGGGGCGCGCTGGGACGGGCTTGGCGTCAATTTCGCCCTCTTTTCCGACCACGCCACGCGCGTCGTGCTCTGCCTGTTCGATGCCGAGGGCAGGCGCGAGCTCGCGCGACTTGATCTGCCCGAGCGGACCGACGGCGTGTGGCACGGCTACCTCCGCGGCGCGGGGCCCGGGCTCGTCTACGGGTTCCGCGTGCACGGCCCCTACGACCCGCGTGCCGGGCACCGGTTCAACCCGGCGAAGCTCCTGCTCGACCCCTATGCGCAGGCGCTGGTTGGAACGCTCAAGCACGGCGATGCGCTCTTTGGCCACCGCGCGGGTGCGGGCGGCGAGCACATCCCCGACCGCCGCGACAGCGCGCCGCTCATGCCGAAAGCGATGGTCGTCGCCTTCCCCGAGCCCGAGGCGCCGCCACCGCCCCGCACGCCGTGGCGCGACACGCTGATCTACGAGGCGCATCTGCGCGGGCTGACGATTCGCCACCCTGCCGTTCCGGAAGCCGAACGCGGGACCTTCGCCGCCCTCGCCCACCCGGCCGTCGTCGAGCACCTGCACCGGATCGGCGTAACCGCCGTCGAGCTCCTCCCCGTTCACGCCTTCGCCGACGAACCGTTCCTTGCGCAGAAGGGATTGTCCAACTACTGGGGCTACAACACGCTTGCCTTCTTCGCGCCGCACCCGCGCTATCTCGCGACCGGCTCGGTCGAGGAGGCGCGCAGCGCCATCCGCGCGATGCACGCCGCCGGCATCGAGGTCATCCTCGACGTCGTCTACAACCACACCGCGGAAGGCGGCGAGGAGGGCCCGACCCTCTCCTTTCGCGGCATCGACAACGCGAGCTACTACCGCCTCGTGCCGGAGGACAGGCGGCGCTGCATCAACGACACCGGCACCGGCAACACGCTCGACCTCTCGCACCCGCGGGTGATCCAGCTCGTCATGGACAGTCTCCGCCACTGGGCGACCGTCTATGGCGTCGACGGCTTCCGCTTCGACCTCTCGACCGTGCTCGGGCGCGAGCAGCACGGCTTCGATGCCGGCGCGGGCTTCTTCGACGCGCTGCGGCAGGACCCGGTTCTCGCCACGCGCAAGCTGATCGCCGAGCCCTGGGACGTCGGCCCCGGAGGCTACCAGCTCGGCAACCATCCGCCCGGCTTCGCCGAGTGGAACGACCGGTTCCGCGACACCGTGCGCCTGTTCTGGCGCGGCGACGAGGGGATGCGGCCGGCGATGGCCGCGCGTCTTGCTGGCTCGGCCGATCTGTTCGACCGCGGCGGTCGCCGCGCCTGGGCGAGCGTGAACTACGTCACGAGCCATGACGGGTTCACCCTGCGCGACCTCGTCAGTTACGCCCGCAAGCACAACGAGGCGAACGGCGAGGACAACCGCGACGGCCACAACGACAACCACAGCTGCAACTGGGGCGCGGAAGGCGAGACAAGGAGCGCTCCCATCCAGGCGCGTCGCCTGGCGGTCGCACGCGCGATGCTCGCGACCGTCTTCGTCGCCATCGGCACGCCGATGCTCGCGATGGGCGACGAGGCGTGGCGAACCCAGGGCGGAAACAACAACGCCTACTGCCAGGACAACGAGACCTCCTGGTTCGACTGGGACCTCGCCGGATCCGAGACCGGCGCGGGGATGACGCGGTTCGTCGCGCGCCTCGCCGCGCTTCGGCGCGCCCACCCCGTGCTCCGGTCGGACCGTTTCCTTCATGGCACGCTGGTCGCGCCTGGGCTTCCCGACATCGCCTGGTTCGACCCGGACGGCACGACGCTTTCGCCCGAGCGCTGGCATGACCGCTCGGCACGCGCCTTCGCTCTGCAGCTCGCCGGCCCGGACGGGGCGGGCGCGATCGACGTCCTCCGCGTGCTGATGAATCCGGGCAACGCTCCCGTGACCTTCCACCTGCCCGAGCCGTTCGCGATCGCGCTCGACACGGCCGACCCGGATGCGGCGCCCGCGCCGCCCTGCGTCGAGGTCCCCGTCGCGGCGCATGCGCTCGTGATCGCCACGCGCAAGCACCCCGCGCCATGACCGGCACCGACCAGGCGCTCAGGCGCCTCGCCCAACGGCACGGAATCGACACGACCTGGCAGGATTGGCGCGGCGAGCATCGCGAGGTCGGGCTCGATGTGCTCCGCGCTCTCCTCCGCTCCGTCGGCGTCGACCCGGCTCGCCCCGAAGCCGCGCTTGCCGAGGCTGAGGAGGCGGCGCGGCGCGGCGATCTCCCGCCCCTGCTCACCGGAACGGCGGGCGGGGTGCTCGAGGTCCCGCTCGCTGAAGCCGAGGCGACGGCGCCGGTCGCCTGGCGGATCATCGCGGCCGACGGCACGGCGCGCGAGGGCGTTGCCGAACCGTTCCGGAGCGAGGCCGGAACAGCCGCCTTCAGGGCGCATCTTCCAGCGGCCTTGGGCGAGGCGGTTCTTGCGTTCGGCGGGCGTTCGGTGTGCGTTCTCGTCGCCCCCTCCTCCTGTCATCGCGGGCCGCTTGCGTCCGGGCGTCTGTGGGGGCTCGGCGTGCAGCTCTACGGGCTGCGTGCGCCGGGCGATGGCGGGCTTGGCCATCTCGGCCTGATCCCTGGGCTCGCGCGCGCCGCCGCCGCCGCCGGGGCGGACGCGCTTGCCGTGAGCCCGCTGCATGCGCTGTTCGCGGCCGATCCGGGTGCCTACTCCCCCTACTCCCCGTCGCACCGGGCGATGCTGAACGGCTGGATGGTTGACCCGGGCGGCCTTCCCGACATCGCCACGCTTGGGGAGCTCGCCGCCGCCCTCGGTGTGGCCGAGCAGATGGCGTCGCTCGAGTCCTTGGCGCTGATCGATTACGCCGCCGCAATCCCCCTCCGGCTCGCGCTTCTCCGCGCGTTGCACAACCGTTTCCGTGCCGTCGCCCCCGCTTCCCCGCTCGGGGCCGAGTTCGCCGCCTTCCGCGCCGCAGGCGGGGCGACGCTCGAGGCGCATGCGCAGTTCGAGGCGCTGCACGCACATCATTTCGGCAGCGACCCATCGCTCTGGGACTGGCGCCGCTGGCCCGCCCCTTTTCGCGACCCGCTCTCGCCAGAGGTCGCGCGTTTCGCCGCCGAACACGCCGAGGAGGTGTCGTTCCACGCGTTCCTGCAGTGGCTCGCCACGCGNCAGCTCACGGCCGGGCAGAAGGCAGCGCGCGCGGCCGGGATGGCGATCGGGCTGATCGCTGATCTCGCGGTCGGCACGAGCCCGGGCGGGTCGCGCGCCTGGTCCGGCACCGCGGCACTGCTCTCGGGGGTGTCGATCGGCGCCCCGCCCGATGCGCTCAACACCGTCGGNCAGGACTGGGGCCTCACCACCTTCGCTCCCGGGCCCCTCGCCGCCGCGGGGTTCGCCCCCTTCATCGAGGAGTTGCGCGCCGCGATGGCGCAGGCGGGCGGTGTCCGGCTCGACCATGTGATGGGGCTCACGCGGATCTGGTGCATCCCCGAGGGCGCGCGGCCGCACGAGGGTGCCTATCTCCGCTTTCCGGCTGCCGACCTCTTGCGCATCGTTGCCGCCGAAAGCGCCGCCGCCGGAGCGGTGGTGATCGGCGAGGACCTCGGCACGGTTCCGGAAGGCTTCCGCGAGACGCTTGCCGCGCACGGGATCCACGGCCTCCGTGTTCTGTTCTTCGAGCGCGAGGGCGACGGTTTCGCCCCGCCCGGCCGCTACTGCCCGGACGCCATCGCCACAAGCACGACGCACGATCTGCCCACGCTTGCCGGCTGGTGGGAGGGAGCGGACATCCCGTTGCGTGACCGGCTCGGCCTGCTCGCCCCGGGCGAGACGGCGGCGGAGGCCGAGGCGCGCCGCGCGGCTGACCGGCGCGCTTTGTGGCAGGCGCTCGCCGACCATGGCTGGGCGCAGGGAGAGCCGCCCGCGCGGGCGGAGCACCAGCTTGGCGTGGCCGTGGCGCGCTTTCTCGGCGCAACCCCCGCCCCGCTCGTGCTGCTGCCGCTCGAGGATGCGATCATGACCACCGAGCAGCCGAACCTTCCCGGAACGGTGACGGAACATCCGAACTGGCGACGGCGCCTCGCCCGGCCCGCCGAGGCGATGCTCGGAGAGGAGCCCGCGGTCTCGGTTCTCGGCGCGCTCGATGCCGCGCGGCGCGAGAGGCGCTGAGCGGCGCCTCTAATGCGCGTCTGCCCAGTTCCGGGCGGCGCCGGTCTCGACGACGAGCGGCACGCGCAAGCTTGCCGCCCCCTCCATCGTCCGCTTCACCACCTCGGCTGTGGCGTCCGCCTCCGCCTCCGGCACCTCGAACAGGAGCTCGTCATGCACCTGCAGGAGCATCCGCCCCGAGAGGCCGGCCTCGGCGAGAGCGGCGGGCAGGCGCACCATGGCGCGCTTGATGATGTCGGCCGCCCCGCCCTGAAGCGGGGCGTTGATCGCCTGGCGCTCGGCGAAGCCGCGCCGGGCGGGGTTCTTCTCGGCTATCCCTGGGATCCAGATCCGACGCCGGAACGGGGTCGTGACGAACCCCTTGATCCGCGCCTCCTCCTTCATCCGCTCCATGTAGTCGCGGATCCCGGGATAGCGGGCGAAATAGGCGTCGATATAGGCCTTCGCTTCGCCTGGCGTGACCGAGAGCTGGTTGGCAAGCCCGAAGGCGGAGATGCCGTAGATGATGCCGAAGTTGATCGCCTTGGCGCGGCGTCGCGTCAGCGGGTCCATGCCCTCGATCGGCACGCCGAACACCTCCGCCGCGGTGCGGGCGTGGATGTCCTCGCCGTTGCGGAAGGCTTCCGCGAGCGCCGGCACCTCCGCCACATGGGCGAGCAGGCGAAGCTCGATCTGGCTGTAGTCGGCCGACAGCAGCACGTGCCCGGCTTCGGCGATGAAGGCGCGGCGTATGCGCCGCCCTTCTTCGGTGCGCACGGGGATGTTCTGCAGGTTCGGGTCGGTCGAGGCGAGGCGGCCGGTGCTCGCGGCCGCCATCGCGAAGGAGGTGTGCACCCGCCCGGTGCGCGGATTGATCTGGTGCACGAGCGCATCGGCATAGGTCGATTTCAGCTTCGCGAGCTGCCGCCATTCGAGCACCTTGGCGGGAAGCGGGTGCTGCGCCGCAAGCTCCTCGAGCACGCCCGCATCGGTTGCGTATTGTCCCGTCGCGGTCCTCGCACGCCGCCCGCCGGGCGGGGCGAGGCCAAGCTCGTCGAACAGCACCTTGCCGAGCTGCTGCGGGCTGCCGACGGTGAAGGGGCGGCCGGCGAGCGCGTGGATCTCGCTCTCGAGTGCGGCGAGGCGGTCAGCGAACTCGGCGCTCATCTGTTTGAGGTCGCGGGCATCGACCTTGACGCCCGCGCGTTCCATCGCCGCGATGACCGGGATCAGCCTCCGTTCCACGTGCTCGTAGAGGGCGAGCACGCGCGCCTCGCGCAGCCTGGGCCTGAGAGCGTGCCACAGCCTGAGGGTCACGTCCGCGTCCTCAGCGGCGTAGGCCGTGGCGCGATCGATCGGCACCTCGGAGAAGGGGATCCGTGCGCGCCCCGTTCCGGTGACGCTGTCGTAGCTGATCGGCCGGTGGCCGAGATGCCGCTCCGACAGCTCGTCCATCCCGTGGTCGTGGCGGCCCGCATCGAGACAGAAGGAGATCAGCATCGTGTCGTCGATCGGCGAGACGGCGAGGCCGCCGTTCTCCTCGCGGGCNAGCACCTCGAGATCGTACTTGGCGTTCTGCAGCACCTTGAGGACGGACGGGTCGGCGAGCAGCGGGCGNAGCGCCGCGACGGCCGATTTGAAATCGATCTGTTCCGGCGCCGGTCCGGTCGCGAGATCGCGCGCGCGCGCGTGCCTGAGCGGAACATAAGCCGCGCGGCCGGGCGCGAGCCCGAGCGAGAGGCCGACCAGCGTCGCACTCTGGGCATCGAGGCTGTCGGTCTCGGTGTCGAGGGCGACGACGCCGAGGCGGTACGCCTCAGCGATCCAGGACTCGAGGGTCGCAAGGTCGGTGATCGTCACATAGGGGCCGAACGGAGCTGCATCTCCGTTGGCTGCAGAGGCCGCCTCGGCCGGTGGCTTCCCTCGACCCGCCGCGCCCGGGTCGGGCGGCGCCGTGCCGCCGTCGAGCCCGAGCCGCGCAAGCGTCGAGCGGAAGTTCTGCGCCCTCAGCCAGGCGGCGAGCTTCGCCCGGTCGGGCTCCTTGAGCGCGAGCGCGGCAAGCGGCAAGGGCAGAGGGGCGCGGTCGTTCAGCGCAACGAGGCGCTTTGAGATCCGCGCGGCCTCGGCGTGTTCGAGGAGTGCTTCGCGCCGCTTCGGCTGCCTGATCTCGCTCGCGCGGGCGAGCAGGGTCTCGAGGTCGCCATACTCGGTGATGAGCTGGGCGGCTGTCTTGATGCCGATGCCCGGAACGCCCGGGACGTTGTCCACCGGGTCGCCCGCAAGCGCCTGCACATCGACCACCTTGGCGGGCGGCACGCCGAACTTCTCCACCACCTCCGCCTCGCCGATCGGCCTCTGCTTGATCGGGTCGAGCATCGTCACGCCCGGGCGGACGAGCTGCATCAGGTCTTTGTCGGAGGAGACGATGACGACGCGCCCTCCCTCCTCAGTCTCCGCCCTGGCATAGGACGCGATCAGGTCATCCGCCTCCCAGTCGGAGAGCTCGATCGCGGGCAGGCCGAAGGCGTCAACCGCCTCGCGGATCAGCCCGAACTGGGGGACGAGCTCGGGCGGCGGGTCGGGGCGCTGCGCCTTGTAGGCCGGGTAGATGTCGTTGCGGAAGCTCTTGCGGCTGGCGTCGAACACCACCGCGATGCGCTGCCCCGGGTTCTCCGCGATCAGCTTCGCGAGCATGTTGACGAAGCCGAACACGGCGTTGACGGGGGTGCCGTCGGGGCGCGTCATCGGCGGCAGGGCGTGAAAGGCGCGGAAGATGTAGCCCGACCCGTCGACCAGGATCAGGCTCGGGGGTGCCTCCGCCACCGCGCTCAGCCGACTGCCTTCGCGCCTTCGGCCGCGAGCACGAAGACGCGCGAGCAGTAGGGGCAGACGACGCGGCCGTCGACCAGGGTGAGGAAGACGCGCGGGTGGCCGAGCGCGCCGCCGCCGCCGTCGCAGGCGACCGTGGTCTCGGACACCGTGATCGTCTCGGCGGGGGCCGGGGCGGCGCCTGGCGACGGCATGGCGGTTCCTGTTCTCTCGAGGGTGGGGGATGATAGCGGCCGTGATGGCACGATCAACCGACGCTCCGTCGACGCTCTCGCGGCGTGCGCTGCTCGCCGCGCTTGCCGCCGGCGCCTGCGCGCCGCGCGTCGAGCCGGCCGGACCCGCCCTGCACCCGCCGCGTGATTCGGGCGATGCGCTGGTGATGGGGGATGGCGCGCGCCTGCCGCTTTCGGCCTGGCTGCCGGAGGGGGAGCCGTGCGGCGTCCTCCTCTGCCTGCACGGGTTCAACGATTACCGAGGCGCCTTCGAGATCCCGGCGCCGCTGTTCACCTCGGCCGGCTGGGCGCTCTACGCCCATGACCAGAGGGGGTTCGGCGGCGCGCCCCGGCGCGGCATCTGGGCCGGGGCGGAGACGCTCGCGGCCGACGCCTCCGCCGCCGCGCGGCTCATACGGGCCCGCCACCCGGGCCGGCGGCTGATCCTGCTCGGCGAGAGCATGGGCGCGGCGGTGCTTATCCTCGCCGCCACGGGGGCCGATCCGCCCCCCGCCGACGGCTACGTCCTCTCCGCGCCGGCCGTGTGGGGAGGCGAGACGCTGGGGCGAACCGGGCGGAAGATCCTCGAGGTCCTCGCGCATACCGTGCCCGCGCTCGGCATCGTCGGCGGCAGCCCAGCGATCCGCGCCTCCGACAACGAGGCGGCTCTGCGTGCGATGGCGCGTGACCCGATGGTTCTGCGCGCGACGCGGATCGATTCGCTGTGGGGACTTGTGGGGCTGATGGATGCCGCGCTCGAGGCCGCGCCGCGGTTCGACGCACAGGCCCTGATCCTCTATGGCGAGCGTGACGACATCGTGCCGCCGCGCGCGATCGCAGCGCTGCGGGCGCGGCTGCCGGGCCTCGCTTCCGGCCGGCAGCGGTTCATCTCCTACGCGGACGGCTACCACCTCTTGTTGCGCGACACCGGGCGCGCGCAGGTGGCCCAGGACATCCTCGACTGGGCCGATGCGATCGGGCGCGAGGCCTGAGGCGTGGCGCCGGCCGTCAGTTGCGATGGCGATGGCCTTGATCGTGTCCGTGGCTGTGCCCGTGGCTTTGGCCATCGCCATGCCCGTGGCCATGCCCCTGCCCGGGGCCGGAGGCGCCGGCGGGAAGAACCGGCACCTCGACCGTCACCTCGCCGGCCCGCTCGAACCGAAGCGTGAGCGGAATGGTCTCGCCGGCGCGCAGCGGCCGGACGAGGTCGATCAACATCACGTGCAGCCCGCCCGGGCGCAGCACCGCCGGCTCGCCGGGGTTCACCTCGATCGCCGAAACGGGGCGCATCCGCATCACCCCGCCGTCCATCATGTGGGTGTGCAGCTCGACGACGCGTGCCACCGGGCTTGCCGCCGAGACGAGACGGTCGAGCGTGTCGGTGGTGTTCTCGATGGTCATGTAGGCCGCCGAGTTGCGGCCGGCGAGCGCCGCCCGCGCCCAGGGCTCGTGCACGACGAGCGGCTCAGCGCGCGCGGGCATGGCGGTGAACAGGGCGAGGGTGGCGAGGCTCGCGAGAAGAAGGCGTCGTGTCGTCATCCTGTCGGTCTCCTGTCGTTCAGCCGCGGGCGAGATGGGAGCGGATCGCCGCCGCCATCTGCTCGGGCGTTGCCTGGGGGGAGAAGAGCTGGCGGAAGCCGCCGTCAGGGCCCATCAGATAGACGAAGGCGGAATGGTCCATCGTGTAGGCGTCAGGCTCCGGCCCGGTCTTCACCTTGTTGTAGTACACGCGGAAGGCGCGCGCCGCGGCCGCGACCTCAGCCTCCGTGCCGGTGAGCCCGATGATCGCNGGGTGNAACAGATCGGTGTACCGGGCGAGCGCCTCGGGCGTGTCGCGCTCCGGGTCGATGCTGACGAAGAGCGGCACGAGGCGTTGCGCGTCCTGCCCCAGAAGGTCGAGCGTAGCGGCGATCTTGGCAAGCTCGGTCGGGCAGACGTCTGGGCAATAGGTAAAACCGAAGAAAATCAGCATGTGACGGCCGCGATACGTCTTCTCGGTCACCGGAGCGCCTGTCTCGTCGATCAGCGAGAAGGGCCCGCCGATCGCCACGCCGGCGGGCAGCGTCGGGCCAAGGCTCTCTGGCGCTGGTCTGAGCCAAAGAGCCGCGCCGCCTATGCCAATGAGCAACAGCAGCGCGCCGCCAGCGAGAAGGGCGAGGCCGCGCTGAAGCCCCGGCACCTCTGTGCTCATGGCGACCCTCCCCCAAGCCCGGCATGAGCGGCGGCGAGGATCGCCACGAACGCCAGCGGAATGCCTGGCAGCGCGGCGTAGAAGATCACCGCAGGCGACCAGGCAAGGGCGAGGAAGGCTACGCCAAGGAGCGGCGTGACGAGGAGCCAGAGGGCGCGCTCCTCCTCCGCGGCTTGCGGTGTCTCGTGCGGAGACGGCCTTGCTGTGGCTGGGCCGGACCGGAGGCTCGCCGCCATCAGAGCGACCATCGCCGCCGTCGTGACGCCGACCGCGAGGATGCCTTCGCTCTCGCGGCCAAGGAGCGTGAGCATCGCAATCCCGCCCGCACCCACAGAGAGGGAAAGCCAGGGCATCAGCCGTGCGGCGCGGGGCACGCGCTCGCCCCCTGGCCCGCTGCGCATGGCCGAGGCCATCTGCCCGAGATTGGCGAGGAAGAAGAAGGCCGCGAGCGGCAGCGAGGCAAACAGCAGGACCACCATCTCCGGCGTGCCGAAGCCGCTCTTTGGTCCAGCGATGCCGGAGAGGTAGAGCCCGGCCCAGACGGCGAAAGGCGTGAGCATGAACCCGCCCACGGCGTAGGGAAGCCACCAAAAGGGGCTCGCACAGGGGGCTGCCTCGCCGGTGGCCTCGGCAAGCCTCTCAGTCTTGCTCATCGGAATACCCCCGTGCTGTGTTGCGGCCAGATCGGCGGCGCTTCCCCGGCCCTCGCCTCAATCCGGCCGGCGAGCCGCGCGAGCCGCGCTGCCTCCGCTGCCGCAAAGCCTGCGTTGCCCTCGGCGCAGGCCTCACGGGCGGCGGCGAGTTGGCGCTCGATCATCGCCCGTTCCGCCTCCGTCGCATGTCGCTCGAGTGCCGCAAGCACGGTGCCTGTCTCACCGATCGCGGCAGCGCAGGCCTCCGTTGCGATCGCGTGCATCTCCGCCACGTCGCAGGCAAGCGCGGGCATTGGGGTGGCAACGGCGGAGGCCAAGGCCAGAGCGAGGCCCCGCCGCGCGCTTTTTGGGAACGGCATGCGCGTCTCTCTCCGTTGGTCAATCCCTGTGTTCATCGTGTCGGGGGCGGCCCTGCTGGCTTGCTTGGCCCTGAGGTGGGGCTGAACGTCGCCACGCGGTTCGGCCTTTCTGTGACCGGGAAGCTCCGCACCGCTTCGGCCTTCGCCATGTCGATCACTGTCAGCGTGTTGTCAATGTTCGCCGGAACGAGCAGTCGCGTCCCGTCACCCGTCATCGCCATGTCGCGATGCCCGTTGTGCAGTCCGACAGCGATCGAGGCGCGCTGAACAGGACGCTGCGGCTCGCTGAGATCGAACACGGCAACCGCACTCGACCGCGTCGTCTCCGGCCCGAGCGTACCGAGCGGCAGGAAGAGCTTGTCCCCGCGGGGCGCGACGGCAACGTAGCCAACGCGCGCGCCTGCCTCTGGCGTTCCGGCGAGGCTCCGGGTGCAGTCCGGTCCGTCCTTGAGAACCGGGATTTCGGTGACAACCGAGGCCTTGGCTCCATCGATGACGGCAATCTGCCCCACTTGGCAGGGAAGGCCCGGTGCCCTGCNGTCACCCTCGCGCGGGGCGTATTGCGGGCCGTAGAGCCAGCGCCCAAGAGGGTGAACGCCGATCGCAGAGCCACCCCAGCCGCGGGTGGCCAAAGCGGTGAAGGACGATGGCTCCGCCGCCATGTCGACGAGGACGAACTGCCCCGTGCCGTTAAGGTTGTGTACGGCGAGCCCGCTCACTGGCTCGGTTGCCGCCCCATGCGGTGCCGGGCGGACGCCAGGGCGGCTAGCGGTAGGGGTGCAGGTCTTCGCCTCGCTGCTGCCGTCGAGACCAAGCCTGCGGGCGTCTAAGGATGCCACGCGCCGGATCGCTGCCGGATTGGCGAAGTCATAGACGCCGATAATCTCTTCGCAGTCATTGATATTGCTCACGGCCATGCGTGGCAGGGTCGGATGGAAGGCCGCCTTGTGGTGCCCCTGCCCGAGCCGCACCTCGCCCGCGGGCTTGAGGTAGGTCGGGCTTCCCGGCGTGACGTCGATGAAAAGAGCGGTGTTGTCTGTATTCGGCTGGCCGGGCGTGCTCACCCCGTCATTCAGCGCCACGAAGAACTGCCGCCCGTCGATCACCGGCGTCAGGTAGCCATGCACGGGCCGCCGCCCACCCATAGACGAGGAGGGGATGCGGGCGAGTTCGCGAAGTCTGCGCGCGTCAACCACGAGGATCGTGTCCCCATCGCGGTGGTTGAGCAGCAGCACGCCATCGCGGGTCACCATCATGTCGCTGCTCAGCCCAGGCGTGGCGAAGCGCGCACGCTCCGCTCCCGTGGCGAGGTCGTAGGCGACAAGGTGGTTGCGNGCCGAGACGAAGACGATCGTATCCTCGGCCCGCAGGGGCAGGGCGGCAAGCGCAAGGGCTGCGGCAAGCGCAGCGTGTCGCAGAGGCATGGGCTCTCTCCAGTCCAGTTTGCTCACAAGGGGGCAGGGCCGGCGGGCACTGCAGGGACAAGACCAGTCAGGAGAGAGCGGGGGGAGCCCGTGCCGGAGGCGTCCGGTGCGGCCGCTCGCCTTGGCGAACCGGCTCAGGCAGCGCCACTTCGAAGCCAAGCGCACCGCCTCGCGCGAGCGGCAGAGGCGGCGAAGGCGGTGGCAAAGCCGCGAGGTCGTGCCGGAGGCAGGCGGGGCAATCGGCGTGATCGGCGTGGCCCTTATCGCCGTCCACCGGCACAGGCACGAGCCCGTCCGCGGTGCAAACGACAAGCATGAGCGGGGCTGACGCGGCAGCGGCACGGGAAAGCGCCGGTGGGAGCACGAGCGCCAGCACGGCGAGCGCGGCGAGAANCCTCGCGCTGCAGCGTAGAATGGGCAGGAGCCTGATCACAGCTGTTGAGGTATGGCGTTGACGCGCCGGCTGCGCAAGTCTCGGCGCGTTCACCACCGCCCTAGAGGAAACGCCCGGTCATGATCGTCGACCTGCGCATCTACACCTGCAAGCCGAACCACGTGAACGACTTCATCGCCCTCTATCGCGAGCACGCCTGGCCGCTGCAGCAGAAATATCTCGGACGCTGCGTCGGCTGGTACGTCACGGTCGAGGGCCAGCTGAACCAGGTCGTGCACATGTGGGCCTATGATAGCCAGGCGGATCGCGAGCAGAGGCGCAACGCCATGGCGGCCGACCCGGCCTGGCAGGCCTATCTGAAGAAGGCGGCCGAGGCCGGCTATCTCGTGCACATGGAGAACCGGATCATCCGCCCGGCGCCGCACTGGACGCCGCTTCCGGGCATGTGAGCGCGGCCCGGGCTTGAGCCGCGGGTGGCGCGCGCTCGCCACCCGCGAGCATTCAGGGCGTCCCGCGGCGACGCCGGCCGAGGCGCGGCGGCGTCATATCGCGAGCGTGCCGGCGCGTGCCGCGGCGTAGCGGGCGGCGATCTTCTCCCAGTCGAGGACGTTCCACCAGTTGCGCACATACTCGGCGCGGCGGTTCTGGTAGCGCAGGTAGTAGGCATGCTCCCAGACATCGTTGCCCATCAGGACGCGCTGGCCATCCATCAGCGGGTTGTCTTGGTTCGGCTTCTGCACGATCGCAAGCCGCCCCTCGCGGCTGACGGTCACGAACGCCCAGCCCGAGCCGAACAGCGTGTTCGAGGCGCGCTCGAACTGCTCGCGGAAGGACTGGATGCTGCCGAAGTCGCGCGCGATCGCGGCGGCAAGCTCGCCCGTGGGCTCCCCGCCGCGGCCGCCCATGATGGTCCAGAACATCGAGTGGTTGGCATGCCCGCCGCCATTGTTGCGGATCGCCGTGCGCACCGACTCGGGCATCTCGGAAAGCCGCATCAGGATCTGGTCGAGCGGCATCGCCGCCACTTGCGGGTGGTTGGCGACCGCGGCGTTGAGGTTCGCCACCTGCGCACCGTGATGGAAGCGGTGATGGATCTCCATGGTGCGTGCGTCGATCGCCGCCTCGTTCGCATCCGCCGGGTAGGGCAGCGGCGGCAGGGTGAACGGCCCAGCCGGCGGCGAGGTGGCGGCCTGGGCCCAGACGCGGTGTGGCGCCGCGAGCACGAGCGCGCTTGCGGCGAACAGGGTGCGGCGTGAGAGCGTCATGGCGTTTCTCCCGATCAGGCACGTGTGATCTTTGGCGTGACCAGAGGAGAATCGGGACGATCGTCGCGGAAGACAAGCGCCTCGCCGCCGCGTCGGCTCGGGGGCGGGATCGGCGCCGCATCGTGCGCGCACCGCCTTGCGCGGCGAGCGGGAGGATTCATCGATCCGTCATCGCATGTCACACCACCATCATCGATCGCCTGCATGGTTCGGGCCGTCGTCACGTCGCGGAGTCGCACGGCCATGGATCGCCGCTCGCTTCTGATCGCCGCCGCGACGCTGCCGCTTGCCCAGCCGCTAGCGGCCCAGGCGCAGCGCGCCGTCTGCTACAACTGCCCGCCCGAGTGGGCTGACTGGGCCTCGGCCCTGCGGGCGATTCGCGAGCGTCTCGGGATCGTCGTCCCGCACGACAACGAGAACAGCGGCCAGGCGCTCGCGGCGCTGATTGCCGAGCGGGCGCGGCCGGTCGCGGATGTGGCGTATTTCGGCGGCAATTTCGGCCCGCGCGCCCGCGCGGAAGGCGTGCTCGCCCCCTATCGCCCGGCCCTGATCGAGGAGGTTCCCGAGGGGATGAAGGACCCCGACGGGTACTGGTTCGCGATCCACTCCGGAACCTTGGGCCTCTTCGTCAACACCGAAGCGCTCGGCCGCACGCCCGTCCCGACAGGGTGGTCCGACCTCCTGAAGCCCGAGTATCGCGGCAAGGTCGGGTTCCTCAACCCGATCAGCGCCGCGGTGGGGCAGGTGGGGCTGTTCGCCGTCAACCTCGCCCTCGGGGGAAGCTACGAGAACTTCGACCCGGCGATCCGCTTCTTCTCCCAGCTCCGCCAGAACGCGCCGATCATCCCGACCCAGACGGCCTACGCAAGGGTTGTCTCGGGCGAGATCCCGATCCTGTTCGACTATGACTTCAACGCGATGCGCGCCCAGTTCACCGACCGTGCGCCGGTTCGTTTCGTCCTGCCGCGTGAGGGCACGATCAGCTTCCCCTACATCATGGGGCTGGTCGCAAACGGGCCGAACCCGGAGAACGGCCGCAAGATCCTCGACTTTACCCTCTCCGACGAGGGGCAGCGTATCTGGGCCAACGCCTTCCTCCGCCCCGCCCGCGCGAACGTGAGCCTGCCGGCGGAGGTCGCCGCGCGGTTCCTTCCCGCCTCGGAGTATGCGCGCGCGCGCCCCATCGACATCGCGAAGATGGTGGCGGCACAGGACGCCGCGGTGGCGCGCTACCGAACCGAGGTCGGCGCCTGAGCGTCGGGGGCGTGATGTTCGCTCTGTTCTCTGACCCTCTGTTCGCCCTGCCGGTGCCCCGTCGCTGCCGCCTGCGCGACGCGCTCGCCCGGTTCACCTTCGGCCGGTGAGGGGCGCGGACCGCTTCACCCTCGGGGCTCTGCTCGCGCCCGCCGGCGCCTTCCTCGCCGCCTTCTTCCTTCTGCCGCTCGTGCTGATGCTGCGTACCGGCGCGTCCGGGCCCGACGGGCTCTGGACCTATGCCGCTATCCTGACCGATGCCCGCTATCTCAAGAGCCTCGGCCAGACCCTCGCCCTGGCCGCAGGCGTGACGGCGGCGACCCTCGTCGTCTCGGGCATCGCGGGCCTGTTCCTGTCGCGGCATCGCTTCCGCTTCCGGAGGCTTCTCGTGGCGATGCTGACGCTGCCGCTTGCCTTTCCCGGCGTGGTCGTCGGCTTCCTCGTGATCATGCTCGCAGGCCGGCAGGGGCTGATCGGGCAGATCACGCAGGCGCTCGCAGGCGAGCGCCTCGTCTTCGCCTATTCGATGGCGGGGCTGTTTGTCGGCTACCTCTACTTCTCGATCCCGCGCACGGTGCTGACGGTGATGGCAGCGGCCGAGACGCTCGACCCGGCACTTGAGGAGGCGGCGCGTGCCTGCGGAGCGGGGCGCTGGCAGGTGGTGCGCGATGTGCTGATCCCCAGCCTCCGCCCCGCTTTCCTTGCCGCCGGAGCGATCTGTTTCGCGACCGCGATGGGCGCCTTCGGCACCGCCTTCACGCTCGCGACCGAGATCTCGGTCCTGCCGATGCTGATCTACGCCGAGTTCACCGTGAGCGCGAACATCGCCGCTGCCGCCGCTCTCTCCTTCCTGCTCGGCGCCGTCACCTGGGCCGTGCTCGCTCTCGCGCGCACGGCCGCTGGCGGCACGGTCGCCGCCGCCGGCTGAGGGCGATGCGGCGCGACGCAGGCTTCTGGGCAGGGCTCGTCTTCGCCGCGCTCGTCGCCGCCTTCCTGATCGTGCCGGTGATCCTCTCGATCCTCGCGGGCGTGACGGCCAACTACCAGCGCGGGATCCTCGCTTCCGGCGTCACCCTCGCCTGGGTCGCGCGCGTGCTCGACCTCTACGCCCACACCATCCTGCTCTCGGTGAAGATCGCGCTTGCCACGCTCGTCGCCACGCTCGTGCTCGGCATCCCGGTCGCCTACGCGCTCGCGCGGCACCAGGGGCGGTTCGCGCGCCTCGTCGAGGAGGCGCTCGTGATGCCGGTCGCGATCCCCGGGATCGCGACGGGGCTCGCGCTGATCCTCGCCTGGGGAGCGGTCGGCGCGTTCCGCTCGCACTGGACCTTCATCCTCGCGGGCCATGTGCTGTTCACCCTGCCCTTCATGGTGCGCGCCGTTCTCGCGGTGCTGCTCGGGGTAGGGCTTCCCGTGCTCGAGGAGGGGGCGCGGTCGCTCGGCGCGGGGCTGCTGTATCGTTTCGTCACCGTCGTGCTTCCGAACGCCCGACCGGGGATCGTCTCGGGAAGCCTGATGGTGGTCACGCTCTCGCTCGGCGAGTTCAACATGACGCTTCTCTTGCACACGCCCTTCACCATGACGCTCCCGGTCGGGCTCGCCGANAGCTACGCTTCCATGCGGCTCGAGATCGGCTCGGCCTATACGCTCGTGTTCCTCATGCTGATCGTGCCGTTGCTCGTCGCGCTCCAGGCGGCGGCTGACCGTGCCGCCGGGATCGGCCGGCGATGAGTGTCGCCGTTGCGCTCCTCTCCTGCGCCCGCACCTTCCCCGATGGCACCCGCGCCCTGCGGCCGACCGATCTCGCGATCGCTCCGGGAGAGACGCTCGCGCTCCTCGGTCCCTCCGGTTGCGGCAAGACCACCACGCTGCGGATCATCGCCGGCCTCGCCGAGCCAGACCCGGGCGGGCGGGTGCTGTTCGACGAGCGCGATGTGACGCGGCTTCCGATCGAGCGTCGCAACGTCGGCATGGTGTTCCAGTCCTACGCGCTGTTTCCGAACATGGACGTCGCGGGAAATGTGGGCTACGGGCTCAAGGTGCGACGCGTGCCGCGCGAGGAGGCCTCGCGCCGCGTCGCCCGCCTGCTCGAGATGATGCGCATCAGTGAGCTCGCCGGGCGGCGTATCGACCAGCTCTCGGGAGGGCAGCGCCAGCGTGTCGCGCTCGCCCGCGCGCTTGCGCCGGAACCAGCGGTGCTGCTGCTCGACGAGCCGCTCGCGGCGCTCGACGCACGCCTGCGCGACGAGCTCAGGGCAGAGATCGCGGCGCTTCTGCGCACGCTCAGGATCACCTCCGTCTTCGTCACGCACGACCAGGCCGAGGCGATGGCGCTCGGCGACAGGGTGGCGGTGATGCAGAACGGCGCGGTCGCGCAGATCGGCACGCCAGAGGAGATCTATCGCCGCCCGGCGAACCGGTTCGTGGCGGGCTTCGTCGGCACGCTGAACGTGCTCGGGGGAACCGTCGCATCGGGGCGTGTCCACCTGCCCGGGGGCTCGCTCGCCGTCTCCCTGGCCGACGGCAGCGCCGATCTCTGCTGCCGCCCCGAGGCGCTCAGGCTCGACCCAGAAGGGACGCTCGAGGGCGTCGTCACAGCCGCCTTCTTCCAGGGGGAGAGGACGCGGCTTGTGGTCAGCGGTGCGGCGGCGGACCCGCTCGTGCTTGACGTGCCCTGGCCCGCCCCGCGCGTCGGCGAGCGAATCCGGCTCTCGGCCGACCCGGACGGGATCGTCTCGCTTGCCGAGATTCGCCCCTGAAGCCCTTCCGCCCGGGGCCGGTTTCCCTCATGTTNCGGGGAGTCGTCGTACGGGGAGGACCGACACCATGATCACGCGACGCCATCTGATCGCCGCGACCTCGCTCGCGGGCTTGGGCCTGCCGGCCGTCACCTCGGCGCAGCCGCGCAACCCCGCCTGGCCGCGCGCGCTCAACATGGGCACGGCGGCGCCGGGCGGCACCTACGCGATCTACGGCCCTGCCTGGGGCCAGATCGTCCAGGAGGCGACGGGGGTGAACATCTCCTATCGCACCACCCAGGGCCCGAACCAGAACATCATCCTGGTCAACCGCAAGGAGGTCGAGCTAGGGATGGTGACCATGGGGGTGGCGCTGCAGGCCTGGAACGGCCAGGGCGAGTGGACCCAGGGCAACCGCTTCCGCGACATCCGCGCCCTGTTCCCAATGTATGACACGCCGTTCCACGGCATCGCCCTGCGCCGCAGCGGCATCACCGACCACAGCCAGCTCAACGGCAAGTCGGTCGGCGTTGGCCCGCGCGGGGGCACGCCCGGCACCTACTATCCGCTGATCCTGCGCGCGCTCGGCGTCACGCCGTCGGCGATCCGCTACGGCAGCGCCTCGGACCTGATCGGCCAGGTCTCCGACGGGCTGCTCGACGCGTTCCTGTTCGCCGCCGGAGCGCCCATCCCCGCCTTCAGCGAGCTCGAGACGACCAACCAGGTGACCATCTTCGGCTTCACGCCCGCGCAGATGGAGACGATCGTGAAGGAGATTCCGGAGCTCTCGAAGGGTAAGATCCCGAAGGGCACCTACCGGACGCCGACCGAGGACCTGAACATCCTCGGCGTCTACAACTTCGCGATCGGGCACCGGTCGCTGCCCGAGGATTTCGTCTACGAGCTCGTCAAGGCGGTGATGACGCAGAACGCGCGCATGGTTCAGGCCACCGCCGCGGCGAAGGAGACCCGTCCCGAGAACTGGAACAAGAACACCTTCCTGCCGTTCCACCCGGGCGCGGCGAAGTGGTTCCGCGAGAACGGCTTCGCGGTGCCTGACGCGCTCGTGATGGCCTGAGCGGCCTCTACGGGGGGCGATCGGGGCGGCCGGTGCGCAAGCGCCGGCCGTCCGTTCGGAACAACTGCCTGTCGCGTTTCGCGTCACGCCCGCTGCCGCGACGGCGGCGAGCGCGATCCGGCGCTCAGGCCGCGAGCCGCGAGACGAGGCCGGCGATCGCCTGTTCGGTGCTCCGCCGCTCCGCCTCCGAGCGATGGAGGAACGCGAAAGCGACGGTCTGACCCTCGCGCCGCACCGGGCGCACCGTGAGCGGCGGCAGGCCAGGAAGCTCGGCCTCCACCTCCTCGGAAAAGCGTGGCGGATCCTCGCCGAACGTGACCGAGAAGCCGCTCGCCGAGATGTCGCCGAGCGTCGCGACGACACGGCGCCCGTCGGCGAAGTGCAGCGCGACGGCCCCGCGCCCCGCGAAACGCCCATCGGAACGGCGATCGGCCTCCTTCGTCGCCGTGCGAACGACCCGGGTGAGCAGGCTTCTCAGCGTGCCGACCTCTTCGGCGACTTCGCCGACCACGGTCTTGACCTCGGCCGCGATCTTGCCGTTGCGCGTCGCATCCTCGATGACACGACGCATCTCCTCGGTGACGGACCGCGCCGACGCGGCGGAGGCGTTCACCGCGCGCGCGATCTCCCGAACTGCATCCGTCTGGCTGCTCATCGCCGCTGCCACCTCGGCCGCCATCGCATCGATGTCGCCGATCGCCGCTGNGATGTCGGCGATGCCTGCGAGCGCCGCCTTCGTCGCCTGGTCGATCGTCTTGATACGCCCGCCGATCTCTTCCGTCGCCTTCGTCGTCTGTGCAGCGAGGTTCTTCACCTCCGAGGCGACGACGGCGAAGCCTTTGCCCGCCTCGCCGGCGCGCGCCGCCTCGATCGTGGCGTTCAGCGCCAGCAGCTTGGTCTGGCCCGCGATCGTGCCGATCAGGCGGCTGACCTCGGCGATCTCCCGCACGGCGCTCGCCAGTTGATCGAAGCTTTCCCGCGCGGCTTCGGCGCGCGCGGCCCCTTCCCGCGCGGTGGCGGCGGAACGGCCTATACGCTCCGTGACCTCGCCGATGCTCGCCGTCAGCTCCTCGGAGGCGGCGGCGGCGCCGGAAATCGTCGCCAGCGAGGCTTCTGCGGTCCGTGCCACCGCCTCCGCCGTGCAGCCGACAGTCGCCGCGATCGCATCGAGATCGCCGGCGAGGCCGACGACCCGGTCGTTGCGGCGGCCGACGCTCGCGACGGCGGCGGCGGCTTCCTTCTCGATTACGTCGGCCATGTGCCGGATCGCCTCAATGCGGGCGCTCTCGGCCTCGGCGCGCAAGGACTCCTGTTGCCGGACGAGCGCAGCGTTCTCGCGCGCCTGGCGCTGGAATGCCGCAGTCGCGGCGATGAGAGCAGCGACCTCGTCGCGCCCTCGCGGCGCGGGAACGGCGACTTCCGTGTCGCCCGCGGCGAGGCTACGGATCGCCGTAATCGCGCCGAGCAGCGGGCGTACGACGCGCCGGACGACGAAAAGGAAGAGAGCGATCGACCCGGCCACGGCAGCCGCGAACAGGATCGCGGCGCTGAGGAAGGCGAGCCAGCCACCGCTGCGCGTCGCCGCCGCCGTCTCGTCGAGCGCCATGGTCGTCGCGGCGATCGCCTCCTCGATCGCGGTCATCATCGCGGTGACGTCTCGGAACCACGCCTCCGCCGCCATCGGATAGGCCGCCCCCGCGCCCGACGCGGCGACGATGCGATCGAGCAGCGGGTCAATGGCGCGGAAGTAGCGCTCATCGGCGCGCGCGAGAGCCGTGCGCACGGTCTCGGGGGTCGCGTCAATCGCGAGTGCCGTGAGTCGGTCGCGAGCGGAGCGGACATGGCCGCTGAAATAGCCGATACGACGAAGCTCTCCCGGCTCGAACGGCCGGCCGGCAGCGATCACGCCGGCGACGAAGCCGCGCTGGCGCCCGGCGTATTCGAGCGACTCCAAAAGCGCATCGCGCATGCCGATCAAGACCTGCGTGCGGTCGACCGACGCCGCGACGGCGCCAGCTTCCAAGCTGCGGCGCAACGTGGTGGCGGCATCGATCACGGACGTGCTCGCTGCGAACCACTCGGCCTGCGACGGCGCCGTCGACGCCGGGCCGTCGACGCGGGCGCGGAGCGCGGCGAGTTTCTGCCTCATCTGCGCGAGCGCGGCGCGCTCGGGCGCGAGGCTCGACC
>JGI24185J35167_1000211_pt1 | contig 25539 bp, 22 predicted proteins | sample YNPBryunderm2012_FD_35167 | JGI IMG/M metagenome (IMG submission 35167) | reverse complement strand
GCCATCCAGCCGTTCAAATGCACCGGGATAATCGCCCGCGTCCGGGGCGTGATCGCCTCTTCGATCAGATCCACGTTGATGTTGAAATCCGGCCCGACATCCACCAACACCGGCGTCGCCCCCACATTGACCACCGCCGAACACGTCGCCACAAACGTATGGGCCGGCACAATCACCTCGTCGCCCGGTCCAATGCCAGCCGCCCGAAGCGACAAATGCAACGCATCGTAGCCGCTGTTCAGACCCACCGCATATTTGGTCCCGACAAACCGGGCCAGGTTCTCTTCAAATTCCCTAAGCTGCCTTCGATCGATCAAGTCGCCGTTGGACATCACCTCGAAGTATGCCTGATCCAACTCCTCTTTCAGCATCCGGTACAATTTTCCCGGATTCACAAATCGCACTTTCCGTTTCGGTCGTTCCAATACGGTCGGCATCATACACTACCCTTTCCACTGCTTGGATGATCTTCTCGGCGTTCAGGTAATATGCTTGTTCCAAGGTTCGGCTCGTGGGCGCCGGTAGGTCCGGGAGCGTAACCCGAACCACTGGCCCTTTCAACCATCGGAAGTCCGTTTCGCTCACCTGGGCCGCTATCTCCGCCGCCGCCCCACAGGTCCGCCATGCCCCATCCACCACCACAAGCCGCCCCGTCTTCCGCACCGAATCGGCCACCAACTCCCTATCCCAAGGTTTCAGACTCCGCAGATCGATCAGTTCTGCTTCGATCCCCCTCTGGGCCAATTGCCCACAGGCACTCTCCGCCAGATAAGCGGCATACGACCATGCCACCACGGTGACGTCTCGCCCCTCTCGCCGGATGACTCCCCGGCCTAGAGGAACTTCGTACATTTCCTCCGGGACTTCGCCCTCCCGATCATAAAGCCACCGATCATCAATATAGATGATCGGATTTTCATCTCGCACTGCGGCAATCAGCAGCCCCTTGGCATCGTACGGCGTGCTGGGCATGACCACCTTTAATCCCGGCACATGCATAAAAAAAGCATGCAAAGCCTGCGAATGCTGAGCGCCTTGTTCCCCCCCTCGATTGATCGCCGCTCGAATGACCACCGGCACCGACACCTGCCCCCGAAATAAATACGACCAATTGGCCGCCTGATTGACGATCGGGTCCATTGCCAGCAGCATAAAATCCATCCGAGGATGGAACACGATCGGCCGCATCCCCGCCATAGCCGCCCCAATGGCCGCCCCGGTGACCGCATTTTCCGAAACCGGACTATCCAGCACCCGATCTCGCCCAAAGCGTTTATCCAAATCCTTCAAACTCGTCCCCGCATACCAGGGACTCCATAAGCCTTGGCCGATCAAAAATACCCGGTTGTCCGTTTCCAGAAGCTGCGCATGCGCCTCGCAGATTGCCTGAGCATAGCTGAGTCGTCGCATAAGGGGCCATCCCTAGCCTACTGTGCGGAGGAGTTCGCTCCTTTTCCGGGAGGAAATCGTCGGGATAAAACATTCCCGAGAAGGCTCCCCTTCCATTGCCAAGAGAGATATTGCAGAGTTTAGAAAATCGAGGCAATTTACACAGAATACACAAAATTTTCCGTTTAATTCTCTATCCATTCTTTTGGTGGAATAACTTCCGAAAAAATGTTTCTCCACCAAATTTCAGGTATTTATCCTGCCAATGCTATATATACACATACTCTCCGACCGTTTCCGGCGCAGGCAGGGGAGAGCGTCGGGCAAAATCGAGGGCCGATTCTACTTCTTTTTCCACTTCCTCATCAAGAGCATTTAACAGCCCTTCCGAAACTCCCCCCTCCACCAAGGATCGCCTTAACCGGGCTAAGGGACACCGCTCTAACCACTCCTGCAATTCATCCCGACGTTTGACCCCCACATCTTCATCCCACCGATGCCCCACATGGCCTCGCCAACGGTACGTCCGACACTCCAACAGACTGGGGCCTTGGCCCCTTCGGGCTCGACCAGCCGCCTCCACCGCCGCCCTATACACCGCCACCACATCATTCCCATCCAGCCGAATCCCCGGAATCCCAAATAACCCTCCGATCTGATCCAAGTTGTCCAATGGCCGACGCTCGCTCAAACGCATATGACTGGCATAAAGGTTATTTTCCAGCACAAACATCACCGGCAACCGATATAAGGCCGCCAAATTCACCGATTCAAAAAAATGCCCTTCTTCGGTGGCTCCGTCGCCGAAAAATGCCACCGCTACATGCGGCTTCCGTTGCAGTTTATAGGCCAAGGCCGCCCCCACGGCCAGGGGGATCGTGCCCGCCACAATCGGCACCGTACCTAAAATCCCCACCTCCTTAGCTACCAGGTGCATCGATCCGCCCCGGCCGCCCGCACATCCGCTCTGCCGTCCTAAGATCTCCGCCATCATCGCATGCATATCGCCCCCCTTGGCCAAATAATGTCCATGGGACCGATGATTCCCCCAGATCGTATCTTCCGGCTCCAAGGCGGTGCAGACACCCACCGCAATCGCCTCTTGTCCGATATACAAATGACAAGGGCATTTCGCCTCCCCGGCGGCCACCAAATCCCCTACCACTTCCTCAAACCGCCGGATCCGCCGCATCATGCGGTACATATGGACAAATAACCCCACCTTTTCCTCACCCACACCTATCTGCATCCGCCCTAACGGTTCCATGTGCCCAACCTCCTGAGAAACGCTCCCAGTTTCCCTATTTTGACTGTATCCACCCGGCCAAGCCACTACCACTTGTAGGGGCTAAAATCTGCTCGATCCCCACAGATGGTGGTAATTATTTCCGGTGGATACAGTCAACCTATGAGACCTTTTACGCTGCCAAGCGCTGTTTTGGTACCTCCGGCCGTCCATACGCGGCCAATTCTTTGGGCAACCAATCCTTTCGGAATAGTTTGATGAGTGTATAAACAATGATCTTTATATCAATCCACACATTGTGCCGTCGAACGTACTCCAATTGAAGCCGAAGTTTCGTCGGTCGAATCCACAGCTCATACGCTCGGTCCGGATCCTCTGTCCCAGCCAATACCGCCCCTTCGTCCGCATTCCATAGAGACGCCCAATCCGTAATCCCAGGACGAACCGTTAAGATCGCCCGCTCTTCCTCTGTATAAAGTTCTACATACCGGGGTACTTCCGGCCTCGGCCCCACCAGACTCATCNGACCCCCAAGAACATTCAAAAGTTGCGGCAATTCGTCCAGTTTATACTTCCGAAGCCACCGTCCTACCCGGGTAATCCGAGTGTCTCGGTCCGAGGTGGAATTAACGCCGGTGCGATCCGCATCAACCACCATCGTCCGAAACTTGAAAATCCGAAAGGGCTTTCCGCCCCGACCGACTCGCCATCCCCGATAAAACACCGGCCCCGGGGAATCCAATTTGATCCAAACTGCCGCCACCACCCACACCGGCCAAGTAAGCAAAATCCCAAACAAACTTCCTACGATATCTATCAATCGCTTTACCATGTTCTATAAACCTCCCTGTCCTCGGAAACGACTCTTACACGTATTGTTTTCTCACAAATTCCACCAAATCGGAAACAGCGATTGGTTTCTTTTATGCTGCCAGCCGTTTTACTCTAAACTTTTGTGCTACTTCTTCAATATAGTTTACATAAGCGGGATAAATTTTTTCGGCATCGAAATAATCTGCGAAAAGTTTCTTTGCCCCCTCCCTCATTTCAGCCAAGCGGTCTTTCTGCTGAATTATCTCTCGAACCACACCTAACAGTTGATTTACATTTAAGGGGTCATACGTCCATCCACAGCGGTATTTATCTAAAAGTCTATCTAATCCACCCACCAACGTGGAAACCAACGGTAAACCACCCGCAAGATACTCCGCCACCTTGTTCGGGAAAGCACCTAAAAAATTTTCCCTCCTCTGATAAGGTGCTAATCCCAAATGGGATATTCTAATCAGCTCTTGAATTCGCACTTCATCTTGCCAACCTGGAAAATAGACACTATGAAGACCTGCCGCCAGACCTTGCAGTTTTTCTCTCAGGTCGCCAGTTCCGCAAAGAATCCATCGGACCTTCCATCCTTCGGACTCTATCTCTCGCGCGGTCTTGATCACTGGTTCCAGCACAAACTGCCGTCCCAAGGTACCAAAGAAGCAGATGTTGATAAAATCTGACGTGTCAGAGATTCCGCGGCTCTTCCAAAAGTTTTCCGCCTCTTTCCTGGCATCGATGGAATACACGCGAGGATGATAACCTAGTAAAAAAACGCGATCCCATGCTCCAGCAGCCCGTTTTGCATACCTAAGCCCCCATTCCAACCATTTTGGCGATGCTCCCACCAACCCGCTTGCTGCTTGACAGGCATAACTGGTGCAACGGAAAAGCCTCCTCAAGAAAAAACGTCCTAATTTTCTAAAGAATCGAGGGAAAAAGTCCAAAAACAGGTCCGGCCATTCGTCGCGCAAATCTAAGATTAGAGGAATACCTCGATCCGTTGCATACTTCGCTGCCGCTGCACATAAATCCGGGGTGGGGAGACTTGCTACAATTACCTCCGGCGCCGTCTCCCGAGGGGCCAACTTCGCAAATTCCCTTGCTACTTGGAAATGATCTAACACCCGCCATAACGATACATTCTTCCGATACCCACAGCTTGCCAACAAATATAATTCGCCTTTATCCCAAAGGGGTATTTTCACGGACCGGCGAACCCGATGCCTTTTATTGACATGGTCAAACGCCCCCGACCACCACACAACTTCATGTCCCTTTGCCAAAAGATGCTCCGCCAATACCGCCGTCCGCAGCAGACGAACCTGCGGTCCGTCCATCGGCAACGGTTCGCTAATCTGCAATAGCCACACTCGCATGAACTTCTCCCATTTTCCCAGGTGAATTTTGGGGAGACGGAACCCTCTAGATTTCCCAAAACAAATTTCGGAACACTTTCAGACAAGTGATGTAAATACCACTATTTTTGGAGAATGTCTTAAAGTGTCATCCCTATGAGAATGGCATGGCTCATAGAGGAGGACACACTTTTCGATCTATCGAGAGTCTTATTTTTCTCCAAATTGGCGATATATATTCTTCATCTATCAAATTTCTACGTAACATTCTTATCTGATAAGTTATAAACAAAGCCCACTATCTTCTATGCTGCCTGAACATATTCTCGGCTTTGGTTCACCAGAACAGAATACAAGTCCAGAAGTTTCGGGAGTTCCTTTTCCCAATGGTATTTTTCTTCGACGGCCCGACGTCCTTGATGGCCCATTGCCCGGGCTTCCTCCGGATGCGAAAAGACCCATCGCATTGCCGCGGCAATGCTGGCCGGCTCCAACGGATGGACCAATAACCCACAACAGGCCGATTCCACAATGCTCCGCCATAACGGAAAGTCCGAAGCAATCACCGGCAAACCTGCCGACATATATTCAAAAAGTTTATTGGGTTGAGATTCCACATGGTTTCCAAGAGGATGGAAAAGAACCATGCCTGCTTGCGCCCGATGAAGTAACTGCCGAACCGCCTCCCGATCCAGAAACCCCAACTCTTCCACCTGAGCCCATCCTGGCAGTCGGCTGCATTCTGCCCGTAGCGCCGGCGATTCCCACCGGCCCGCTAAAGCCAATTGAGCCTCCGGCCCCGCTATCTCCAGGGCAGTAATCATCTCCCGGATGCCCCGGATTTTACTAATCCCTCCCACATACACAAACAGCCCGTGTTCTCTGCGGCTGTTTTTTTCTGGCCAAGGGGCTAATTCATCCCGCCACGGGAAATTCTGAACGACTACGCAGCGGGGATGATCGGCGAACCTTCGAGCAATCGCCGGTGTGGCTGCCACAATCCCATCCATCCGCTTCGCACAGCAGTCTTCTATCCATCCTACTGCCCTAGCGATCCAAGGCCGACTCCACCTTGGCAACCACGCCTTGTCCGGAATCTGAAGCCGAACATCCTCATGAACGTCATACACCACAGGCCGACCGGTTTTCTTCCGGAGCTTTAAACCCCACGGCAGCAGCTCCGGATCGTGAAAATGGTAGATATCTGCTGGGATGGTACTTGCTAGGTGAGCTACCTCGGCCGCAGTTTTGAATATCCGACTCCAACGTGATTTAGGAAGATTTCTCCGATAGAAAACTACCCCATCCTGGCACCCTGGGACAGCACTTTCTTCGCCAGGTGCCACTATGGATACCTTATATCCCAAGCGGGCCACACTTCGTGCCATTTTCCCATAAATACGTATATCATTCCATGAATGGACGCTAGTCAACATGCAAATTTTCATTGTTCCTATCTGCCATTGTTTGTTGGAGTCCTTTCTGCGTTCTTTCCGCAGATTTTTGAAATATATTTAACTCCTAAATAAATCGTAGATAGAAAAACAGCGACTAGGATTATATTTACACTGAATAGCACTGTATAAAACCGGAGAGGTTTCTGCCAGATGAAGTAGCGTGTAAAATAGTCGCTTTGATAATTTTTCCACCGCTGAGCAGTATCTATCAACAATTTTTCGCCAGTAATTTGGCCAAGATGTTCTACTGTATTGATATTGATATGATGATATTTAAGCTTGGCAATTTGTCCTAGTTGGTCATAGTAGGTCCATTGCCCTGTGTCATACTTTGGGAGTTCCTGTTTCAAAGCCTGGAGACCTTTGCGAAATAATTCGCTCGCTTGGGGATCGCCCGTTTCTTTCCAATAATGATAAATGCCAATCAGTGTATGAGCCATCCCATTAAGAACCCGGGACTCTTTGCACGTGGAAGAAGCATACTCTTCGTACCACCAAGCATCTTCGCTATCTTTTCGTAGGACACCTCCCGATTCTACAGGGATAGAGAGAGCAGTAAGAGCTTTCCGGGCGGCATCGAGATACTTTGAATTTCCGGACTCTCGATAAGCTCGAACAAGAACCTCAATCCCACAGCCTTGCGCCATCCCAGAAATCCAAGGGGGCTCTAAATTGTACACCTCCCAAGGGAAAGAATACTCCCAGACATAAAAGGTTTTTCCCGGCAGTTCCCGCGGTTTTAAACGGCTTGCAAGCCAATCGGCACAAGAAAAGAAGCATTCGCGATACTCGTGTGAGGAAAGCCCTTTAGGGAGACGGAGTGCATAGTATTTCAAGAAGTAATCGTACTCATTTGAGGCTTTCCAAAGTTGATAATACCCATAAGCATACATGCATACATAAACCGGATTATCGAATGCTTTTCCTAACCGGAGATAATAGACTTGCGGAACGCCCTTTTCATCTAGAGGATGTAAAGGAACGCCCCGGCTTTGGATGAAAGCCAAGCCCTGTTCAAGTGGGTCGGTAAGGAAAGGCTCTGACCAGGTCGCCAACGGTATAGCTATCAGAAAGGAAAAGGTTCCGAACATACTAACTTTTATACCCCTTCGGAGAAGAGCTTTTCCCATAGAAGCACTCCTCTTGAGGCATATCTTTTCCTATCCCACTTTGCTTGAAGAAGAATTAAAAACAGAGGCACTATAAGACCTCCGTAGGAAAAGAGAGTGGCAAAAAAGTCGGTCCTATTTATCTCAAAGAAGGAGTAAAATAGTACTGCATGCGCCGCCAGCAGAAAGAGAGTTTTTCGTTGCCGGATGAGCCAGATTTGAATACTCTCTAACAGAAAACCGATTCCCAGGCCATACAAAGGTGGCCCTATCCAGCCCCAGTTGGCGTATGCCATTCCCACAAACGGCGCCGGTGCATTTCCTCGATATGGCGAGTCGGGAAACAACCGTTGGTAAACTTCCTGCGATATAGGAAAATATTCATATCTCGGATTTAACAAACCAACCACTTGGGAGAGTTTACCAATTCCTCTTCCGTATAGAAAATCGATCTCTTGGGGAAACAGTTTTATGTATTGGAAGTTCAATTTTGCCGGAGCATAAAAAACCCTTTGTGCGATCCCTATAAAAATGCTCTCCCATGATCGAAGAGGATCATGAAGAAATAACACAAGAATAGGCATAACAAATGCTAATGTAAGCATTAGAAATATTCGAGAGAGGGGTATTTGACCACTTCGAAATAGATAATAAAAGAAAAATATCACAATAAACATCACTACCGCAGGAGAGCGGACGAGAGTAGCGCTACAATAGAATAATCCAAAGGCGAAAAGAAGCGAAAATATAAGCCATCGTTTGAGTGGCCAAGGTTTTTTCCAGGCGATACCTAACCAGCAACTTAATACAAATGCCCATCCAAATTGTCGAAGCATAAAGTATATAAGGGAAAAGGCGGATTGAAGATCAGTGGTTACTTGTTGTCGAAGACCGGTTAAGAGATTATACTCCCCAGGATGAACGAGGGCTTGGATAAAAGGCGGGATTCCCGTTTCGAAAAAGAATAGTACCGAAAATAAGAGTGCTAATGTTGTGAGAATTAGCAATCTGTTTCGTTGCCAATGGGAAACAGGTTCCATTTCCGCAGCGTAGAAGTTTTGTATCTCTTTCGGAGAGGATCGCCAAAGGGCAGCAGCTCCCAACACGCCTATTGGAATAGTCAGGGCAGAGGATAGGATTAACCCTAACGTTAAGGAAGCTTGGGGAGGTGCCTCCACAACGAAAATCTCTACCGAAGGAATTACCAACAAAATGATATAGGCATACCAAGTGGCTGTAGGTAATGTGAGTCGGCGCCAATGTAAAGGAACGGCCTGTTTCAAAAGCCCCAGACCTATCAGAATTACTCCGAGAGATCCTATCACGATGAAGAAATAGTCTATCGCCTCCACGGCGTGATCCTTTCCAATGGATTCGGAGGTCCCAATAGGAAGATGAAAATATTTCCTCTACTTTATCGTTAACTTCAAAACAAGTCCTTGTACTAAATACGCCCCTGCCTGGGCAGCAGCATAGACCCCAACAATTGCTGGGGGTTCCCACTGGAGGGCGGCGGCCGCTGCGACGGTTCCACAAAGAAGCATGCTGTAGAAAATATCCCAGGCTAATTGAAGCTCTTGTCGTTCGGAGAGAAACAATGTCGTAGAAACGGGAGAGACGACGAATTCGAGAAGGATGGCCGGGGCTAAAACTCGGGCAAATTGGCCGGCCGTCTCCCAATTATTTCCGAAGACGAATTGGAAAACTATCGGCGACAAAAAATAAACAGCCAGCATGGGTCCTGATGCCAAGATCAGCAACCAAAACGTAAATTTCAGAAAGAAGGGTCTACAGGTTTGAGGAGAAGTTCGGCGCCGTTCTGAAAACTCTCCAATATATACGCGGGCGAGATTTTGGCCCAAAAGGCTTGTCGGTACATGGAGCACCCAGTCAGCAAGCATCAGGTGGCCTAAAATCGCCGGAGGAAAGACGGCTGCCATGATCAATTTGGGTAAATGGAACGCCGCCCGGTTGAGCAAAGTAGAGGGAAGCGTAAGGAGGGGGAATCTCCAAAATCGCTTCGCTACATGCCAGAGGCACCCAGGAAAGATGCAAGAAGGGGAGCGGGCAATCTGGACGCCAAGTGGTCGTGCTAACCAGCTAATTCCCAAGGCGCGCCCTGCCAAATCTCCTACAAGGAGCCCTGTAGGTCCTCCTATTGTCAAGCCCCAGCCGAGCTGGCATCCTATCATTCCTATTCCCTGATATACTTTAGTCCACGCAAGCCGAGTAAAGGCTTTCACCCGTGCAGCATAATATGTTAACGCCTCATAAAGAGAGATGAAAAAACAAGCAGGAGCTACTAGCCATATATACTTTTCGAGAGATCTTGCGCTGCCTTGATCAAATAATATTGGATGAAGACACCAGAGTCCTACGAACACCAGGGCGGTCATAAGAAGCAGAATCAAGCCGCACAAACTAACCAGAGAAAGAGCCTCTGTTTCTTTGGGAGGCAAAGGAATTGCCCGTTCGTAGCCTAAGCATCCGACAGTAGTCAGAAGACCGACCAAGGCAGTGAAGGCGGCCAAAATGCCGAAGTCTTCGGGTGTGTAGAGCCGAGTAAGTGCCGGTGCGGCAGCCGCCGCCATCAGATGGGCGGCTGCACTCCCGGCGGTCAGAGTGGCTACCCCCTGGATCACCTTGTTACCCAGCACATCTTGGAAAGAGGGCAGCTTTGGAACGGAAAGACTTTTTGGGTTGGCAACAGGAGGGGGAAGAGTCGTCGTCATAGAGTGTGCTCCCCGAGGAAATGGGCGACGACTTTTCTAGCCGCTTGGCCATCCCCGTACTCTGTGATTGGTTCTAAAGGAGTCCAAGGCGCCATTTGGGCAATCCGCTCCGGATCGGTGCCTACGAGGCGATTCCAGCCAGTTCGAACGGTCTCGAGCCATTCGGTTTCTTCTCGCAGGGTAACACAGGGCACCCGGTGGAAGTAGGCTTCTTTTTGCACACCGCCGGAGTCGGTAAGGATCAATGCGGCTGATTCTTCTAGCCGAATCATGTCCAAAAAACCGACCGGCTCGATGATCCGAAGACCATTGCTGCCGGAAGCGGTGTCGGCAAGTTCCCATAGGCCGCACTTTTGTAAGGCATGTCGGGTGCGGGGATGTAAAGGAACAACCACCGGGCGAGTTTTACTCAACCGGTTTAGCCCCTCCCAGATACCGGTCAATCGTTCCGGATTATCAGTATTTTCGGCCCGATGGATAGTGGCAAGGAAATACTGTTTTGGCTGGAGATGGAGGGTTTCTAGGAGTCGGCTTTTTTGGCGGGCGATAGGTGCGAACAGCATCGCCGCATCGTACATCACATCGCCGACATGAAACACTCCTTCGGTGATTCCTTCTCGAGCGAGGTTTTCCATGGCCGTCTGGGTGGGACAGAAATGGAGTTGTGCCAAATGGTCGGTAAGGACCCGATTGATTTCTTCGGGCATTTGGCGGTTGAAAGAGCGGAGCCCGGCTTCGACGTGAGCCACCGGGATGTGAAGTTTGGCGGCGGCCAAGGCGCCAGCCAATGTAGAATTCGTATCTCCATACACTAAGACCCAATCCGGCCGACGGGAGTGCATAATTTCTTCTAGTTTTTCCAGCATTCGGCCGGTCATCTGTCCATGCGGCCCAGAACCCACCCCCAGGTTTACCGCTGGAGCGGGCAGTCCCAGTTCATCGAAGAAGACCTGGCTCATTTGGGCGTCGTAATGTTGGCCGGTGTGGACGATTTCCTCCTGGATCAGCGGTGGAACGCCTTGCCGGTTATGGTCGGCGATGGCGCGGCTTACTACCGCTGCCTTGATAAATTGTGGCCGAGCACCGACCACCGTTAAAATTCGCAGACACGAAGGAGCCATCGTCCGGACCAAATTCTTCTTGCGAATCTATATGCTGCTCTATATACTTCGGATCGGGATATACTGCACTTAGGTTTTTAATGTGTAAATCTATTTGTAAATTTTTATGACCGTCTTTGTTAAAAATATGGAAATTGGAGAAATTTTATTTTTGTTGCCGAAACTACCGGTTTGCCGGATACCGAAGGAAACCAATTTCTTTATGCTGCGCGGAGGAGCCGGAGAGGTATCTTCGATGGGATGCCTTCCGGCACCGCATGTCGAATTTGATAGGTTAATTCGATGGAAGGTTTGGCATCGGCGATACCGAAGCCTCGGCCGGCCAACACCTCTTCATATACCCGGGTATGAAGATCGGTAAAACCTTCGGAGAATTCGACTTCCTGGCCATCGATCCGGATGGAGCGGTAGGTAGTCTGGCCCGGTTTTAAGCCCGTGGTAGGCAAATCTCGGGGGTCTATCGAAAGGAACCAATAGACTCGTGCTCGTGCCAGTTCGAGATAGCCGCACGTTCGGGTTGGCTCGGCCAGGAAGACTCGGCTTGTTTCTACAGGGCCGAATATCCATATGAGCATGTCGAAGAAGTGGATGCCGATGTTGGTGGCCAGGCCGCCAGAGCGGGCAACATCTCCCTTCCAGGAGTAGAGATACCATTGTCCACGACTGGTGATGTAAGTGAGTTCTACATCATGTTTTTCGGAAGAAGGTTGAGCATACTGGGTGTGCAATGCTTGGATCGTGGGATGGAGGCGGAGCTGGAGTACGGTATAGACGCGGCGGCCGGTTTCGGCTTCCAGTTCTGCCAGGGCATCGCAGTTCCAGGGGTTTAGGACCAGGGGCTTTTCACAGATGGCGTCGGCGCCGACGCGGAGAGCAAATCGGATGTGGGCATCGTGGAGGTAGTTGGGAGAACAGATGCTTACATAATGGACACGTTCCTCTTCGGAGCGGCGGCGTAGTTTTTCCACATGCCGATCGAACCGCTCAAACTCGCGGAAATACGCCACGTCAAAAAAATATCGGTCCAGGATACCCACGGAATCGTGGGGATCGACGGCGGCTACCAGCCGATTGCCTGTCTCTTTAATCGCCGTTAAATGACGGGGAGCAATGTAGCCAGCTACTCCTGTTATGGCAAAATTTTTCATTTTCGTTATCCTTTCCCTTGAAGTAAACCGTCGCTTGAATTCTGAATATTCAAATTTTACTTATTTCCGATAATTGTATATTTGGGAAGATAGGTTATTTTCAAAAAGTTACGAAATTTTAACTCTGTTTATGCTTTGATGATGCGAGCTTTAGGTGTAGGAACACGGGCCATGGCATTTCGGGTATCGATGACCAGTCGGGCATGTTGGCCGATAAGTGCATAATCTATCGGGCTGTGGTCGGTAGCGATCAATACGGCATCATACCGAGCAAGGGTTTCGGCAGTTAACGGGACGGATTCCATTTGATATTGGTATTTGCGTCCCGGATGCAACCGGGGGACGAAGGGGTCGTGGTAATCGACTTCGGCGCCGGCACGGAGCAGAAGTTCCATCAACCGATAGCTGGGGGATTCGCGGTCGTCGTCCACATCTTTTTTGTAAGCCACGCCGATCAGAAGGATGCGGCTTCCTTTGAGGCTTTTGCGTTCGTCGTTGAGGGCCTCGATGAGTCGGCTGACCACATATTCGGGCATGGAGGTATTGATTTCCCCGGCCAGTTCGATGAAACGGGTGGCCACTTCAAACTCTCTGGCCCGCCAGGTGAGGTAGAATGGGTCAATAGGGATACAATGTCCACCAAGCCCTGGTCCTGGATAAAATGGCATGAAACCGAACGGCTTGGTACTGGCTGCTTGGATGACCTCCCAGATGTCGATTCCCATCCGATGCAAGACCACTTTGAGTTCGTTGACCAAGGCGATATTCACGGAGCGGAAGATGTTTTCCAGCAGTTTGGTGGCCTCGGCAACATCGGGGCTGGAAACAGGCACCGTTTTGGGGACAATGGCGTCGTAAAGTGCGCAGGCCAATCGGAGGTCGGTTTCACCCAAGCCGCCTACCACTTTGGGTATGGTCCGGGTGGAAAACTTGGGATTGCCGGGGTCTTCGCGTTCCGGAGAAAAGGCTAAAAAGAAATCGATCCCTGCCTGCAAACCGGATCGTTCTAGGATGGGCCGGACGACTTCCCGGGTGGTTCCTGGATAGGTGGTGCTTTCCAGGACTACCAGTTGGCCGGGGCGAAGCCGGGCGGCAATGGAAGTAGAGGTATTTTCAATGTACGAAAGATCAGGCTCCCGGTTTTTGGTAAGCGGCGTGGGCACACAAATCAGAATACAGTCGGGCTCGTCGAGTCGGGAGAAGTCGGCGGTGGCATCGCAGTTTTTTCCCCGGCTGAGGGCCTGAAGGCGTTCGTCGCTGATATGCCGGATGTAGGATCGGCCTGCCTGGATGGATTCCACCTTTTTGGCGTCGAGATCGAATCCTAAGACAGGAAAACCTGCCTGGGCGAACTCAATAGCCAACGGCAAACCCACATAGCCCAGGCCGATGACGCCCACGCGGGCAGTCCGAAGGTGTATCTTCTCCAGCAGGGTGTCTGCCAAGGTGTTTTGCATAAAGCCCTCCATGGCTGGTGAATTTAGCTAGCTATTCGGTCGAATGGATTCCTCATGGTACAAATGGGAACCATCGGACAATCGGGCCGGAAGGCCGCCCCAGTGATAGGGGCCACCGGGAATGCCTACGCTCCCAGCGCTCCTTTCCCTTAGGGCGTTGCATTGTTGGAGTTGGCCTTTCGATACCCTGAGGAAAGGTAAACATCGACCTGACAAGCAGGTTCCTGCAAGGGTTATCTGCATTTGGCTAAAAAATGCTGCCTTTTTAGGGAAGGGCGTTTCTCCTTTGGCAACGCGTTAGCGGACTGAAGGGATGCGATGTGTCATTCCTGCGCAAGCAGGAATCCAGGCTGCTTTGTGCCTGGTAAATAAGTCCACAAAAACCGGAAGTGGTTGGACTACTGGCACCTCCGAAACCGAAAGGTATTTCACACCCTTGAACACTTTCGCAATTATGTACACCTATTTAGGTGTTGTTGCTGCGCAACCGGGAATTCTCGAATACTTTCTGGATTCCCGCTTTCGCGGGAATGACACTGCCTGGTCCGGTTTCTCTGGAGCCGTCCTCTTCCCACCGGGGGAGAGGCGGATTGCTTTATTCGGCTAAACTGTTCCCTCCTTTGTTATGCTGCGGAACGTTTATGGATAGGTTTTTGTTGGGTGTATTTTTGACAGGTAGTTTGTTCATAGAATTCGGCGATGGTCTGGAGGACCTGTTGTCGTTCTTCGGGGCGAAGTTCGGGAAAGACGGGCAAAGCCAGGGTTTGGAGGGCGGCTTGTTCGGCCTGGGGATAATCGCCCGGTTTGCCGCCTAGAAAAGCCAAGGCCTCTTGGAGATGGAAAGGCCGGGGATAATAGACTTCACAGCCGATGCCCCGGGGGCGGAGGTGCTCCAGAAGGGCATCCCGCCAGGGAGTTCGGATGACAAACTGGTTGAAGACATGGCGGCGGTGGGGAGCCACCGTGGGCGGTTTCAGGTAATCCGGGGCCAGTCCCAACCGATAAAACTGTTCGGTGTACCAGGCGGCGTTTTGCTGGCGGCTCTGAGTCCACTGCTCCAGATAGGGGAGCTTGACCAAAAGGACAGCGGCCTGGAGGGCATCCAGACGGAAATTGCCGCCCACCAGCCGATGATAATATTTCGGCTTGGCCCCATGATTTCGGAGGCATCGAAGGCGATCCGCAAGATCGGCGTCATCGGTAACCACCAAGCCGCCGTCGCCCATGCAACCTAAATTTTTACTGGGGAAGAAGGAAAAGCAACCGATTGTCCCTAGGGTGCCTGCATATTTTCCGTGATACGTGGCCCCGATGGCCTGGGCGGCATCCTCGACGACCGGGATGTTGCGCTGACGGGCGGCCTGGAGAATCGGTTCCATCTCGGCGCATTGACCGAACAGATGTACCGGCAAAATCGCCTTGGTCCGGTCGGTAATCCTGCAGAGGACCTGTTGGGGATCGATGGTATAGGTGTGCGGATCAATATCGGCGAAGATGGGCCTGGCCCCAACTCGCACAATGGCACCCACCGTGGCAAAAAAGGAATATGGGGTGGTGATCACCTCATCGCCCGGCCCAATGCCCAACGCCATCAGGGCCATCAGCAGGGCATCGGTGCCGGAGGAAACCGCCACGGCATACCGGATGCCGAGATACTCGGCCATTTTCTTTTCGAGCATTTCTACCTTAGGGCCGTTGATATACTGGGTGCTTCGGGCGGTTTCCAGCAGGGCCGATTCTAACTCCGCCTGTAATGCGGCGTATTGGCGAGTTAAATCCAGCAGGGGGACACTCATGCCGCCTGTTCCTTCCTGGAAAGGGACTGGTCCTGGGCTGTCAGGGACAAAGGCAGCCGGTCGGCGGATAGCCGGCAACCAGGGACCATCTCTAGCGGATGGGCCTGGGCCGAAGGAATCTCCCGCCAGACCACCCCGTCTTGAAGGATATAGACGGTGCCATCTTGGCCCACCGCCCGGCCAGCCGCATCAAACGCCAATTTGGTTCCCGTGGTATCGACCCATCCGTGGAGCCGAGCCGGATTCCCATACACCAACCCAAAAGCCGGTACATCCTTGGTTACTACCGCACCGGCGCCGATCATGGCATAGGGGCCGATGGTATGGCCGCAGACAATGACCGCCCCTGCCCCGATGGTGGCCCCTCGACAGACTCGGGTCGGCCGAAATTCCTTTTTCCGCTCAATAAAGGCCCGGGGATTGATCACGTTGGTAAAGATCATGTGGGGGCCGCAAAAAACCTCGTCTTCCAGAATTACCCCTTCGTAAATGCTTACGCCGTTTTGGATTTTGACCCGGTTGCCGATCCGCACCCGGGGACCTACATAACAGCCTTGGCCCAAAATGCATCCTTGCCCGATGACTGCGCCGGCGGAGATGTGGCAAAAGTGCCAAATTTTGGTCCCTTCCCCGATCTGGGCGCCGGGATCCACAATGCTGGTAGGATGGATAAAGGTTTCAGAAACAGGGGTACTCATCCACGTACTCCCCGGACCGCACCATGTTAGCCGAATGGAGGGACATGTTTGGCAGGTCTGTCAAAGCGGCGATCCAAGGTAGAGACCTCCCAGGGATCNGACCTGCCGCCAACGGCCTTTTCATTCGGCTCAAGTGTTCCCCAAAGCTTTGGTTTCCCTGGATCCTCTTGGAGTATGGCCCCCCAAAAGGGGTGTCCGATCAAATAACGTGTCAGAGGGCTTTTGACGGTTTTCAACCGGGGCATAACTATACCAGATACCCCCTTTCTCGGAGAAGATCAGTTCTGCGAAAGGAGGCGGCGTGCATTCTGCATTTTGTAAACCTGAAGATTTCCCCGAGGTGGGCCAGAGACTTTGGAACTTGGCGCTTCCAACACTTCAGAAAGGATGAAAAATGGCGCAAAATAAATAAGATAGGCAAGATTTTGCCGAAGCCTGCAGCTTGGAAAGGCACAAAGGTAGCAGAGGGGAAATCAGTTCCCTATTGGGTACCTAGTTAGCCGAGGGGCTCCGGAAATTCCCAGGGGACTCCTTCCCCCATTCCGGGCAGTTCCGCCCTAGACCCGACTCCCACCCGTCCGATATCCACTTTGAACATGGGAGTTGATTATATCTATTTATCCTGCCAAGACTTAGATAAAGCGAATTTCCGGACACCCTCAGTGAGCCGGTAACATGTTAGCCGAATAGAGGACTCTATGGGTGAGGGCTGCGGAAGCAGGCAGTCCAGGCTGCTTTGTGTCTGCTGCGGTGTTCCTCCTGGGCAAGTGGGAACAGGAGTATCTTTTCTGGAGTGCCGCTTGCGATGCAGTGAGACCCTGGTTTAGCCCGCCAGAGGAGAGGCAGACGGTGTCAAAGGCACCGCCGGGTAAGGGTGGGGAAAAAGAAGGCGACCGTGCCCTTATGATTGCCCCCTTGTATGTCATTCCCGCGAAACCGGGAATTCATGTTCTTTTTTCCTGGGTTCCTGCTCGCGCAGGAATGACATAGGGGGCGGCACACTGGGGGTCGGGATTCCTGCTTGCGCAGGAATGACACGTCGCCCCCTGACCCTAACCCTCTCGATGGCCAGGGGGAGGGGAAACGTCGCCTTTTGATTCGGCTACATGTTACAAAAATGGAAGTTCGGCACCGCCTCGGAGAGGCTCTCCCGAAATGGCAATCGGGCGGCGGCCGGATCGTTGCCAAACCTTTCCGATTTACCAAAGTGCCCGTTTTACGGGGGTTTTAGCAGTCTGGGGGCCGCCGGTGGGTAGTACATCTGGCTAATTTATAATTTAACTGTATCTCCCCATCCGGCCCCTACCAGATGGAGGGGCTAATCGGATCGAAATTTCCCCGGGGAATAGACGCACTTAATGTGAGTTTAGACAATTTGGAAAATCTAGATAAATTTTGGCTAGAATAAAAACCGGCCGGACTGGATTCCATGATTAAACTGTCTCCCCAGCCCAGGCCCCCTCCCTTTGGAGGAGCCAGCCGGGGAGATACAGTCAAACTAAAAACGGAAGTTCGGGACCGCCTCTGAGAGGAGCGAAGACTCTATTCGGTGGGGTGAGGCCATTACGGGGCCGGTGGGACTTGGGCGGGCGGCCAAACCGGTATCGGCACCATGCCATACGGATACCCGTACCGGTTCCAGGACCCATAGGGATTTTGCCAGGATTGGAACGGCAGCGTCCAGGGACCTTGGGGATTACCCCATGGGCCGAACGGGGTGGCTCCGGGCCGGAACGGATACAGCCATTCTCCATACGGGCGAATCGATTCCCCGGCTCCCCAGGTTTCTACGACATGGCGGTAGTCGAAGCTGCCCCGGACGGCTAGCCCACTTCGTTTATGCCGGTACCCGCTCTCTTGATACGTGGGGTCGGTCGGCACGAGGGCCGGAGGCGGAGGCTGGTATTGGACGACCCGCTCAGCGGTATCTGGAGTATGGCTGAACCGGCTTGGCCGGAATATCCAACTTTCGCCGGGGGTGCCGGTGGCACAGGTGGGGGATAGTCCACCTGATGGGGGGGATGGCGGGCGGTTCTGCGCCATGGCCGGGCTTCCCAGGGGTTCTCCTACCAGGAGCAGACCAGCCCAAATCCCCACGATAGAAGCATATTCAACCCACCTAAAATAGGAAGGCCCGAAGGATATCCACAGACAGCGGCAGGTTCCGCTTGGGCAACCGGGGGATGCTGGGCAAATCAAGGTGTTTACTCCCCACAACAGGCCCGGGCGAAATGTTTCGGATAGTTAACGCGAAAAGGCTTTTTCCGACCAAAACGCCCGGTAACCGCCTAGGGAGCAAACCCCGTTCCAAGCCCTGCAAACCTGGAAGATCGTAGAGCACGTTGGCCGCCTGAAGCAACCTGCTCTCCCCCGGGGGCTAAACCCAGCATGTTCCTGCCACGAAAGTGGGATTTAAAGCTTCCTCCGAGGCTGTCCCGAAAATCCGTTGTGCCCTATCCGAGCGGGTCCAGCCTGGAGCCAGATGATCTCGGAAAACCCCTGTTTTTATAGTTTGACTATATCTCCCCCTCCGGCCCCTACCAGTTGTAGGGGCTAATCGGATCGAATTTCCCCGGGGAATAGACGCACTCAATGTGAGTTTAGGCAATTTGGAAAATAGAGATAAATTAGATAAGTTCTGGCTAGAATAAAAACCGACCCGACTGGATTCCATGATGAAACTGTTTCCCCGGCTCAGGCCCCTCCATTGGGAGGAGCCAGCCGGGCAGATACAGTCAAAATAGGGTTTTAGGAACTGGATGGGCAGCCTCGGTTGGTTGGTCAACCTCCTGATGGGACAATTTCGGGACAGCCTTCTCAGGGGGCCGGCTGCGCTGGCCGGCCTACGGAGCGGGGCGTTCAACGAAAAGGGGCGGGTCGGCGGGGTCGTACTGCTGCATCTGGGCCGCCTTCTGGGGGTCATAGACATATCGGGCGCCCGGCGGTAATGGGGGCAGTTGGATGCCGTTTTCTTGGATGATCTTTTCCATGAACTCCTCCTGGGTTTTGGGGAAATGGCGTACTGCGCCCGATACAGGTTCATGGCATGGGGAATCTGGATGCGAAAGGCNACCATCTGGGGGGCTTTGAAATAGACGGAGATGGGTTCGGTGATCAGGCCGCCGCCGTAGCCTTGGCCTTTGGGGCTAGCGCCGACATCGGCTTTTTGGCGGATCATGCCCGGAGCAGGTTCCGCCAGCCCGCTCGAACCGCCAGCGACGGGACCGGCAGGATGGGGAGCACCCGAGGGAGAGGTTGCCGCCTCAGCGGGCTGGGAAGGAGCCGGTTGAACCCTTCGGGCCGCCGGCGTCGGACCGGACGGTTTGGAACTATCGGGTTTGGAGGCCGGCCTGCCACATCCGACGGCGTGGATAAGCAGGCACCCGGCCAAGCACCCGAACCAAAAGAGTGTCCTCCACTGCGGCATGGCAGACTCCTTGTAGGCACCGGTCAGGGGGAGAATGGCGAAGCCCTTTCGCCCCATGAAGGGGGAGCTTTTTTTGTCGCAGTGTCCCGTTGATCCCTTCCCAGTGCCCTAGCCTCGCTTCGCCCCAGCCGGCCATTCCCGCCCCTGGGGAGAGACGAGTTAAGTCATGCAGGCTGTTCCAGACATAGATGGACTGTCTCGTTTCGGGTCCACTTTCCCTATCTGTTTAGGGACAACCGATTTTTTCCCCCTACGACTAATAGGGGGGCGGGCGAGTCGATACAGTTAAAATAGGATCGCCTAACTTGACTGTATCCCCGGGAACAACCACCCCAATCGGTGGTGTTCGATCCGATTTTTAGTCGGTACATCTGGTAGGGGGGCCGGACGGGTAGATCTAGTCCAACTCAAATAGAATCGCCGCTACAGGAAAACCCGGTTCGGGGATCGGCCTATACATCACATATTTTCACTGCTTGCCGGAGCGACTCCAGCGGATCCCGGGTCGGAATAAATTCCTGGGCCACATAGCCTTGGAAGCCGGTCTCGGCGATGGCCCGCATCACGGCCGGGTAATTGATCTCCTGGGAATCGTCGATTTCATTTCGGCCCGGCACGCCGGCCACATGATAATGGCCGATGTAGTCTTTAAACTGTTTGATGCGGGTGATCAGGTCTCCCTGCATGATCTGGACATGATAGACATCGAACAGAATCTTCATCCGTTCGGAGCCGATCCGTTTGCACACCTCCACACACCATTCCACCCGATCGGCCATATAGCCGGGATGCCCTTTCATTTCGACATCCACCCGGCTGTTGAGCACTTCGATGCAGAGGGTTACTTTCTTTTTTTCTGCGTAGCCGATGACGGTTTTTAGACCTTCCACCGTGTTTTGGAGGCCGACGTCGTCAGGGATACCGTCCCGGAAACCGGAAAAAGTGATCACATTGGGGAATCCTGCTTCGGCGGCGGCATCGACGGCCTCTTCGATTTTCTGCTTGCACATCGGCCAGTTGTCTTTATTGTTCCAGCCTTTGACGAATCCGTGGCTGGGAGCCATGGCGCAGATAAGCCCATACTTTTTCAAGATGGGCCAATCCTTTGGCTGGACCAGTTCCACGGAGAGGATTCCCAAGGCCTTGGCATGTTGGCAAAGCTGCTCCAAGGTCCAGGGATTGGGCGAACTGCCCATGAAGCACCAATCACAGACCGACTGGCGGATTCGGCCTTTGGTAACGGCCGGGCCTTCTTCCACCAACAGACGGCGTCTTCGGGGTTGGGCCGACTGCGCCCACCGGCCCATGCCCAACAGTCCTGCTGCTGCCGCCGCTTGTCCAAACCAGCGCCGCCGACTCAACCCAGAGTGCTTTTTTTCTGCCATCGTTAGCCTCCTTTAGGAAACGAAACCCTGTGGCATAGGTAACAATTTCCCGTTTCACTCGATTTCCTTTTACCATAGTATGGCGAGGCAGAGGTGTCAATGAACCCGCCGACAAAATCCCCTCCGGACCATCCGCTTGGGAAAAAGCATCCCCCGATGCTCAGGAGGTTTCCTGGGGCTTCGCCTTGCAAAGGGCCCGAACCTGCGGTATGGTAAAAAGTTTGGGATGGCATCTTAGAGGCTGTCCCGAAAATTGGGACTCAGGGTCGGCCCAGACCGTTGCCAAACCCTTCCGATTTACCCAAGTGCCCGTTTGATGGGGGGTTGGGGCAGTCTGGGGGCCGCCGCGTGGTAGTACATCTGGCTAATTTGACTGTATCTACCCGCCCGGGGTCCTTACCAGATGTAGGGGCTAAAAATCGGATCGAACACCACCGATTGGGGGTGGTTGTTCCCGGTGGGTACAGTCAAACTAAAAAGGAATTTCGGGACAGCCTCTCATAGAGCCCATGGCCATTCCCTTCGAACTGGCAATATAGAGGCTTTCTCGGAAGGAGAGTTTCCTCATGACCCCGGAAGGGGAGGATTTACTGCGGATTGGGCGGCATCGGTTTCGGAGCCGACTGATCGTCGGCACCGGCAAATATGTCAGTTTTGAGCTGATGCAACAGGCGCTGGAGGCGGCCGGCGCTGAATGCGTTACGGTGGCCGTTCGGCGGGAGCGTCTTTTGGACGCTCAGGGCCGAAATATCCTCGATTTTCTCGATCCCCAGCGATACACCATTTTGCCCAATACGGCTGGGTGTTATACGGCGGAGGATGCGGTGCGGGTGGCGCGGCTTGGCCGGGAAATCCTCCTGCAACTGGGCAACCCCGGTGCGCAGTGGGTCAAATTGGAGGTGCTGGGCGATCCGAAGACCCTGCTGCCCGATCCGATCGGCACTTTGAAAGCCACCGAACAATTGGTAGCCGAGGGATTTGAGGTGTTGGTGTATACGACGGACGATCCGGTGTTGGCCCGTCGGCTCAAAGAGGCTGGGGCGACCAGTGTGATGCCGGCGGGCAGTCCGATTGGTTCCGGCCAGGGGATACTGAATCCCAACAATATCCGCATCTGTCTGGAATATTTGAAGGATGGGGATCCCGACTATCCGGTGATCGTGGATGCGGGGGTGGGGACGGCCAGCGACGTGACGGTGGCGATGGAGCTGGGGGTGGATGGGGTACTTTTAAACACGGGCATCGCCCATGCCAAAAACCCCATCGCCATGGCCCGCGCCATGCGCCTGGCCGCCGAAGCAGGCCGATTGGCCTACCTGGCAGGCCGAATCCCCAGACGCCTGTATGCCACGGCTTCAAGCCCCCTGGAAGGCACCATCGCCCCGGCCGGGAAGCCAACTTCCTAGCCAACCCCGGAAAAGTCCCGGAAACACCATTTCTCTTCGCAAAACCAAGGGACAACGACGTGGCCAAAAACCAGGGAATTTTGTGTCTCTACGATTTGCGAAGCTCCATAGTGCCTCGGAATCCCCTTTGCCGGGCCAACCTCCCCCCGCCAACCTGTGGGTGGGCCGGTCTCTTGCCGGCCAGGGGGAAAAGGCAATTTGCTCCCTTCGGGTAAGAAGGACCGTTTGGCAACCAGGGGTTCGTTCGGGGAACGAATCATTCTGCGGCAAGCGGCGGGTTGGTCAAGGGGGGCAAGCGGGCAGAAGGGNCCCACTCACTCCGCATGGGAAAGCACTTGCAGGCAAATCTCCGAACTCGCCGACGATCCCTCCGAGGCGGCAGCTGGATCGCCGTTGCCCGATAGCCGGCTCCGAAGCTCGGGATCTTGCAAATAGACCAGATGCCGGCGGGCGATCCGGCAATGGATGCGCATCCGGTTGTCCTCGAATTGCCGGGACAGGATTTCGGCATGTTCGGCCAAAAAGGCCAGATATTTGCCGCTCTGGACAGGCAGTTCCACCAGCAGTTCGACGAATCCCCGGCCGAGGGTTTCGCGCACGGCGGCCGTCAGAGTATCCAGACTTTCACCGGTCCGGGCACTGATGGGAATCGCATGGGGGTAGCGGTTGAGCAGTCCGTCGAAGGCGGCCCGGTCCTGGACAATGTCTATTTTGTTCACCACCAGGAGGGTGTCTTTTGTTTCGATGCCGATTTCTTCCAGCACCCGATAGGCGGCGGCCACTTGATAGCCCACGGCCGGATTACTCCCGTCGGCCACATGCAACAAAAGATCCGCCTGCCGGGCTTCTTCCAGGGTGGCTTTGAAACTGGCGATCAGATGGTGCGGCAGGTCCCGGATGAATCCTACCGTATCGCTTAACAGCACCGGACCCCAGCCGGGAATCTGCCAACGGCGGGTACGCGTGTCCAATGTGGCGAAAAGTTTATCTGCCACGAACACATCGGCACCGGTCAGCCGATTCAGCAGGGTGCTTTTGCCCGCATTGGTATAACCGACTAGGGAAACGGTGGGCAGTTCGGAGCGGGCGGCCACTTCCCGCTGTTTGCGCCGTTCGATCTGCCGTAGGGCCATGCGAAGATCGGAAATCCGTTTGTCCACCAGCCGGCGGTCCACTTCCAATTGCTTTTCGCCGGGGCCGCGCAGTCCGATGCCTTTGCGCAATCGGGACAGGTGGGTCCACATCCGTCGGAGCCGGGGCCGAAGATATTCCAGTTGGGCCAGTTCGACGGCCAGGCGGGCTTCGTGGGTTCGGGCTCGGCTTGCAAAAATGTCCAGCACCACCTCCGTCCGATCCAGCACCTTGACGTCCAGCACCTTTTCCAGATTCCGCACTTGGGCGGGGCTGAGATCGTTGTCGAAAATGACCACCTCGGCGTTTTGTTGGCGAACTAAATCGGCCAGTTCCTGGAGTTTACCCCGNCCGAGATAGGTGCTGGCATCCGGGGCCTGGCGGCGCTGGATCAGTTGGCCCACCACAATCGCACCGGCTGCCTCGGCCAACCCCTCCAGCTCCTCCAACGGATTCTGCTCCTGGTGCCGACCGGGCAGCAGGACCCCCACCAGCACCGCCCGTTCCCGAACAACTGTTCTGCGTTCAATTTCGTACACTGTTTCGGCTACCCTCCTTCCACCACAAACCCCAACGTCTATTCCCAATGGGACTGGGATTCCAGTTCGCCGGCCAGAATCCGGCAATAGCTTTCGTAGCGGCGTTGGTCCAGCCGACCGTCGGCTACCGCGTTTTTCACCGCACAGTCGGCCTCATGCGTGTGGGTACAATCCGGAAACTTGCAAAAGTTGATAAAAGGCCGAAAATCTCGGAAAAAGTTCGCCACCTCCGCCGGGGCCACATCCCAAAGCTCAAATTGCCGAATCCCCGGCGTATCTACCACATAGCCGCCAAAACAGAGCGGAATCAGCCGGGCTGTAGTCGTCGTATGACGACCTTTTTGGCTATCAGGACTGACCGGTGCCACCCGAAGCCCAAGCCGAGGGTCCAAGGCATTCAGCAGCGACGACTTGCCCACGCCGCTCTGGCCCGCCACCACACTCTGGCGATCCTTGAGCACTCGGCGCAGTCGGTCCAGCCCCCAGCCGGTCTGGGCACTTAACAAAAGTACCTGATACCCCATCTGGCTATATACCCCGACCAGGGGCTGGAGTTCGGCCGGATCGACCAGGTCAATTTTATTGATGCAGATGACGGGCCGGATGCCGCCTTTTTCCGCAGCGATCAGCATCCGGTCGATCAGATTGGGCTTCAGGGGCGGTTCGGCAGCACTGCAAACCACCAGCACCTGCTCGACGTTGGCGACGATGATTTGTTGTCGGCCGTAACTGGATCGGCTCAGGATGCCCCGGCGGGGTTCGACCCGTTCGATGACGCCTTCGGCGGCAGCTTCGTTGACGGGGCGAAACATGACGCGGTCGCCCACGGCGATGATATGCCGTTGGTCGGTCTGGAGGGTTTTGAGGAGCCGGCGTACAGTACATTTATACACCTTCCCGGCCCCGTCCGCCACCTCGCTCCATAGGCCATGGACGCTTAACACCCGCCCCGGCCGACACACCGCCTCGTCCACCTCCAACACCACCGGCAGGGTGGGATCCTCCACCTGCTGGGCATCTTCTGCCGCCCGGACCGTTCGCCGCCGCGTCAACTCCCCCTTGCCCGTCAGCCGCTCCTGCCGATCCAATACAACCTCCTCCGGCCCCTCGGCGTCGTCCAATAATCGGCTCCAATCTTTAATCCGGGTACGTTCCGCCCGGTTCTTCCGGAGTTCCGCTCGGGTGATCCGTTCTTTCCGGTCTTTCTTCTCAGCCATACCCACCACTGCTGGAGGGAAGAAAACTCGCACCATTTTAGCCGAACGGTAACATTTTAGCCGAATGAAACAACCCGCCTCTCCCCCGGCGGGAGAGGCCG
>JGI24185J35167_1000198_pt1 | contig 26191 bp, 20 predicted proteins | sample YNPBryunderm2012_FD_35167 | JGI IMG/M metagenome (IMG submission 35167) | reverse complement strand
GGTAGACCCTTGTCCTTAATTTTATATGTACCATTTATTAGATTTTAAATTTCAAAAAAGGAGGCGAAGTTGTTTATGAAGAGTTTCTGGAGGTATTTTCTAATAACCGTATTGTGTATGAGTCTTGTGTCTAGTCTTACTATTCCTCTATTCTCCCAGGAGAGGAATCCTTTAGGACAGTATGCAACTATTGCCGAATTTCAAAAGGCAACTGGGAAAAGGATCACAAAATTTAACGAAGCTCCAATGTTAGCCGAACTGGTAAAACAGGGGAAACTGCCACCGGTAGAGAAAAGACTCCCGGAAGAGCCGGCGGTGGTGGAACCAGTTGAGGAAGTAGGTCAGTATGGTGGGACCTGGAGAAGGGCTGCATTATCACCCTCTGATACAATGATTCATGCCCGACTGGGCTATGAACCTATGGTAAAGTGGGCGAGAGACGGAAAAACCATCATTCCTAACCTCTGTNCCTCCTGGAAGGTAACNGAGGGTGGCAGGGTATATACATTTTACCTGAGAAAAGGGATGAAGTGGTCAGATGGGGAGCCATTTACCGTTGATGATATACTATACTGGTACAATGATGAACTACTGAATAAAGAACTTACCCCCGTCTTCCCTGCCTGGCTAGCCCCAGCTGGTGAACAGGTAAAGGTAGAAAAAGTCGATAACTATACGGTAAGATTCAGATTTAAGAGACCCTATTCTCTATTCCTTGAATATATAGCTGTTAATAATGCATCCTTTGCCTCTCCTAAGCACTACTTACAGCAGTTCCATATAAAATATACCCCAAAGGAGAAGCTAGAAGCATTGGTGAAGGAGGCAAAGAGAGACTTCTGGTATCAACTCTATCAGGATAGGGCAACAAAGTATTCTAACACCGAACTTCCTGTACTTGCCCCCTGGAAATTGTCAGTTCCGCCTACCGGACCAAGGGCTGTAGCAGAAAGAAACCCCTATTACTGGAAGGTAGACATAGAGGGGAATCAGCTCCCATACATAGATAGAATCTCTTGGGATATGGTCCAGAACACAGAGATGATCACTATGAAGGCAGTACAGGGAGAGATAGATATGCAGGGTAGGAACCTTGCATTCAAAGACTTTACTCTCCTTATGGAAAATAGAGATAAGGGTGGATATCAGGTCTATCAGTGGCAGTCAGGAGAGACGGCAAGCGCAGTATTCTTCAATCAAAACTATACCAAGGATAAGTTTATAGCAGATCTATTAAGGAATGTGAAATTCAGAACCGCGTTATCTCTAGCAATTAACAGGGATGAGATCAATCAACTCGCATATCTCGGTCAGGCAACCCCTACATACACCATATTCCCTAAGGCATCTCTGCAGAACAATCCAGAGATAAGGAAACTCTATGAGTATAATGTGGCAGAGGCTAACAAACTTCTGGATAGCATAGGTCTTACAAAGAAGGATAAAGATGGGTTCAGATTGAGACCTGATGGGAAACCGATACAGCTTACCATTCTTACAAATGTAGGATATGCAATACATCCAGATGTGATGGAACTCATAGCACAGTACTGGAACAAGGTTGGTATAAAGACCGCTGTTGATGCCATAACCAGTTCTCTCTGGTGGCCCAGGATAAACAGTGCAGATTATCAGATAGCCGGGTATACTTTAGGTAGCCTATATCCAGGCAAGTTCTTATTGACCTATTCTATGTTTGTCATCCCAAATTCTACTTCCTGTTACTATGGTACACTCTGGGGTCTCTGGTATACCTCTAGGGGTAAGGCTGAAGGTGCAGTAAAACCAACTGGAGACGCATTAAAGATAATAGCAAACTTTGATAAGATTATTGTTTCCACAGACCAGAAGGAGATAGATAAGCTCACAGACGAGATCCTGTACCTCTGGGCAAAGAATCTATGGGCTATACCAGTGTTAGGGTTCTTCAACTTCCCGGTAGTTGTTAAGAATAACTTTAAGAATGTCCCTAAAGAAGGCACCCTGGCATATCCATATATGAGCCCTGGATATATGAATCCAGAGCAATTCTTCTTCAAGAAGTAATCTCAATTCTCTGGGGGATAGAAGATCTATCCCCCTTCATTCCTAAAAAAGGAGGGATCTATTTATGATAAGAATCGGCATAGTAGGGTCTGACAATTCTCATGCGATAGCCTTCTCTCAGCTTACCAATCTACCGGAAGGGGTTAAGGGATTAAAGGTGGAAGATGCAAAGGTTGTTTCTATATGGGGATTTGAAAGGAAAAGAACAGAAGAAGTCGCTAAACTCGGTAATATACCGGAGATAGTTCAATACCCAGAAGATATGATCGGGAAGGTAGATGCAGTGATGGTGGTACTGAGGGATGGAGCATTGCACTATAAGTTTTCAAAACCATTCATTGAGGCAGGTATCCCAACATTTATAGATAAACCCCTTGAGACATCTGTGGAAAATGCCAAGAGGATAATAAACCTGGCTAAAGAGAAGAATACTCTTATAACATCTTTTTCCACCCTCAGATTTGATGAGCCGGTAGTAAAACTAAAAGAGGATCTAGCTACTAAAGGTCCATTAACCGCAGGATTTGTATGCGGCCCGGCAGATGTCAGCAGTGAATATCAGGGGATATTCTTCTATGGTGTCCATATAGTGGAGCTCTCTCAGGAGATATTCGGTAGCGGAGTTGAGAGGGTAATAGCGGTGAATAATCAGAATAATATAGCCGTTACCCTGAGTTATCCTGACGAGAGGATAGTGGAACTTATGATGCTCGGTAATGCAGTCTATACATTTACCATCTCTGCATTCGGAAAGAATGGATGGAATTACTGGGATGGTAAGCAGACCCCATCTCCTTACTACTATGGACTCCTGAAATTTCTGGAGATGATAGAGACATCTAAATTACCGATAGAGTACGATAGTATGTTAGAGGTAGTTACGGTCCTTAAAGCTATAGAAGTTTCCTATCTGAGTGGAGCTGAGGTATACATACAGGATATAGGGTAAGGGATCGATGAGAGAATACTTTGATTTTAACATAATGCTGGGAAAGCCTACCGTTTTATTCCAGAATAACTGGTTAGACATTAGTAAACTTGATGAGGAGCTGAAAAGATTTAATATCAGGAAGGCACTGGTCTATCACAGTTATAGCAGAGATTATGATGCATACTTTGGAAATAATAGGCTGATAGAAGAGATTAAAAATTATCCTGATATCTATCCCTCCTGGGTACTTTTACCGTTAGACATCTTTCCGATAGATGCACTGGATAAACTCCTGGAGGAACTCAGGAGAAACAATGTCAGGGTGATCAGATTATTCCCGGACNTCCATAATTTTCTATTGGAAGAAGAAGTGGTTGGTGATCTATTAGCATTTATGGAAGAGTTTAACATCCCTGTACTTATATCTCCAAATAATGCTGGCTGGAAGGATATATACAACATATTGAGGAATCATCCTAATCTCAGGTTAGTTCTGGTAGACCTGACATACAGGCAGAGTTCATATATCTTTCCTCTCTTAAAAAGGTATAAAAATGTTTACATAGAACTATCAGGGTACATCGCCTTTCTTGGAATAGAGACCCTGTATAGGAGATTTGGCGCAGAGAGGTTGATATTTGGGAGTAATCTCCCATATAAAACTCCGGGGTCCACGGTATATTACATAGAAAAAGCGGATATACCGGAAGAAGCTAAAGACGTCATAGCCTACAGGAATGCCGATAGACTTATCCAGGAGGTAAAAATATGATAGACACCCATGCCCATCTTGGAAAATGGTTCAATTTCTATTATGATGGTGGGGATTTTCTATCTATGGTAAAGATAATGGATAGGATAGGAATGGAGAGCGCCTGGATAAGTGCTCTTATAGGGATAGGACCAGATTATGAGATAGGTAACGAGATGGTTCTCGAGGCTATAAGAGCATTTCCGGGTAGATTTAAGGGTTACGTTACACTGAGTCCATACTTTGCAGATAAGATAGAAGAAGAATTGAACAAGAGGTTCTCTCAGGGGTTTATAGGGATAAAACTTCATCCCGGTACTCATACATATCCTCCAGATGGTGCTAACTATATATATGCCTATGAGTATGCAAACAGATATAGATGTCCAGTACTGATACATACCTGGGGAGAAAGAGATGTAAGAACTGTGGTGGACTTAGCAAGACATTATACAAATGCCATATTTATAATGGGGCACTCCGGAGGAGACATAAGATCTATGCTCCTGGCTGTAGAAGTGGCTAAAGATATCGATAATCTATATCTCGATCTAACTGGTTCTGCTATGTACAATGGAATAATCGAGCATTATGTAAGTAAAATTGGTAGCCAGAGGATTCTTTTTGGCACGGACTTTCCATTTATAGATCCAAGGCCAGCCATTGGCTGGGTAAAGAGCAGTAGGATCTCAGAGGACGAAAGAAACGATATATTATACAGAAATGCACAAAGGATTCTGAGTTTAATATCTCTTTAGACTTAAATCAAAAAAATGGGCAGGCTATAAGCCTGCCCAAAGGTATTACTGTCCCCAGAAGGGATAACTATTGCCTGAAGTATGGTCTGTGATCTTGGTTAGGTTAGAACCGTCTACACTCATCACATAGATCTCCCAATTTCCACTTCGATTAGAGGAAAATACTATCTTTCTACCATCTGGCGAAAAGCAGGGATACCAGTCCTGTCCAGAACCGCTGGTAAGTCTAGTCGGATTTGACCCATTTGCATTCATTATATAGATCTTCTCACTATCGTCTCCATCTCTTTTAGATGAAAAGACGATCTTTGTCCCATCTGGAGAGTAACGGGGCATCCAATCTAAATAAGAATTATTTGTAAGTCTAGTTGGATTAGTGCCGTTTACACTCATAGTATAGATCTCGTCATTTCCATACCTGTCGGACACAAAGATGATCTTACTGCCATCTGGAGAAAAAGAGGGAAATCTATCGTAATCTGAATTATTGGTAAGATTACTCAACTGTGGGTGTGAGATAACTGTTGTATCTAAAAGATAGATCTCATCGTCACCATCACGTCTGGACTGGAATACAATCTTCTTTCCGTCAGGAGAAAAGTTCGGGTGATAATCCCAGGCTTGCTCATCTGTAAGCCTAGTCTGATTGGTACCATCTGAATTCATCAGATATACTTCAGGATTTCCATCACGTTCAGATACAAAGACGAGCCTGGTCCCATCTTTAGAAAACGAGGGATAATAATCTGAAGCAGTATTATCTGTAACTTTAATCAGATTAGTGCCATCTGGTTTCATTATATAGATCTCATAATCCCCATCACGTCCGCTAGCAAAAACAATCCTCCCACTATTCAGAACTCCTGGGGTACATCCATCACAGCCATAAAGTCCCATAAAGAAAAGACTTGGCAGAATAAAAAGTGCTAATAGTTTTAAATGCCTTTTCATAATTCTTCTCCCTTCTATAATAGAATAAAAAGACAAATCAGAGACAAGATAAAAGTAATAAAAACTGTTTAAAGATCATTTTAAAAACAAATAGTTCCCTCAAAGTACAAGAGATATTCCAACTCTATAAAGCTTTTTCCGAATCTCATCTCCTTTCAATATCCTGTCTCCTGTATAGAGGATATCACATATAGATAATAAAATCAAGCAATTAATATCTTTTAAAAATCGAATACAATAGGAGTATTTACGATATCTCTTCCTCCTTATATGGAGATTCCTCCAGTTTGTAAGCTACATCACTTTTAGAAAAGTGCAGGTCTGTCTTCTCAAAGTAGCTCATAATCTTTCTTACATAATACTCGGAATTTCTAAACTCCTCCTCCACCTTTCTATCAGGATTCTCTATGACCTCTCCTATGGCTTCACCCTTGGTAATGAACAGGACCCTGCAATACGCTTCGTTATCCATCTTATCATAAAGTCTTCCCGCACTGTAGGTACCCTTAACTACAGTGTTTACACTATTTGCTACATAACCAATCTTACCCATACCAGCACATTCGACCCTAATGGCTTCACAATCATATATGTTGCCTGGTTCCTTTACAAGTTTTAAGACCTGCCCAACGGAGAAGACCTTCGTATTGTAATAATTGAAACTAGGTATAAGGGTTACATAAATCATAAATCTCTCACCTCTGTTTTTACATAGATAATACCATAAAATAAGGTGACAGATGATGTCCCCGTAATATCCTTTACGTGTATAACTATATTATGGTATAATTAACTCAGGTGATGAAGTCCACCTTAATGACCCCATAGGGGTTGATGACTTCTACTCAAAAGTGAGTAGGAGTCATTTTTTGTTTTAGGAGGTATAGATGAATATAGAGGCATTTGTAAATTTTAAAGATAAGGTTTTAAAGAATGTTTCAAAGGTTATAGTAGGTAAAGATGAGGTGATAGAGCTCGTTACAGTGGCATTTATCTGTGGTGGGCATATTCTTCTTGAAGATGTCCCCGGGTTGGGTAAGACGATGCTGGTAAGGGCATTTGCCAAGACCATAGGCTGTGATTTTAAGAGGATCCAGTTTACTCCAGACTTGCTACCATCTGATCTTACCGGTATAAACTTTTATAACCAGAAGACAGGCGATTTTCAATTTAAGCCAGGACCTATATTTACAAACATCCTCCTTGCAGATGAGATCAATAGGGCAACTCCGAGGACCCAGTCTGCCCTCCTAGAGGCTATGCAGGAGAAACAGGTCACCGTTGACGGTATCACCAGAAAACTGCCAGAACCATTTATGGTGCTGGCAACCCAGAACCCTGTAGAGTCCTTTGGCACATTCCCTCTTCCTGAAGCCCAGTTAGACAGATTCTTTATGAGGATCAAGATTGGATACCCTACAAGAGAGGAAGAGATAGAGATAGTAAATAGAAATAAGAAGGAGGACCTAACAGAAGGTTTAGAAAGCGCAGTTACAACTGAAGAGATAACATATGTCAGAAATGCCTATAATGAAGTGAGGATTTCCAAAGAAGTTATGGATTATCTGCTGGATATTATAGAAAAAACCAGGAACATTGATATGGTTCAGCTTGGGGTAAGTCCAAGAGGAACAATTGCCCTCTTTAAGGCAAGCCAAGCCTATGCAGCAATAAATGGAAGGGACTATATAATTCCAGAGGATATCAAGAAGATGGCTCCCTATGTCTTAAATCATAGGGTTATACTTAAAGGGCTGAGTAGAGACAGGAATATATACTCATTTATAAACTCTGTGCTTGAGACGGTAAGGGTTCCTGTGGAAGAGGTCTAGATGGCTTATCTGTTACTCTTCCTTATAATTGTTGGGATAGTACTCAATAGACTGTCAAAAAAGTACACCCTTTTGGGAGTCACATACCAGAGGGAGATATCTAAAAGGATATTGGAGATAGGAGAGGATTTCCATATAACAACTGTTGTGGAGAACAGAAAGATCCTTCCCGTAACATTCTTACAAATCATAGAAAGATTTCCCGCTGGACTGGAGTACAAATTCAGGGCAGATCAGTTCAAGACAGTAGAATTTCTATACCATACGATTACTATGTTTTTACTCCCATTTCAGCGTATAAAAAGGATCTATACCGCAGTATGCCATAAAAGGGGAAGATATATCTTCGAGGATGTCTCTCTAATCGGAGGGGATCTTTTGGGATTAAATACATTTGTAAAAAGTATAAGATACAATCAGGAGATCGTTGTCCTTCCTAAAAGTATAGACCTCGAAAGGGAACTTGTCCCCTACGGAAACTATAACGGAAATCTATCTGTCCAGAGATGGATCATAGATGACCCTACTATGATTATAGGGATAAAAGAATACACTGGGCTTGAACCAGCCAAAACCATTCACTGGCCATCATCTCTAAAGTCCGGGAATCTTATGGTAAAGAAGTTCGATTTTACTCTGGAGAATACGGCTATGATTATACTGAATGTGGAGTGTGATAAACCATTCTGGGTGGATATAAAACCAGATGACATAGAAAGGTGTATATCTATTGCCAGAGGAGTTATGGAAAAATTTGAATCTATGGGGATGCCCTATGGTTTTGCCACAAACTCCATTATGCATGGTCTACCAGCAAATAGAAATATCGTCTATCCTTCCTCAGGGATCTCTCATCTGGAGTCCCTTCTAGAATGTCTGGGCAGAGCCTCTTACAGTATAAGTCTGACATTTGAAGAGTTGCTTTCGAGGCTCAACAGGCACGATATAAGCTGTTCTACCTATGTTATAATAACTCCCAAGGTGCTAGACTCCTATGTGGGGCATATAAATTCTTTAGCCTCTGAACTGGAGGAGGTAATTCTTATCTCTCTCAAGGATGAGAATATGGAGTTTATATCTGATAGTATTCTGAAATATACCGATAGAGGGATCGAATATGTATATACGCTACCTCAAGATAATAAGTAATATATCACTTGTCTTTGGTGTCTTTGGATTTCTGTTGAGCTTCATTGGTACCTTGAGTAATGTTGAACTGCTTTATCTATGGATTATTCTGAGCTCATTTGCCCTGTATAGATTTTCATCGAAAAAAGTCTTCTCTATCATTCTTGCTATACTACCATTTTTTCCGCTCTTACTGATGAAAAGTCCGTTAGATAGAGCTTTCATAGGCATAACTGGCTTATACTCATTATATCTTTTGCTGAGAACTATCAAAAAGCTGACATACGGTTCAGCGGTGGAAGAATTCGAGAAAGTCATCCCTATAGTAATTGTAATCACCATAATCTCCATAGGTATATCTCTGGCATTTCCTGATAAGTCCATCTTATATAATACTCTTGTATTACCATACTTTGTTGTCTATCTGGTTTCTGCTGTTATCCTGCTGAGGACCTTGAGATATATAGAGTACAGTTCTAGTGAAAATAAAGATATAAACAAGGTAAACCTTGCATATTCGATCGGTATCATCTTTATATCCTTTCTCCTGAGTTTACCGGTGGTAAGGGCAGTCCTCTGGAAAGGCATATCTCTTGGTTTTACATACATCCTCAGTGGATTCCTTATGGGTCTAGCATGGATTGTATTTGCAGTCTTCTTTATCTTTGATAAGATTATAGCTCTTCTTGGCAGATTCTTTAAGGCAGAAAGGAGAGAGCTTCCTGAGATAAAAACTGATGAGCTGACCAAGAGAATCCTCAATATGGCAAGGATGGGTGGAAGTGAGAAATTACCGGAAAAGGAAGCTGTTAGCTCATCCAATACCAATCAGATACTCATTATCGTCTTCAGCATAATAATAGTACTTATCGTGGTTTATATAATCATTACCCTATTTAGAAGATACGAATCCAGACGTAAGCCAAGGGAAGAGGATTATATAGAGACAAAGGAGTTTATTACCATAAAAAAGGAAGAAGGTTCAGGGATCTTAAAGAGGATTATAGATAGATTAAGACCTAAAGACCCGATAGAAAAGATCAGACTCTACTATAAGAAGTATCTCTTAATGTGTAAAGAAAAGGAGATAGGGTTAAAGGAGAGCGATACCACTTTGGACATATACGCAAAGTCCAGAGACTTCTTTAATAAAAATGTCCTGCCAAGAATGAGAGAGATCTATATAAAAGTCAGGTATGGTTTTGAAAATCCATCCAGCGAAACGGTAAGAGAATTCCTCTCTCTTTATAAAAGGCTCAACTCCAGAGATTAATTTAGAATTGAGGAACACTTATAATTATATTGGTTTCATTTAAAAGGATTTTACCCGAGGAATAGGCAATAACCACTATCCTTACCAGTGCATCTCTACTTGATCTTGGACCAACTATTGCCACTTCAAATCCGTGTGGAAATCCATCTCCTGTGTTATCAGGACTGGCAAATTTAGGTATAGCTATATATCCCATATTATTATACCCTATACCGTAATAGACCTTTCCACTTGGGAGCTGATTTACTCCAAAATTCCTAGATGCTAAAACAGTATCCATCTGAATCCTGTGACTGTCATCAGGAGAGATATTTCCATTCGTATTAAGAGAATAGAATTTAATATTCTTCAAATCAACAGCGTATCCTATTTCCATATCCAAAAGAGCCCGAACTAGGTATTTCTTTGCATCGTTATCCTTTACATTATTTATCGTTACATAGTCTATATAGGTCTCTCTTGATTGGGCCTTCAATAAGACTACAGGATTTCTTCTATTTATTGTGGCGCCTGTATCTTTTGCTAAGAAGTAATACAAAAATCTATATTTATCTATTCTATAATTAGTACCACTTACAGTGAGCTCTATAGGAATTAAATATCTTGCCATAAAAAGTATATTTCCTACATCATTCGGATTTGGAGGAAAACTACCTGTTTCATTTATGACGGGAAGTTTATTTCTATCAAGCGAGGTATAGCCAGAGGGTACATTTAAGACTATTCTATCTTTATAACTGGAATTATTGTCAAAAATCATAGCTGATTGAACTACATCGGACTTTATATCCTCTACAAGTCTCTGATTTATAAGTTTGATATCATTAACTGCTGTTATTGTATTCGTAGAAAAAATTACCCCTTCTGAAACCTCATATATTATGGGTATCAATAATGATATTATCACCAGACTTATAAGTAGCTCTATCAAAGTGAAGCCCGACCTCATCTTCTTATAAACACTCTCCTTTGATGATAGGCATAATGATTTCCGATATCTCTTCTATAAGCCTCAACCATAAATATATATGTACCTATGGGAAACTTATCAGAAGGAGTATTTAATGTATAGGATGTAGAGGATGTAGTATTTTCTATCTTATGAGCATCATCTGGCCTTTCTCCAGGGGATGTAGGCTGATCGTCCTGAACGTACTTCCATGTCTTTCCACCATCAGCAGAATACTTTACTGCATAGATAAGAGGTGGAAACTGATAATTAGGAGGGTAGGTATAATCAGAATACCTATTTCCATCCCAACGCTTCCACTCTGTGGTCCACTGAATATTTATACTCTGAGGATTATCAATCTCGTCTATCTCCGTAGGGGATGTTATAGTAACATATGGAACTTGTTCTATTCTGTCTGGATTTGTAGGATCTCCTGCATCTAGAAATCCCATAATAGTGCTTACAATGGCATACCTGGCGATAAAGGCTACTCCAGCCTCTCCAGCTGGAGATAATCCATTTATCAGGAAGTATCCAGTTTTTGTATCACCAGCAAGGGTTGGTGCAGTTACCTTTATAAGAGCACTAGATCTATAGTTAGAATCGAATGAGGCATTATAGTAAGATCTATAAAAACTTAAAATTCCTCTATAGTCACTAAAACTTAGATCGTTCCACTGAGGAGGCATCCATCCCTTTGTCTGTAAATTTACGTTCAGTGCAAAAGGACGTCTGGCATCCATAGATTCTGGTAATACTATATTAAATGCTTTGTTTATTTCCCTCCCAGCATCGGTAAGTGTTGCAGTATTAGGAGCAACTGGAGGGTTTCTATGTTCATGATTGAATCCCAGGCTAGAATTGGAGGGGGTTAAACTTCCGTTTAAAGCGGTGGGAGGCCCATATTCTCGTGTCCTCTTGAATCTATCGTAGGGATAATCGGAAGAGCTTATAGTCTTATATTTTTCCCTATAAAATGTTGGAGCAGGTAGATTTCCATTTGTTTTCCAGTAATTATACTGATCATCTGGGTATAATTCTCCAAGCCATATCCTTGAATACCAAGTCCCAGATCTTATTAATCTGCAGTAAGACTGGTTTGCCCCATCATCTGGTATTATCTCATCTACCTTATTGGTACCGCCTAAACCTCCCCAGGGAAGATTTGAAATAGGATTATCCAAAAGATTATTAATATAAGGATTAGCAGTATCACCGCCCATCTCCTGGCCAAAGCCAACATAGTAGAATGAGAACCCGGTAACACTATTAAAAATACTTCTAGACCTTAAGATGCCATCTCTAAATATCTGGAAGTATCTGGGGATATCAGAATCAAAAGGAGGATTACCACTGTAAGACCTACCCCAACCATTATTACAAACAGTAAACCCATAATAGCCTGAGAGATTGCTTGTAAACCACCTGTTATATCCACCATTTGCCTTTACATCTAGATATGGGCAGTATCTTGGGTCACCCATAAATTGAAACTTTTCAGTAATAGGTGGCTCTACTCCTATCCAAGTATATGTTCTAGAACGATTTGGGGTATACTGTATTGGGTCAGGGATATTATTTGCATCTTTATCTCCTATATATGTCTCTATGGTAAGCATCTTATTTGAAGGGCTTATACTGTTTAAAACATTCCCATCTAAGGTTATAATCCATCTTGCAGTATTCTTTGGACTATCACCTGGCGTTTTCAGGTCTTGCCAGTCAGAAGGACCAACTGGACAGGGGATGTACTCAAGACCATAGAGCTTTTTATCGATAGGCAATCCCGTTCTACTCCCATTATGATACGGACATTTAGTTGGTGTATCATTAAGTAGAATCTTAGTGCCTATGAGAGTATTATTACTGTCATGAAGAACGCTAACAGAGTAATTAGAGCTATCATATTTATAGGAATATGGAGTATTACTATCTCCTATTATCTTTGTCACACTCTTTATAATAGTAGGATCATCTATCCCTCTCAATAGAATAGTTATATTAACCTTATCAGGATCTGGCATAGAAGGCTCTGGCATAAGATAGGCATAGACCCTCAAATTTACATCTTCACCAACATTATATTTCAATCTCTCAGGATGTGTCACTACCCTTACGCCAAGATAATTTGGGTCCTCTGGGTCTTTGGCTGGGTCAGAATAGTTTCTTAAAGGAGGGAATGGCATTAGCTCACCGTGAAGGTTTATAATTATGGAGTTCTTATACTTGTCTGGATTTGAAAACAGGTCTTCCATAAGCATTCGCCAGCTTGGTTCTAGGTTTGGATTGGACTGTTTTTCATAATTATATCTGGCTAATTCATCCGGGTACCTCATACTGTGGTTGAACTGGTCAGCCAATGCGTATGTGCCATCATTTGGAGACCCATCTATATTCAGCTTACCCTTTATGAAATTTGCATCATAGTAGTAGGAGTTAGCCTGAGCAGAATTATTCAATAAACCTGGATAAAGATAAGCCCATGGGATAGAAGACGCTACTGTATTATTCTTGTTTATATATGGTCTATAATACTCGTCTCTTCCATAAGAAAGTCTTGTTATCCAATGGGTCCTTATTGTAAGGTTTGGATTTCTAGACTCCATCTCACTTATAGCGCTATCTATCATCATTCTGAGGTTTGTGGTATTTACCCACCACCCAGGGACATTTTCAATGGCTATGAGATATATATCATAAACCTGTTGAGGAATATCTGAAGAGCCCATTGTAGAGATTATTGTGCTTATATTAGCGAGCCTTCGATAGTCATTCCCGGTTTTTTTAAATATCTCTACTATTACATATCTTACATCACGACTCTCCACATTGGGTAATCTTCTTACTGTTATTCGTCTATAAAATCTCCAGCTTCCATCACTTAGTTTACTGTTACCACTCATTATATGGTCGGGGGTAGCGTTCTTTACTGTTGTCAAAACCGGATTATAACTTGTTCCATCATCAAAATTATCAAGATACTCTGCCCTTTTTTCTTCTCCCTTTCTTATATAGCTTTTAAGTTCCTCTATCAACTGATTTGCCTTGACATTTGCAAAGGCAGTATCCTGATTACTGGAAGTGTAATTAAACGTCATAGCAATATAATTAGCCATAATGGCAAAGACTAAACCAAGGACAAGTAAAGCTATCACAACTTCTATCAAGGTAAACCCTCTTTTCATCGGTTCACCTCTTTTATAAGAGGGGTAGCCCTCCTGTAGAGTCCTACCCTCCGTTTCATCATATCTATAATATTTTTGTCATAATCTATCTCAGATATCTCTCCTGTTCCTTGTATATTTACGACTGAACCTGTCACAACAAGACACCCAGATATGAGAGATGGAGCCTGTTGAATATAGTCACTACTTTCATTTCCAACCACATATATGAGTCCGGTAAAGTTACTATTACTCCCCGCCTGAATATTTAGATTTCCATTTACAATGAGAATACCTCCTCCATTGAGAGGTCTATCCCTTCCAAACTGAGCATTACCGTCGATATATATTAGAGCTGAACTTGGCAGTTTCTCAGGCAATTCATTTACGTTTGAGACGCTTATATCGGCAAGAGTACTCAATTCATCCATAGATAGACCAAAGACGGATAGAGAATCAAGGGACATATGCGGATTCTCCGAGATTGTTCCCTGAACATCTCTAGTCTCTGTTGTAACCCTACCCTTAGTAGCTATTCCACCGCGTATCCTTCCACCATTACCTATTCTTACATCCTTCTCTGCTAGGATCGCTGCTTCCATAGGTAGAGTAACCCCAACTCTTCTTATCTCTGTAGAAAGTTTACTCTGTCCAAGTATCCTGTTAGGTGCTTCATTGAACTTTTTATTTGGGTCTAGCTTCTGAAAGACATAACCATAGCTTGTGATCTTCCAGATACTTCCTGTCTGTGTAAGTCCCCTCCTTATAGAAACATCCTCTACCTCGCTCTTGGGAACTTCGTATCTACCATAGATATTCCCTGAGATCAGGTATTCTCTTACTAATCCTACAGTAGAATCCTCGGTATCATTCTCTTGAGGCATATCTGGTGGCCCTTTAGGAGAAAAAACAGTTACAGGTTGAGTAAGTTGTCTTTTAAACCAGGATATAGCATCTTCAATCCCAGCATTAGCAATCTCATCTGCCTTCAGATTTACATCAAAACTTACCTTTAAGCTTCTCTGAAGATTCAGCACTATAGCCATCCCTACAGCAATAAATGCGCTGAGGATTAAAATCAAAAGAATTATAAACACTAAAATAAAACCTTCATTTCTATCTTCTCTCATAGTCCTCCCTCAAACTATTATTACGGGGTATATTATATCATATGATAATATCTTTTAAAACAGGGCTAAGGCTTTATTTCTAAACTTTAAATCTACCTATGTTCTCCTTCAATTCCTTTATTAAGTCCGATAACTGCTGTATATTGGCAGTGACTTCTTCGATAGATGCAGTCACCTCTTCGGTGGCAGCAGATGTTTCCTCTGCAGAAGCGGCATTTTCTTCTGCTATGGCAGCGACTCCCTGTATTGCATCAGAAATCCTTCTTCCGCTCTCTAATAATCTATTTATATTTGAGACTATGTTTTGAACCATACCTACAGCTTTATTATTTGCCTGATAGATGGTATTGAAGGTTTCAGTAACCTTATCTCCTATCTCTACCTGTCTAGATATTGTCTTTACCGCCTCATCAGTACTTTCAGCTGCTCTATTAATCTGATTCCTTATCTCTTCTACAAATTGAGATATTCTCTGGGCACTCTGATTAGACTCTTCTGCCAGCTTTCTCACCTCATCAGCTACAACAGCAAAACCTCTTCCTGCTTCCCCTGCCCTGGCAGCTTCTATAGCTGCGTTCAGTGCTAAAAGATTGGTCTGAGAACTTATACTTGATATAGTTTCTACGATACGGCCAATCTCTCCTGCTGCAAGCTCAAGTTCATCCATTACCTTAACAACGGAATTGGTTGCCTGCATCGTCTGGGAAAAACCTTTATTAAGTTCCTCGATAACAAGTCTTCCCTCATCAGTAAACCTTACCGTATCCATAGCGGATTTTTCTACGTTAGATGCATTCTGTGCCAGCTCTTCTATATTCTTACTTATACTCTCTACCTCTGTAGAAGCAGAAGTCACATTCTTTGCAGTCTCCTGAGCTCCGCTAGCTACTCCCTGAGAAGTTGTTGAAATCTGCTGAACAGCAAGAGAAGTCTGACTGATGGCTTCAGATATATGGGAACTTAGAGTAGATACAGAGGATATAGCTTCAACTGGAGTATAGTCATTTATCCAGAAATAGTCACCATTCCCATACCGTAGATTCTTAAGGGTCAACTTTGCCATCTCTTTAGCCTCATCTTCAGTCATCTTACCCGATTTATAGAGATTATAGTAGTACTGAACTATGCCTATAGATGTCTCAACCAAATTCCTAGTCTTTCTCATTGCCTCATTCTCCAGGCTAGAACCTATAAAGGGTACAATAAAAGCCTCACTCAGAATGGCAAATGATAAAATAAGTATAACGCCCAAGAGAATGACCTTTGTCACAAGATTTATGTTGCTAAAAGCAATTTTCATTATTCATCCCCCTCTACTAGGTATTTTCTACCTATACTAACCCTCATAAAACTGATTTTCAACGCTCTATCGAACAATTACAAATATAGCTCTTATAGCCACCACCAGGGAACAGCTATTACTTTTGAGTGAAGATATCTTACAGATTCTCCATTATAAATAAGTACTCCCCTTACGGTATTGGGATTTTCTTCGACAAAGTCTATTAGATTTTTAATATCCTTAACTGCAGGTTTTTCAGTAAGTTTAACCTCAAAGGCAAGAAGCCTTTTCCCCCATTCAAAGATAAAATCCACCTCTTTCCCAGAGACAGATCTATAGTAGTAGAGTTTTCCCTTTGGAGTAAGAAATTCTGAGTACACCTGGAGATGCAAAAAGATCATAGTCTCAAAGAAGCCACCTAACTCACGGGCATTAATTAGACTTTCCTCATTATGATATCCTGATAAATAAGCACAGAGGGCTGGATCTATAAAGAATACTTTAGGAGATTTTATTAGCCTCTTGAGTCTATTGGAAAAATAAGCAGGTACTTTTCTGATTATATTCAAGATCTCTAAAAGCTTTAGATATCTATGTACCGTAGGTTGACTTATTCCTGTGTCTCTTGCTATCTCTGTCTGATTTATTATATTTCCACTTCTCGGAGCTAAAGCCTCCATCAATCTTCTAAAATCGATAAGATTCTCTATCTGAGAAAGTTCCCTGAGGTCTCTCTCCAGATAGGTCTTAATATATCCCTCCCACCATAAAAGGATAGAATCCAGATCATCTATATATAAGAGTGGAGGCATAAAGCCCTTTAAAATAAAGGGAATCGGGTCAACTTTCTCTAAAGTTTCCTCTTCAATTATGTCTTCTTGCCATAACCTTAGAAAATTACTTTTTTCTGTTTGGTCGTTAATCTCATAGTAGGTCATAGGATACATCTCAAAATAAATCGCTCTTCCAGCAAGACTTTCAGAAACTTCTCTCATAAGTAGTAAGTTTGAGGATCCTGAGAGAATAAATTTCATCCTTCTCTGAGTTTTATCTACCGTATTTTTTATAGCTGAAAGGATCTCTGGAGCTTTTTGAACTTCATCTATAATAACCTTCTCTGCCCTCACCCATAGGGAATAAGGGTCTAGTTTAGCCTGTTCCAATACAGAGAATTCATCTAAATTTAAGTACCTAAAGTCTGGGAATTCTTTCTGGAGAAAAGTGCTCTTCCCCACCTGTCTTGCCCCTGTCAAAACTACAATCGGGAAGCTCTCTATAGCCTTTTTGATCTTCTCTCCTATCAGTCTTTTCCTGTATTTTAATTCAGAACCTGAATGATTTTCATTCATATAATGAATAATAATACAGATTTCACAAAAAAGCAAGTTACATCCAATCTATGGTATAATAGAATGGTTATAAGAGTTTATCAGGAGGTTTAGAATGCTGATTAGATTTTTAGGTGCAGCTGGAGAGGTAACCGGTTCAAACTATCTGCTTGAGTCAGAGAACAGTAGATATCTCATTGATTGTGGTATATTTCAGGGAGAAAATGAGGAGAAAAATGAGGCTCCTTTTGATTTCTCCCCATCTTCTATAAAGGCGGTAATCCTGACGCATTCTCATCTGGACCATTCAGGAAGGATCCCGAAACTGGTTAAAGAGGGTTTTAAAGGGAAGATCTTTGCCACTCTGCCGACCATAGAACTCTGCGAGATCTTATGGTTTGATACGGTGAAGTTAATGAGGGAAGAGGTGGAAAGGATAAACAGAAAGAATCAGAGGGCAGGTAGACCTCCCGTTAAGGCTTTATACGATGAAGAAGATGTTGAAGCCACACTTAAGTTGTTTGAGCCAGTTCCTTATGACGAGGTTGTATCTCTGGAAGATATAAAGTTCAGACTGAGAGATTCTTCCCACATTCTGGGTTCAGCGTCTGTAGAAGTGTGGAATAAGGATACTAAAGTGGTATTCTCCGGAGATATTGGACAGTGGGAAGGGGTTATGGAAGGGACCCCGGCTACAATAGAACAGGCGGACTATGTGGTGATAGAATCCACCTATGGTGATAGGGTCCATAAAACTCTGGAACAGACGAGAGAGGAGTTCACTAGGATTATACAGAGTGCAATATCGGAGAATGGAAAGGTTCTTATCCCATCTTTTGTAGTCGACAGGGCACAGAGAATAATATATGAGATAAGACTCCTAGAAGAAAGGCATATACTCTCAAACAGGATACCGGTCTATTTTGATAGTCCTATGGGTAAAAAGGTTACCGAGGTCTATAGAAAGTATAATAATCTCCTCTCCAGCGAGCTTCAGAGATACTATCTGAATTCCAGGGATCCATTTGATATAGAGAATCTGAAATACCTTTCTTCTGTGGAGGAATCAAAGAGGATAAATGACATAGATACCGGGATAATTATAGCTGGAAGTGGTATGTGCACAGGAGGAAGAATACTGCACCATATAAAGCACAGTATATGGAAGGAAAATACGCACATAATCTTTGTTGGATACCAGGCTCAGGGAACACTGGGAAGGAGAATCGTGGATGGTGCAAGAAACATCAATGTGATGGGAGAAGAGATAGCTGTGAGAGCTAAAATTCATACGATAAATGGTTTCTCCTCCCATGCAGATCAGAAGGACCTGCTAAAATGGACGGAAGGATTCCAGAGCAATCCCGTATTCATAATAACCCATGGAGAAATGACATCTTCTCAGGCACTCTCTCAGTTATTCAGGATTAAAGGGTATCAAACCCTTATCCCCACAAGAGGACAGAGTATCGACCTGCTTAAGAAAGAGATATCAGAGGTAAAACCGGTTCCATCAATAGACTGGAACTCGCTCTTATCAGAATTGGAGGCTCAGATCTCTTCTATAAAAGAAAGAGTTACTGGTTCGTCTGATCTGGAAAAGTTTAGCCTTCTTAAGGCGGTGTCTATAATACTCAGAGAGATCAACGAAAAATAATCTTTCAGGAGGTTATCGGTGAAGATAGTTTTTATAGGACATTTATCCAAAGATATAAATGTATTTAAACACGGGGAACAGATAATTCCGGGAGGTGGAGTCTACTACGGAGCATTTGTGGCAAGATCATTTTCCCCAGAAGTTTCAGTATATACAAAGCTGAATGATATCGACAGGAAACTCTTCAGAGATATGGAGGATTATTGCATAGACGTTATATACTTCCCTTCAATGACAACTACATCCATCAAAAATATATATCCAACCGACAATCCTGACGATAGAATATCCAGGATGATAGAAAGAGCTGAACCATTTACAGAGGAGGAGATAAACAAAATAGGATATGTCGATATTATTGATATCTCAGGTCTATCTTATGGAGAGATCCCGGAAAGATTTATAGAGGAGTTACGAAAAAAGGCAGAGGTCCTTGGTTTAGATGCCCAGGGTTTCTTGAGAAATGTGGATAGCGAAGGGAATATGGTATATAGAGAGTGGGGATATAAAGAGAAGTATCTTCCTCTGATAGATGTCTTCAAGGTAGACTCCCGGGAATCTGAGATCTTAACTGGTATAAAAGATACCAATAAGGCGCTGGAAAAGATCGCTGAATGGGGTCCAAAGGAGATTCTCCTTACCTATAGAGATGGGATTATCCTCCGGGCTAAGGGGAGGACCTTTGAGGAAAAGTTTGGGGGATGGACACTGGAAGGAAGAACTGGAAGGGGAGATACCTGTATGGCAGGCTACCTTGTCCACAGGCATCTGGGTTATGAATCTGCCTTAAAAAAGGCGGCAGAGATAGCTACAGAGAAGATGAAAAATCCTGGACCTTATAAAAAGAAAGGGGTGATCTGATGTACAGTGTGAGCAGTATTACTGATGATACTCTTATTTTGGAAGGAGAAGGCAGGATCATCTCATTCTCTCTTATCGGAGAAGAGATTGTAAGATTCAAGGTTCTGGAAAAGGGTGCGGATGAGTCTAGTGAATTTAAGGTGTCTGAGGAAAAAACTCCAGCCAAGATTAAGGTTTCAAGTATTTCTGAGGATAGATTCAGAATCTCTTCTGGTAATACCGACGTAATCATAAATCTTAATCCACTCTCCTTTAAGGTCTACAGAGATCGGGAAGAAAGATTTTCTACAGATGAAGTTGTATTTATAGATAAAAGGGGTGAAGAAACGATATTCAGATTCAGACTGACACCAGAGGAAAGGGTCTATGGTTTAGGGCAGGACCATATGGCAGACCTTAACCAGAGAGGAAAGGAACGTAGATGCTGGCATCAGTGGAACGGCTTTAGAAGGAGTGGAAATGATTCTGTCCCATTCTTGCTATCATCAGAGAACTACGGGCTGTTCCTAGATACCAGCTGGCCTGTAAGGTTCAATATAGGTGGAGATAGAGTACCAGAAAGGAATACAGGCGATGAGTGGGCTCCATCCCCATGGAAATGGGACCTGCCAAGTGGAGAGGGAAATCCGGACAGGCTTGTGGTATTACTTTATGGTTCTAAGGTGGCAGACTTCTATATAATCCTGGGTGAGGATTTTAATAGTATAATAAAGAACTATTATGTGATTACTGGAAGCCCTAGGCTACTCCCTAAATGGGCTTATGGTTTTATACAGTGCAAGAACAGGTACAGGAGTGAAGAGGAACTACTCAGACTTGGCAAAAAATTCAGAGAGAGAGGCATCCCTGGAGATGTACTAGTTATAGACTGGTTATGGTTTAAAGAATTTGGAGATCTCGAATGGAACAGGGACTACTGGCAACATCCAGAAAAGACATTTGGAGAGCTGGCAGGACTTGGCTTTAAGATTATGCAGGCACAACATCCATTTATAGATAGAAAATCATTAAAGTATGAGGTCTTTAAAGAGAAAGGGTACCTAAATGATGTACCACCATCTGCCAGACCAACATTTGATCACTCGAATCCGATAGCCAGAAAAGGCTGGTGGGAAGAGATAAAGAAGCTCTACCAAACAGGTATCAGGGGCTACTGGACAGATATGGGAGAGATAGAGGAACATAAACCTGGAACAATGAGTTATCTTGGTCCCAGAGAAAAGGTCCATAATATCTATACGTTACTCTGGACAAAAGGGCTGTATGAAAATCAGAGGGAGACATTTGGGACCAGAAGCTTCTCTCTGGCTAGGACATTCTGGTGTGGGATACATAAATACTGCACTGCGATGTGGTCTGGTGATATAAACTCCAGCTGGGAAGTCTTGAAGGATCAGGTCATTATAGGACAGGATGTAACTCTAACTGGTATGCCTTACTGGTGTACAGATATCGGAGGGTTTTTCTTCCATAAAGAATTTACCCCCGAGTTATACATAAGATGGTTCCAGTGGGGAACTTTCTGCCCGATATTCAGGACTCATGGAACCAGACCCGAAAACGAGCCCTGGTCATTTGGGAAAGATGGAGAAGAGATACTAAAAAGGTTTATAAAGCTCAGGTATAGACTTTTACCATACATCTATAGTCTTGCTTATGATGTATCTACAGGAAGACAGATAATGAGGGCAATGATTGTTGATTATCCGGACGATAAAGATGCCTACGAGAGTAAGTATCAGTTTATGTTTGGAGATATACTAGTGTCTCCTGTTGTAGAAAATGACTCAAGAACGAAGGAGACCTATCTACCGGAGGGTTACTGGTACGATTTCTGGACGGNTAAGAGATATAGAGGAAAGAGACCCATCAGAGTCCCTGCANCTATAGACAGGATACCTCTGTTTGTAAGAAATTCTTCTATAATTCCTATGAATGCTCTGGATATGATGTATGCGGATGAGAAACCACTGAAGGAATTAGATATCAATATCTATACACCTGTTGATGGAGAATTTGAGATCTACGAGGATGACGGTGTTACATATGATTATGAAGATGGAAGGTTTGTAAAAATCAGAATCTCAGCCTCAGAGACAGAAAACCAGCTAAAGATTACCATCTCCAGCTATGGAGAGGAATTTCAGGGCTTTGAGAAGGATAAGATATTCAATCTCTATATCTATGGGATAAACGGGAAAGAGGTAAGGGTTGGAGATAGATCGATAGATTTTGAAAATGAGGGCAATGTCCTGAAGATAAAGGGCATAGAGTATCACTTCAGGGACAGGATAGACATAACAGTAGAGAAGGTCGAACCACCAATCATAGAGGAGAATAGTCTTGATATATCTGTCGATGGATTGGATAAGAGACAGGATGGCTCCATAAGAATTAATATCCTGATGGCAAATGGCAATTCTGCACCTTTAAGGAAGGTATACTTTGAAATAGAAAAACCTGAAGGATGGTCGATAGTCTCTTCGGATCTACCAACCGGGCGATTCTATCCAGATGGAAAACTGACCTTAAATCCAGGAGATATAATCCAGAAGGAACTAACAGTTTCACAGATAGGAACCACAAGTCTCCCATATGAGGATATCACTGTAAAAGCCAGGATCGAGACAGAGGGTAATGAAGAAGAAAGGACATTTAAAGTAAACCTTAGAGATGGTAATATAACCTCTTGGACTGTTACAGGTCCATTTACCGATGGGGTAAGAGAGATAGAAGAGGATTCAGGTAAGATTGAGTATATGATAGATAATAAGTCCTGGAGATGGATGTCAGGTTCTAAGTTTATAGTTGAACCATTTGGCTATCTTGACCTGCTGAAGTTAGCCAGAGAGATAGTGGGAGAAGGTATCACCAGCGGAACCTCCTATGCCAGGACAGAGATTTATTCCGATGAAGATAGAGAAATAAGGTGCTCCCTTTACGGAGAAGGAAAGCTAGAGATAATGGTAAATGGAACCCCTATATATAAGAGCGATGGTATTGTTTATGATGATGAAATCACCATACCTCTTAAAAAGGGTATAAATAGAATACTCGTTAAGGTATCTTTCGACTTCCCGAAACCTTATAGTGGGAGGGAGTTTGGCTTTAGGCTAAAAATACTTGAACGAGTAAAGGGAATCTGGCTGATTAGCGAGGGATAAGATTTGACAGGACAGGCGTTCCGCCTGTCCGTTAATAATTATTCAAATAAAGCGAACTCTATAAGCTGACATATCGTATGGATAATTATTATATGTATCTCCTGGATCCTTGGGGTTGAGTTTAATCTGACTATTATTGGTATATCAACCAGGTTTCCCAATCTTCCTCCATTATAACCCAAGAGTCCTATGGTCTTTATAGAGAGACTCTTAGCCGTATTAACGGCAGATATCAGATTTTCCGCATTTCCACTTGTAGAGATCACAATAAGTGTATCCCCTCTATTACCCAGAGCTTCTAATTGTCTGGAGAATACCATTTGAAAAGAATAATCATTGCCTATAGCGGTGAGGATCGAGGTATTTGTGGTAAGAGCTATACCAGGTAGAGCCCTCCTCTCTTTTAAAAATCTGCCGACAAGCTCCCCAACAAGATGCTGACTGTCTGCAGAAGAGCCTCCATTTCCTGCCACAAGAATCTTATTGCCATTCTTTAATGTCTCTATAAGTAACCCGGTAGCCTTCTCAACAGAAGAGATCAGTTCTTCATCCAGAAGGATACTTCTACACTCATACGCATCTTTAAAGACATCCCTTATACTATTCATCGAAAATCTCTCCTTTCTTTAGATCTTTATATACTATAATAATACTTAAAAACTACAAATGAGGTGATATTATGAATAGACTGTTCTATTTATCTATTGTATTATGTCTATTATTTATGTCTCCTCTGGAGGTTATTGCTATCGATAAAAAGCTACCAATATCCCGTGGAGTTAATCTTGGTAATGCACTGGAGGCACCAATAGAAGGACAATGGGGTGTGGTAATAAAGGATGAATATTTTAAACTGATAAAAGATGCTGGTTTTGACCATGTAAGGATACCTGTGAGATGGTCAGCTCATACAGATACAAAGCCACCATATACTATTGAGAAAGGCTTTTTCGAGAGGGTAGACCATGTGGTAGACGAGGCTTTAAAGAATGGACTCTATGTAATCTTGAACATACATCACTACGAGGAGATGATGCAGAGCCCGGAAAAGCATAAGGATAGATTTCTAAAAATCTGGGAACAGATCTCTGTACACTATAAAGATTATCCCGAAAGGCTCTGGTTTGAACTCCTAAATGAACCCTGTCATTATCTAAACAGCAAATTGTGGAATCAATATTTGAAAGAGGCAATAGTTATTATAAGGAGAACAAATCCAGCAAGAAAGATCGTGGTTGGTCCTACAGACTGGAACAGTGTATATAAACTCAACGAGTTAGAACTTCCAAAAGATCCAAACCTGGTGGCTACCTTTCATTACTATACTCCATTCAAATTTACCCATCAGGGAGCAGAGTGGGTAAATCCCTCTCCTCCAGTAGGTACCAAATGGCTTGGAACAGAGCTAGAGAAATTATTGATCTCTGGTGAATTAGATATGGCGGTTGAATGGTCGAAGAAAAATAACAATATACCCCTCCTTTTGGGAGAGTTTGGATCATACAATGAGGCTGATATGGATTCTAGAGTAAGATGGACATCGTATGTAGCCAGATCAGCCGAAAAAAGGGGCATCGCTTGGTGCTATTGGGAGTTCTGTGCTGGCTTTGGTATCTACGATCCCGTCAGAGAAGAATGGCGATACCCCTTACTTAAGGCGTTAATACCAGAGAAATAAAGGGACCTGTTATTGTACAGGTATAAAGTTTATCTCTGAGCCAACTACGATCTTTCCTTCTTCAATCACCAGAACAGGAACAGACTCTATTCTGATCTTTTTTCTGGTCCCATCAGGTAAGCCCACTTCTACAAGGGACTCAAATGGTCTTGGTCCCGGGAAGGAAAATGCAATCTGGTAAATTCTGGAAATATCTACTTCTCCAACTACTACTCTCTTCCCCAGAAGATTAAAAGCAACCTCAAAAGCTACTCGCTCGACTTTTATGTTGATCTTATTATCACTAGGGTCATATTTAACAGAAACTTCCCCATACGCAGGTGTAGAATAAGTTACAGGGAGGGTCTTAAAAGACACAGTTATATCTGCCTGGAAAAGAGCTCGCCCTGGGGTCAGGATTATCCTTGGATTTTTGACCGTCCAGGTATATTCTCCCTTCACCCCTACAATACTAAAAGTATCGGTCTTTTTGACCTCTCCTATATTCGAGAGGAATTTATTAAGAGTATCCTGACGAATCACTATGCTTGCATCAGGCTCACCCCCATTAGCCATAAAAGAACCAGAGACACTAAAAATAATTAGAAAAAGGATACATATAGTTGATCTTGCTATCTTCATAATGACCTCCTTTTTTGGAATTTGTAAGATTATTATAAACCAAATCTCTGGATTCAGCAAGCTCTTGACATAGATATCTAAATTATGTTAAAGTATTTCTAGTTAAAAGTTATTATTAGGAGGTGTTAATATGGAAGAACAGGTAAAGACAGTAAGTTTACCTAGACTGAACGAGCCAGCCCCAGATTTTGAGGCGGTAACAACTCACGGAAAGATAAGACTATCTGATTACAAAGGGAAATGGGTAATATTGTTCTCTCATCCGGCAGATTTTACTCCAGTCTGTACCACCGAGTTTGTTGCCTTCAGCAAGGCTTATGATGAATTTACGAAGAGAAATACTCAATTGATAGGGCTCAGTATTGACAGTATATATTCACATCTAGCCTGGGCGCAGAATATAGAGAAAAACTTCGGGATAAAGGTCCCCTTCCCTGTTATAGCGGATCTAGATATGAAGGTGGCTACCCTGTATGGAATGGTTCATCCTCAGGCAAGCAGTACTCAGGCGGTAAGAGCGGTATTCATCATTGATGATAAGGGTATCTTAAGGGCTATGATCTATTATCCTCTGACAAATGGCAGAAATATCCAGGAGATCATAAGACTTTTAGACGCTCTCCAGACAAGCGATAAGTATGGAGTAGCTACACCGGCAAACTGGACCCCTGGAGAAAAGGTGAT
>JGI24185J35167_1000183_pt1 | contig 27120 bp, 24 predicted proteins | sample YNPBryunderm2012_FD_35167 | JGI IMG/M metagenome (IMG submission 35167) | reverse complement strand
ACCTGCGAGGCCGAGAGGCCCTCATAATCTCTTTGAGCCATCGTAAGTAAAAACCTCCTTTCTTGAATTTAAGTTCTTTAAAAGGAGATATTACGATGGCTCATCCTCTTAGATCAAATTGCGAACATTTTTATATACTAGCTCTTTAATCAATAATAAATTTAAATGGGTTATTGACGTAAATTAAGGCCTCCTTTATGCTGGTTAATGACCTTAGAATAAATTTATGATGCTCAGGATGGAAATGAGTAAATCAGGATAGAGGAGAGTTTCAAGAGGAAAAGAAGATGTCCTCAAATTTAAATAACAACAAACCTGGCCCTAGCCAGACTCTTAAGGAGCTGGAAAGACGGGGGCGGATGTATGCTTCTTATGGTTATGATATTGAAAAAGAGCGTCAGGCCATCATTGAAGCCGCACAGCCTGTTGGGGGCCGCCTTCTGGAAGCCGGTACCGGAAAGGGGCATTTTGCTTTAAGTTTAGCCCGGCTTGGCTATCGGCTGGTGAGTTTTGACCTTTCGGCCGAACAGCTGCAGATTGCCCGGGAGAACCTGGAAAGTCAGGGCCTGGCCCATCTGGTAGAACTTAAGCAGGAAGATGGGGAAAAACTGTCATTTCCAGACAACTCTTTTGAGGTTATTTTTTCGGTCAACCTGGTTCATCACCTGAAAAATCCCTGGGCTGTTCTTTCGGAGTTAATCAGAGTGCTTTCGCCCGAGGGCAAGCTGGTCATCAGCGATTTCAGTCCCGAAGGGCTGGCTATGATGGAGGAAATTCACCGGAAAGAAGGTGGCCAGCATGAAGTGGCTCCTACCAGCCTGGACCAGGTTGAGGAATTTCTCCGGAGCCAGGGGTTTGCTGTTAAAAGAACTTCTACCAGATTTCAGATTACCCTGATAGCCAGAAGAATTTAGAATTAATACCTTATTTGTTTATTGATATTGGGCGACTGATAGCTGCTTTCTATTTTTTAGGTGATTTCTTCCGGTAATTCTCTTAAAATTTACTTGCAAAGAAAGACGGTTTCTGGAGGAAATTATGACCAGAAAAGTTTGTCCTGGAAATTTTAAATCCCGGATTCGAAAAGCCTTTGGTCAGGTCCTGAGTTTGCAGGCCGTTCTGACGGTTATTTTGCTCATAGTTCATTCTGGCGGAGGTGCTGTAAAAGTAGTCCCTTTGGAGATAAAAGATAAACAATCTGCCAGGGCATTTTCTTCAACCGAACTTTTAGGTCAGCCGGCTTCTGAACCGCGTCCGGAATATCCCAGACCTGAATTCCAGAGAGCTGAATGGTTAAACCTGAACGGCCTTTGGGATTTTGCCCTGGACCTTTCTGATTCTGGTGAGGAACGAAATTTTCCCCAGGGGGCTGGTTTTGACCGCAAAATTCTGGTCCCTTTTGCTCCTGAAAGTCCCCTTTCAGGTCTTGGATTTCAGGATTTTATGACTGCAGTCTGGTATAAAAAATCTCTGAGCCTTCCTGAAAACTGGAAGGGCCGCCGGATATTGCTGAATTTCGAAGCAGCTGATTACCACACCACTGTCTGGATAAACGGGAAAAAAGTGGGGGAACATGCAGGGGGTTATACCCCATTTACTTTTGATATTACCGATTATTGTGACCAAAAAGAAAATCTGCTGGTAATCAGGTGCCGGGACGAACTCAGAGGTAACCTTCAGCCATCCGGAAAGCAGAGCAAAAGATATCACTCATACAGCTGCCTTTACCGCCGGACGACCGGAATCTGGCAGACCGTCTGGCTGGAACCGGTTGCTGAGTCCCGGGTCGATAGCTATCGGGCTTATCCAGACGTGGATAACAGTCAGGTTCTTTTTCAGGTTTTTGTAAAGAATCCTCCGGAAAGCGGTCAGATTAGCCTGTCTGTAAAGGAAGGGGATAAGGTTGTTTTCCGCCAAACAAAAAAAGCCTGCCCGGTAACTTCTTTTGAGGTAAAAATCAAGAACCCGAAGCTCTGGGAAATAAGAAAACCGTACCTTTATGATCTGACTCTTGAACTGTATTCCGGGGCATCAGCTAAACTTCTTGACAGGGTTGAAAGTTATTTCGGGCTTAGAAAGATTGAAGCCCGGGGTAATAAAATTTACTTTAATAACCGGCCGCTTTTTATGAGGTTGGTGCTGGACCAGGGGTTTTATCCTGACGGAATTTATACAGCCCCTTCGGATGATGCTCTGCGTAAGGATATTGAGATATCTCTGGCTGCTGGCTTTGACGGAGCCAGATTGCATCAAAGGGTTTTTGAGCGCAGGTTTCTCTACTGGGCCGACCGGCTTGGCTATATTGTCTGGGGTGAGTTTGCTGACTGGGGGCTGGACCTGAGCCGGCCGGAATCTTTCCTTATTTTTCAGAGAGAATGGATGGAAGCCCTGACCAGGGATTTTAACCATCCCTGCCTCATTGGCTGGTGTCCATTTAACGAACAATGGGGAAATATCTATCCAGGAGTTATGGAAAGCATCTTCCAGCTTACTAAGTCTTTTGACCCAACCCGGCTGGTGATAGGGGCTTCAGGTGGTTATCATCTTATTTCACCTGATGTTTACGACTCCCATAATTATGAACAGGATGTGGTGAAGTTCAAAAAGGCTTATGATGGGCTGCTACAAACTCCACCAAAGGTTTTTGTCAATGGCGACTTGCGCCGTCATGTTCCTTATAAGGGGCAGCCATATTTTGTCAGTGAATATGGTGGTATCTGGTGGAATCCCGGACAGCAGGATGAAAAAGCCTGGGGCTACGGCGAGAGACCCCGTTCGGGGGAGGAATTTCTCCAGCGGTATAAAGCCCTGACCGAGGTCCTGTTGTTTAACCCGAAGGTGGCTGGCTTTTGCTATACCCAGCTCTATGATATCGAACAGGAGGTCAACGGACTTTACACCTTTGACCGACGTCCCAAGTTTAACCCGGAGTTTTTCTTCAAGGTGAATCAGCAGAAGGCAGCCATCGAGAAATAAAGCCTTAATCAACCGATGATGACTGAAAAATCCTTAGAAATTCTTTGAGCAGTAATTAAATCAGAGTCGGACCTTATGACTGGAAAATGGGTTGAACCGAAATTCAGATTATTTTATGATTAGAGGCGGTGGTTGGAATTAGGAAAAGTTAAAGATAAAACATTAGGAGTTCGTTTGGTATACCGGGCGAAAAATATTGACCTTAAGAAAAGGCTGCCTTTTTTCCTGGCGGCTGTGGTTGGCTTTTTTGTTTTTTCAGGAGGAATAATGTCGGGAAAGGAAGAATTTAAGAGTCACCGACAGGAAGATACTCTTGGCATAGAAGAGCTCAAATCATTGCTTCCTGAAGAAGTTGCCAGCTGGAAAGCTCTGGCTGAAGATGAAGTTTACGACCGGGAGACAATTTTTGATTATATTGACGGGGCTGGAGAGGTCTACCGGGCTTACAATTTCCGCCGGGTTCTGGCCAGGCGTTTCGAGCAGCCCGGGAAACCGGCTTTAGTGGCTGACCTTTTCGATATGGGTTCAAGTGCTGATGCTTTCGGGGTTTTTACCCACGATCGGGAAGGTGAAAAACTGGACCTTGGCCAGATGGCAGTTTACAAGGGTGGATTGCTGTCTTTTTGGAAAGATCGCTTTTTTGTATCAGTCTATGCTGAGGAAGAAACTCCCGAGACCCGGAAGGCAGTATTGGAACTAGGCCGTCTGATTGATTCCCGAATAAAGAATAAGGGACCTCTGCCCGAACTTGTTTCTTTTCTTCCTGAGGAGGGTTTAATTCAGGATGAGGTGCGCTATTTCCGCAGTCACCACATACTGAACTATCATTTTTTTGTTTCAGATGAGGACCTGCTGGGTCTGGGGCCAGAAACCGAAGCCGTCCTGGCAAAGTACTGGCGAGGAAGCAAGAAACCAGTTTTTCTTCTGGTTGTCAGACATGCTGAATCTTGCCTGACTGAAGCTGCCTGGAAAAAATTTAACCAGGTCTATCTTCCGGAATCTAAGGGAAGCGGTCAACTGAAGACTGAAGATGGAACCTGGACGGTCGGACAAATTCAGGGAAGGGTTCTAATGATTGTTTTTCAGGCTTCGACTAAAGAGGAGGCTGAAGAATTAATAGAAAAAGTCAGACGAAAAATTAAGGCAGAATGATTGAGGATGTCAGCCAAAAAAGGGGAGTCAATGATTTTAGTCATAAAGATATTAAAATTGGAAGGAGGGTCAAATGGGTAGAAAACCCATAACCAGGCGTGATTTTTTGAAAGCAGCTGCCGGCTTACCGGTGGCCGGAGCTATCTTGCCAGCTCTAACAAAAGCCGCCTCTTCCGGGCAGCCTGTCCCTGGAACTGAACTGAAAAAGGCAAAGGTAGTTTTAATCAGAGATAAGGATGTTCTTGATGATATTGGCCACATTCGCTATGAAGTCATTGAGAGAATGATGGACCAGGCAGTCTGTACTCTAACTGGAGCCAGCAGTCCTGTTGAGGCCTGGCGTCAGCTGATTAAGGCTGATGATACCGTTGGTATTAAGAGCAATGTCTGGAGTTATCTCCCAACGCCCAAAGAACTGGAAGAATATCTTAAAAGGCGGGTGATGGACTGTGGCGTTCCTGAGGACAGAATAGGCATTTCTGATCGGGGTGTTCTAAAACACCCGATTTTCCAGAAGGCCACGGCTTTGATTAATGCCCGGCCTGGTCGAACCCATCACTGGTCTGGAATGGGCACCTGCATCAAAAACTATATAATGTTTGTCCCACGGCCGGCTGAATGGCACAGCGATTCGTGTGCCGACCTGGCCAAAATCTGGTTTCTGCCAGAAGTCAAAGGGAAAACCAGGCTTAACATCCTGGTCATGCTGACGCCTCTTTTTCACGGCATCGGTCCCCATCATTTCAGCAAGCAGTATACCTGGCCCTACTGCGGACTGGTGGTCAGCCAGGACCCAGTAGCTGCTGATGCCACCGGGTTGCGAATTCTGCAGGCTAAACGCAAAGAATATTTCGGTGAAGAACGTCCCCTCCAGCCCACCCCTCATCATATCTTCCTGGCAGAAACCCGGCACGGCCTGGGAATGGCCTCACCGGAAAAGATTGAACTGATAAAATTAGGCTGGCAAGAAGGGATTCTGGTCTGAGCCTATCTTTAAGACCAATTAAGATTCCTGGTTCAAAGTCGGAGGGAGTTAAAGCCGGCCAATTTTTAAAAAATTTTTAATTAACCTGGTCGTTTTCTTAAGAAAAATCTTAAAATGTCAGAATTCTTAGCCTTTCGATTTTAATCCTGATTTTGAGTTGATAAATCGGGGCATTTTGTATAATTTATAATTTCAGGCTAACCGCAGATATGGAAGGGGACAGGAAAATGCCGATTTATGAGTTCCGCTGTCAGGAATGCGGCCGGAAATCTTCTTTTCTTTTGCTCTCAATAAACTCTCCCTTTGAGCCACGTTGCCAGTACTGTGGAAGCCAGACTCTGGTCAGGTTAGTTTCCAGGGTGGCTGTGCTGCGGTCAGAAGAAAGCCGTCTGGAAAATCTGGCCGACCCGGCCAGGCTTGGCGACCTGGATGAGAACGACCCGAAGAGCCTGGCCCGCTGGATGAAGAAATTCGGGCAAGAGATGGGTGAAGAACTTGGTCCTGATTTTGACGAAGAAGTTGACCAGGCTTTAGAGGAAGCTGAAAAGGCTAAAGAAAGTGGAGAAGAGAATGAATCCAGCGACCTGGGTTTTTCAGAAAAAGAACAGGGGTTTGAAAGAAATCCTGCTGTCGCTTCGGACTCTGACTCAAATGAAGAGATCATTTAATCTATTTCTTCATAAGGATTGAAGCCGGGATGGAGTTCGGCGGTTGAATCCGGCTGAATGAATTGTCGGGAAAGATAATAAGCTCTTTAGGCCGAAGAGGAGAGGAAAGATGAATATTTTAATTTCCTTTGGACTTGGGGCAATTTTTGGAGCGGTGTTAGTTCTGGTTCTGAACTATTTTCACCAGAAAAAATCAAGAGAACTGGCTCAGGAACTGGTGGCTCAGGCCCAGCAGCAGAAAAACCAGGAACTGGAAATGCTTCTGGGCAGAGTGCGTGATGCTTTTGGAGCTCTTTCTTTTGAAGCCCTGAAGAAGAATAGCGAAGAATTCTTGAAGGTGGCCAATGAGGTTCTCAGCAGGCATACTCAAATGGGGGAGAAAGAACTGGAAAATAAGAAGAAACTTATTGACCAGACCCTGGAAGGTATGAAGTCCGACCTTTATAAGATTCAAGCTCTTATTACCGAATTGGAAAAAGACCGGGCAGCCCAGTACGGAGACTTGGGAAGGCAGCTTCAGCAGGCTCTGGAACAGACTCAGAATCTTCAGAAAGTAGCCGGAGAACTTCGTCAGGCCCTCTCCAGCACTACCGCTCGTGGGCAGTGGGGAGAGCGGATGGCTGAAGATATTCTCAGGCTGATGGGCTTTGTTGAAGGAATTAATTATCGCAAACAGCAGGCGGTGGAAGGCGGCAAAGAACGCCCTGATTATACCTTCTTTTTGCCCCAGGGCCGGAAAATAAACATGGATGTAAAGTTTCCTCTGAGCAATTATCTCAGTTACCTTGAAGCGCAGAGTGAAGCCGATAAAGAGAATTACAAAACTCAGTTTTTAAGGGATGTCCGCAATAGAATAAACGAGGTAACCAGACGCGATTACATCAACCCGGAAGATAACACCCTTGATTATGTGCTGGTTTTCATTCCTAACGAACAGGTTTATTCTTTCATCAACCAGAACGACCGGGGGCTTCTGGATGAGGCCTTGAAGAAAAAGGTTATTCTCTGTTCTCCTATTACCCTTTATGCGGTTCTGGCCATTATCCGGCAGGCGATGGAAAACTTCAACCTGCAGAACACTGCCGGTCAGATATTGAACCTTCTGGAGTCTTTCTACAAGCAGTGGCAGGCCTTCGTTAAATCTCTGGAAAAAGTTGGAAAAAAGATTGAAGAAGCTCAGAATGAATTCCAGGCTTTAAACACCACCCGCAAGAACCAGCTGGAAAAACCGCTGCGTCAGATAGAAACCATAAAGAAGCAGGTCCAGCCAGGAATACTGGAGACAGCTGCCTTAGCTTCAGATTCAGAAATAATTGAGGTTGAAGCAGAAGCCGGAGAAGAAGAGGCTCCGTTTTCCGAAAAGTGATAGTAAAACATAAATCAACTCTGTTGAAAACTGCCCTCAGGCCATTTCTTTTCTGGTAATGATCGGAAATAGCCTGATGAATCCGGCTCTGACCTTATATTAATCTTTGGAAGAGAGCATTGGCTTCTTCAGAAATATCAAGGCCAGAGAAGAAGCCAGGCAAAGGAGGCCAGCCACCAGAAAGGCCTTACTGTAATCACCAACCATTATTGACCTTACAGCCTCTTCACCTCCAGCTGCGAGCTCTTTAATTTTGACAATGGCTGAGGTTTTCATAAGTCTGGCAGCCAGGTAAGGTCCGAGTAATCCCCCGGCCCCAAAGGCGCTGAACATCCAGCCGTAGTTGGCTCCGTAATGCTTGGTGCCGAAGAAATCGGCAGTCACGGCCGGGAAAACTGCCAGGAATCCCCCGAAGCAAAGGCCAACAAGGGAAATTCCGATAAGGAAAAGAGGATAATTTTTAAGGTGATTAAAAGTCATCATTATCAGCCCGCAAATTAAAAATATGGAGATCAAAGTGGATTTGCGACCGATTAAATCGGAGATCTTGCCCCACAGGATTCTGCCAGAAGTATTGAAAATGGCCAGAATTGAAACGGCTAAAGCCCCGGCATTGGCTATCTGGTTGAGTTGAGCCCGGTCTAAGTTCGAAGATAGGCCGGAAAGGGCAAATGATTGCCAGATGGGAGATGCTTTCATGATTATCATCAAACCAGCAGCACAGCCAGTTAAATATACACACCAGAGCAACCAGAACTGCCAGGTACGGAACATTTCGGCCGGGGTAAAATCAACTTTCTGTCCGGCAGAAGAGGCTGATTGAGCCGGGGGGTTCCAGCCGGCTGGTTTATAACCGGGTTCGGGATTTTTCAGGAGCATGGCTCCAAAGGTGATGGTGACCAGGAAAATCATTCCCAGCACCAGAAACGTGTTGAATAAGCCCACCTCAGGAAGAACAAATAAATTTCGACCTAAAAGCTGGTACGGTCCACCGGTTATCAGTCCTTTAGCCAGTGGAGCGAAAAAGAAGGCGCCCGCACCGAATCCGGCTACGGCTAATCCCGTGATTAATCCTCTTTTATCGGGAAACCATTTGACGCTGGTGGCGATGGGACAGACATAGGCTGCCCCGATGCCCAGGCCTCCAAGCACTGAATAGGTAATTATGAGCCAGATTAAAGCGGTTGAAGGAGGGAAGTTCGCCGTAAAACTAGCCAGGATTAATCCTGACCCGAGCATCAGTCCACCGGCTGTAGCCACCGGACGGGGGCCTATTTTGTCCTGGATGCGTCCGGCAATGATCACTGCCAGAGCAAAGCAGGCCAGAATAATCTGAGCCGGCAGGGTTACATGAGTTTCTTTCCAGCTCTGAAAGTGTGTTAGCAGGGGAGTCTGAAAAACGCTCCAGATATAAACAGCACCCAGGCTAACATGGATAATAATAGCGCCCAGCACTACAAACCATCTGCTCTTCATATTTCTAACCTCCAATTTTAATTTCGTTCATTAATATTTTATTGGCGGGGACCAAATATTCTGGTTCCGATTCGCACCCGGTTGGCACCTTCTTCTATGGCTACCCGATAGGAATTGGTCATGCCCATGGACAGTATTTTAATTTCTGCTCCCGGGAGGTTCAAGCTTCTTATGTGGTCGAAAAGTTGTTTTGTTTCCTTGAAATAAGGCCGGGATTCCTCAGGATCACCTTCAAATGGACCCATGGTCATCAGACCCTGGAGCCTGAGGTTGGGGAATTGAATGATGGCTCTGGCCAGCTCTTCTACTTTTTCCGGCCAGACGCCGAATTTTTGTGGTTCACGACCGGAGTTGACTTCGATCAAAACCGGCATTATTTTTCCTGCGGCCGCACACCTTTTATTAATCTCCTCAGCCAGCTCCACGGAATCTACGGTTTCAATCAGGTCGAAAATCTCGACAGCTTTTTTGACTTTGTTTTTCTGAAGGTGACCGATAAACGACCAGCTGACCCGGCGACCGATTACCTGGAAAGCTGAAACTGCTTCCTGGACGTAGTTCTGGCCGATGATTTTCACTCCTGCTTCTACCGCAGCCAGAATTTTTTCTGGAGTCTGTTGCTTGGCTGCTGCCACCAGCTCCACTCCTTCCGGCAATTCTGACAGGAGCTCTCTGACGTTTTGCTTGATGAATTCGTAATTGCTCTGGTTCATTGTTGAGCTTTTGGGCTTAAGACCTAAAACGCCAGAAAATTATACTCAACCCTGGCTTCAGACTCAAGAAGCCCTTAGGATTCTTGAAAAGTAAGAAGGCAAGAATGTCCTTAAAGGCCAGGAAGGGAGAAGTTTTGCCGGCCGCTCTCTTTTTATGGAGTGCTTGCTAAAAAGGGGTCTTTCAATTAAATTAAAAATAATCTTTCTGGAGGTTACAGGGTGTTAAACATCCGCAGCCAGATTGAAGAAGCGGAGGAGAGGAATCTTTCTCCCAGGGCCTGCTTGAGTTCCAGAAGTAAGGGCCGTCAAAGACCGGAGCAGCCTCATCCTATCCGCACTGCTTTTCAGAGAGACCGTGACCGCATCATTCACTGCAAGTCTTTTCGAAGACTAAAACACAAGACTCAGGTATTTCTGTCACCATTTGGGGATCATTACCGGACCCGTCTGACCCATACTCTTGAGGTCTCTCAGATTGCCAGGACCATTGCCCGGGCTCTCCGGCTGAATGAAGACCTGACTGAAGCTATCGCTCTGGGTCATGACCTCGGACACACTCCCTTCGGACACGCCGGGGAAGAGGCTCTGAATGAGCTTCTACCAGGGGGGTTCTGCCACTATGAGCAGAGTCTCAGAGTGGTTGACCGGTTAGAATACGACGGTAAAGGGCTTAACCTGACTTTTGAAGTCCGGGATGGGATTGTCAAACATTCCAAGGGAAGGGGGGAAATTCTGGATGATGACCCTGAAAGCTCTCCGGAAACCCTGGAAGGGCAGATTGTCCGGGTCTCTGATGTCATTGCCTACGTTAATCATGACCTTGATGATGCTCTAAGAGCGGGCCTTATCAGGGAAGGCGACATCCCGAGCCGGATCACGGACATTCTTGGCAAGCTTCATGCCACCCGGATTGATCGATTGGTGATGGATGTGGTGGAAACCAGTCTTAAGCAAGATCTGGAAAGAATTGCTATGAGCCCCAAAATTTACCAGGCTCTTATTGACTTACGGGATTTCCTTTATGAAAAAGTTTATCTGAATCAGGCAGCCAGGGGAGATCTGATAAAAACCAGGAAGATTATAAAAGAGCTTTATGAATACTTTCTGCAAAATCCAGGAGGGCTGATTAAAGAATATCCCAGAGGAGATTCTCTGGAAAGGCGGGTGGCTGATTTTATTGCTGGNATGACTGACAGCTACGCCCTTAGCACCTATGAATNCATCTTTCTTCCCAGGGTATGCTTTTAAGATCAGACCTTGAATTGCTCTCAGTGATTTTTTTATTTTTGCCCGGAAAAATTTAGCCGGAAAGTTTGAGATTCATTGTTTAGATTTCAGGGATGGTGTGCGGGCTTTATGATTTTTCGTCCAGGCAAGCTTATTGAATTCCAAAATTCAACCAGGAATCTCCTCAAATGAGCGGCCCTTAGACATCGCTGCCTGTGGTGGACAAATTCCTATAATTCTGGTATATTTTTCACCAAGTTTCCCCTCAGAATCCAGCAGTTCATCAGGAGGTAGAAAATGTCCTCGGCTCAAGCTCCTTTACTAAAAGTAATAAACTTAACAAAATCATTTAATTCTTTTCAAGCAGTTAAAGGGGTATCTTTTGATCTTTATCCGGGTGAGATTCTCGGTCTGCTTGGGCCCAACGGGGCGGGTAAGACCACCATCATCCATATGCTTCTTGGCTTAACCTCACCAACTTCTGGTGAGATAAGGATTTTCGGGCTGAATCCGGAAAAGGCCCGGCAGAGAGAAAAAATTCTCAGCCGAATGAATTTTTCATCTACCTATGTAGCCATGCCTTATTCCCTCACCCTGAGAGAGTCTCTGATGGTTTTTGCCAGGCTGTATGGGGTGAAAAAAGCCAGAGCCAGAATAGACCAGCTAATCGAACAGTTTGAACTGAAAGAAGTGGCTGACCGCCCGGTCAGAACTTTATCATCAGGCCAGATGACCAGACTTAACCTGGCCAAGGCTTTTATCAACGACCCGGATATTCTGCTTCTTGACGAACCCACGGCCAGCCTGGACCCGGACATAGCCGACCGCACCCGCAGATATCTAATGGAAGTAAAACGCAACCGCAAAATGGCCATCCTTTACACCTCGCACAATATGCAGGAAATGGAAGAAATCTCAGACCGGCTTCTATTTCTTCACCATGGCGAAATCATCGCCTGTGGCTCGCCTGAAGAGCTGGTGGCCAGGTTCAGGGGAGAGGACCTGGAAGATGTCTTCCTGAAAGTTGCCAGGGAGGTGCGGCCATGAAGTTCCACCGCATCTCGGCCATGTTTTTAAGGCATATCTATCTCTACCGCCACAGTCTGACACGGCTGGTGGAAATTTTTTACTGGCCTCTTCTTGATCTTCTGGTCTGGGGTTTTGTCAGTCTGTACTTGGCCAGGCTTTCAGCTGAAGGAAAACAAACTCCCAATTTCCTGGGGATTTTTCTTGGAGCTCTAATTCTCTGGGATATTTTGTTCAGGGCTCAGCAGGGTATATCAGTTTCCTTTCTGGAGGAGGTCTGGGCCAGGAATTTTCTGAACCTTTTTGTCAGCCCGCTGACTATCGGGGAATACTTAGTTTCGCTGATGCTGGTAGCAGTCTTTAAGGTTGTTGTAGTTTTCTTAATAAGTGCTCTCCTGGCCTGGGTCCTGTATTCTTTTAATCTATTTGTTATCGGGATTTCACTTTTGCCTTTTATTCTTTGCCTGGTTTTAATGGGCTGGGCCATAGGAATCCTGACCACCGGATTAATTCTAAGGTTTGGCCAGCAGGCTGAAGTTCTGGCCTGGGGAGTAGCTTTTCTCTTTCAGCCAATCTCGGCGGTTTTTTATCCCGTTTCAGTATTACCCGGGTTTCTCCAGAAACTGGCTTTGTTCATTCCCGCTTCTTATGTATTTGAGGGAATGCGGGCCATAATTTTTGGCCGCCATTTTTCGCTTAACCTTCTTCTGAGAGCTTTCAGCCTGGATATAATCTATCTGGGGCTGGCTTTATTTTTCTTTTTCCGGATGTTCCGTCAGGTCAGGGCCAGGGGCTTGCTGGCCAAAATGGGTGAGTGAGCCTTAGTTTTTTTGGTGATTTGGCTTTTTTAGATAGAGGTTAGCTTATTTCTTGAACTCAGGTCTGTATTTTTTCCAGTCAGACGATTTTAAGAAAATAGCCACTACTGTTTTTATGGGGGGCTGTTAACTCAGCCTGACAGATTGATTGTCTTCAGGCGGCATTTTAATTTTGATAAAACAAATCTCTTATTCTTGAGCCTGTTCGCTGATGGTAATATAATAAACCTTAATTTTAATTGCGGGAGTAAAAAATGGCTTCTGTGTCTACGTTGGAGAAAATTGCCAGAAGGCTTAGAATTCATTCCTTGAAGATGACCACTGCGGCCGGCTCCGGTCATCCCACCACCTGTTTATCTTCAGCCGAGATAATGTCCTGCCTTTTTTTCCATGAGATGCGCTTTAATCCGAAAGACCCGTTTGCTTGGGAAAATGATGAATTTATGCTGTCCAAAGGTCATGCGGCACCTATACTCTGGGCAGCTTACGCTGAAGCCGGGCTGATACCGCAGGAATCACTTCTTGACCTCAGAAAAATCTCAAGCGACCTGGAAGGGCATCCAACGCCCCGAATGCCCTGGGTTAAGGCTGCCACTGGTTCACTTGGTCAGGGGCTTTCTGTGGCTGTTGGTCTGGCGCTGGCTCAGAAGCTGGCCGGAGTAAAAGCCAGGACTTTTGTCCTGATGGGTGATGGCGAGTGTGCTGAAGGAGCTGTCTGGGAAGCAGCCAATGCGGGCCGCGAGTATAAGCTCAATAACCTGGTGGCCATAGTCGATGTTAACAGGCTGGGACAATCTGACCCGACCATGCACCAGCATGACCTCAAGGCCTATGCCCGAAAATTCAAGGCTTTTGGCTGGGAAGTTTATGAGGTTGATGGCCATAAAATAGAAAAAATCCTGGAAGCTTTAGCTTTGTGCCGTAAAGGGCCTGCTCCCAAAGTTATTCTGGCCAGAACTATAAAAGGTAAGGGAGTTTCTTTCATTGAAGATAAGAATGGCTGGCATGGCAAGCCCCTTAAACCTGAGGAACTGGAGAAGGCCTTAGCTGAGCTGGGGCCGATGCCGGAAATACAGGCCAGCCAGTATGTCAGAGGCCGGNAGAAAATAAAAACTCCTGAATGGAAGGATAACTTCGATTTTGAACTTCCTGATTATAAGGAAAAAACTGCTACCCGGCTGGCTTACGGAATTGCTCTTGAAAAGCTGGGTCGGGTTAATGACCGGGTGGTGGTTATTGACGGGGATGTAAAAAACTCCACCTACGCTGACCGATTTTTCGCTACCTTTCCTCATAGGTCGTTTCAGTCTTTTATTGCCGAACAAAATATGGTGGGCATGGCCATGGGCCTGGCGGCCAAAGGGTTTCTGCCTTTTGTGGCTACTTTCGCTGCTTTTCTCACGAGAGCTCATGACCAGATTCGCATGGCTGCCTATTCTTTCTCCAACGTGAAATTTTGCGGTTCTCATGTGGGTGTAAGCATTGGTGAAGATGGGCCATCACAGATGGGCCTGGAAGACCTGGCCATGTTCCTGCCCATCCCAGATTGTCTGGTATTTTATCCATCAGATGCTGTCTCAGCAGAAAAGTGCCTGCAGGAAGCTGCCCGATATAAAGGAATGGTTTACATCAGGACAACCAGGCCAGCTACATCGATTCTTTATCCGGCAGAAGAAGAATTTCCAGCTGGAGGAGCCAAGGTCCTTCGAAGAAGTGAACAGGATGCAGTAACGGTAATTGGAGCCGGGATTACGGTCCATGAAGCTTTAAAAGCTTACGAAATGTTAAAGAAAGAAGGAATTTTTATCCGGGTAATAGATGCTTACTCGGTTAAACCTCTTGATGCTGAAACTATAGTGAACTCCGTGGCTGAAACCGGTAGTCGGGTAGTGGTAGCTGAAGACCATTTTGAACAGGGTGGACTGGGAACAGCGGTGGCTCTGGTTTTACCGGAAAAAAAGTTCTGGAAGCATCTCTGTGTGAGAGAACTGCCGCGCTCCGGCAAACCGGAAGAGCTTCTGGCTAAATACCAGATTGATGCTGAAGCGATAGTCAGAGCGGTCAAAGAAGTTATGTAAGCTATTATCTTTTAAGTGAACAAAAATCAGACTGGAAGGTAAAGGATGTTTAGAAGAATTGATGAAAACATTATCAGAGAACTGGTCGGTATTTGTGGGGAGAGTAACGTCTTAACCTGTCGAGAGGAAGTCTGCGGTTATGCTGGCGATGAATATGTCTGCCAGCTTCCTGAAAACCTTCCTGAAGTGGTGGTAAGACCGGGCTGCCTGGAAGAAGTGTCGGCTATTCTGAAGCTGGCCAGCGACCATAAAATTCCGGTAACGCCACGTGGTGGCGGTACAGGCCTGGCGGGCGGCTGTGTTCCGGTTTACGGGGGGATAGTCCTTTCCATGCAGCGAATGAACCGGTTTCTGGAAATGGACCGTAAAAATCAAATGGCGGTGGTGGAAGCCGGTCTTACCCTGGGCGAATTTATTCGCGCTGTAGAAAGAGAAGGCTTCTATTTTCCGCCTCATCCCGGGGATGAAGGAGCCATGTTCGGCGGGATGATTGCTACTAATGCCGGCGGTAGCCGGGCGGTTAAATATGGGGTCATTCGTAATTATATTCGTGGGCTGGAAGTAGTCCTGGCTGATGGTCGGGTTATTCATCCCGGCGGCAAGCTAATAAAAAATTCTACCGGCTATAATTTGCTCAACCTTTTTATCGGCTCTGAAGGTACTCTTGGAGTTATCACCAAAGCCATTGTCCAGGTGATGAGCCGGCCAACTTTCTTAAGGACTATGGTCATCCCCTTTAATAGCATCGAACAGGCGATTGATAATGTGCCACTAATCTTTGAAAAGNGCATAGTACCCATGGCTGTAGAATTTGTCGGACTGGAGGTAATCACCCTGACCGAGCACCATCTCAACCTCAGCTGGCCTACCCATCAGGGAGAGGTTCATTTGATGGTCATAGTTGATTCAACTTCTGAAGACAACCTGAGCCAGCTCACTGACCAGATAGCAGATGTGGTGCTGGAAAATGGAGCTATAGATGTTTTTGTGGCCGATACCCCCGCTAAACAGGAAGAAGTGCTCAAGATTCGTTCCACTATCTATGAGGCTATTAAGAAAGAAACGGTTGACATCCTGGATATTTGTGTACCGCGCTCGGAAATTCCCGGCCATGTGAGAAAAATTCAGGAAGTAGCCAGAAAATATGACTTGTGGCTGCCAGTTTTCGGCCATGCTGGTGACGGAAATGTCCACACTCACCTGATGAAAGCCCGTTACGAAAAAGGAAAGATGATACCGGTTGAGATCGAAGAAATAAAAGATAAACTTGAGGCAGCTAAGCTGGAATTATTCCAGGATGCGGTCAAAAGAGGTGGGGTGATTTCCGGCGAACATGGCATTGGTCTTTTCAAAAAACCTTATCTTTCATTATCTCTGGAGCCGGCTCAGATTGAGCTGATGAAAAAAATTAAGCAGGCTTTTGACCCTCAGGGTATTCTTAACCCCGGAAAAATATTTTAAGAAAGCAAGACTAATTCTTTGTCCTTATTTTTACGGAAGACCTTTTAATTAAAGAACTCTCCAGGGGCAGAAAACTGAAAAGGCCCGAGTCTCCCGGCCCAAGATTGGTTTCCCGGGGGATTTTCTATGGGGACATTTATGACCGGTTACGATCAACTTTTAGAAAGTTCATTATCAGGTGATCAGAGACAAAAAGTTTGTCAGGCGGCCCAGTCCATAGCTGAGGATTTTGCACCTGTCTTTTCAGTCTGTGCCTGCGGGCTGTCTAAGCGACCATTCGGGTGACAGGGATTAAGCCGGTAAATATTGAGCAATTAAGGCTGAAGAATTCCGGGCTTAAATTTCAGTTGCAATTTCTTTCCTGCTGGGATATTAAAATAGTGAGTAAATAGTAAAGGGAAAAATTCTGACTAAGGGGATGAAGCCATGAACTTTGAAAGAATCACTGAAATTTTTGTCATTCTGGAGAATAAACCCTCAGTCCTTGGGGAGCTACTCAATCAGTTAGCCGAGAACGAGATTAATGTGGAAGCCATCGGGGTCTTCCAGGACACAGCCAAACTCTACGTTAAAAATCTGAGCAAAGCAGTAAAAGTCCTTAACAAACTCAATTACACCACTGATCTGAGAGATGTGCTGCTTATTCATTTGGAAAACAGGCCTGGGGCCCTGGCCGAGGTTGCTACCAGGATAGGCGATGAGGGAATTAACATTGAGTATTGCTATGGTACTTTAAGCAGAAACGGGGGAACAGTTTCAGTGATAATGGATGTTTCTAACATCGACCGGGCGATTAAGGTTCTTCAATCTTAATTAAATCTGAAATTTTTGAATATCTCGGTTAGTACCTATCTTCTCGAGGGAGTTAACTCAGGCCTGGTCAGGATATGGCTCTAATAAAATGAATAGAAGATTGAGGTAAGTTTTAATTTTAGTTAGTTAAAAAAGAGTTTTTTGCTTAAAAAAGGCGGTTATTTCCATAACGCTGTATTTACATCCTGTGAATCCCCGTTTAATTTAGCTGACAACCAGAAAAAACTTAATAATCGGTTTTGTCTGAAGATAAATTTTTTTAATTTCGTTCAGGGTATGAGTCTTTTATCTATTTACGAAAGGCTTTTTTTTAGATAAAATTTTAAAGCCAGGAGGAAAAGAGAAATGTTCTATTATGACTGGACTTTCTGGTTACTTATTCCAGCTCTTATTTTTGCCCTTTATGCTCAGAGCAAGGTTAAATCTACCTTCGCTCGTTTCAGTCGTATGACCGCCTCCTCCAGACTAACGGCATCAGAGGCGGTTTCTGAAATCTTAAAATANAGCCCGGCCAGCAATGTTCGAGTAGAAAAAGTTTCGGGGCATCTGACCGACCATTACGACCCGAGAACAAGAGTTCTTAGACTTTCTGAAAGTGTCTATAACAGCACTTCAATAGCTGCTTTGGGGGTGGCTGCTCACGAGGCCGGTCATGCCATTCAGCATGCCCAGAGTTATGGCTTTTTAGTGGCCAGAAATGCTATCTATCCGATTGCCAGCCTCGGCTCCAATTTAGCTTTTCCTCTGTTTTTTATTGGACTGATTTTTGGAAGTGGGCGGGCCAACATTTTGATGGACATAGCAATATTGCTGTTCACTGGAGCGGTGGCTTTCACCGTGATAACTCTTCCGGTAGAGTTTGATGCTTCAAGAAGGGCTCTGACTATCCTGAGAGAAAGAGGATTCCTCAATGCCAGAGAGCTTGAAGGAGCCCGAAAAGTCTTGTGGGCTGCCGCTTTAACCTATGTGGCGGCCACGGCTATGGCCGCTATTCAGCTAATTAGAATGATCCTAATCCGCCAGTCGCGCGATTAGTTGTGGTGACCGCTGGCTTTCAGTGGAAGAAGGCAGGGTCGGATTATAGCGGTTTTACTAAGTTCAAGCTGCCTTTATATTTTTTTCCTGATTGTTTTAATCTAAGTATAAGGGTTACTGGTAAAATAAACTGCGCGCGGAATAAGTTCTCTGAGAAATTCGTCTTAACTCTTATTTAAATTTAAACTAAAATCTTTAAGATTTTTCCCCGAGAGGGGGCTTTGGGCAAATATAAGTGGTAATGTCAGATTTTACAGGTGTAAACGAGCAGAAAGTGGTTTTCCAGACGCATTAGCAAAAAAATTTAAGTCTGGCCTCTTATTTTTAGGATATCTGAGTTAGATAACTTTGTCTCTCAATCCTTGATAATTCATACCTCAGAAATTTGATATATTGACTAAAATATTTCAGAGTGTTAAAAGAAAAAGATGTTATTTAGAGAAGGAGGTGTTAAATTGACCAAATTAAACCAATCAGTAAATCTGGCTGTTCTGGTCATTCTGTTAATGCTGTTTTCCTCTTGGGTTCTAGCTCAAACTCCACCTGAAAAGTTCTTAGGCCACAGGGTGGGTGAAGACCGCAAGCTGGCTGATTATCAGCAAATAAAAGCTTATTTTGAACTTCTAGATAAAGAATCTCCCAAACTCCAGGTGATAAGCATAGGCAGGACCACACTGGGTAAAGAGATGATTATGGCAATTATCACCGATGAAGAAAACATGAAAAATCTGGACCGGTATCGGGAAATCTCAAAGCAGCTTAGAGATGCCCGCGGATTGACTGAAGAACAGGCCCGTCGTCTGGCCCGGGAAGGAAAAACTATCGTGCTTATTACCTGCAGCCTTCATTCCACCGAAATTGCCGCTTCTCAGATGTCCATGGAGCTGGCCTACGACCTGATAACCGGTAAAGGCTTTTTTGATGTTAACCAGGCCTTAAAAGAGGTCATCCTTCTTTTAGTTCCGACCATAAACCCTGATGGTCATCAGATGATGGTAGACTGGTACCGTAAATATGTAGGTACAAAATATGAAGGTAGCAGCATGCCCTGGCTCTATCACCCTTATGCCGGGCACGATAATAACCGGGACTTTTTCATGTTCAACCTGGTCGAATCCAGGGCCGTCACCAAAGTGCTTTACCACGATTGGTTGCCCCAGATTCATATTGACGAGCATCAGATGGGCTCGACCGGGGCGCGTTTATTTGTACCGCCTTTCATGGACCCACCGCTACCAAATGTTCACCCGCTGCTCTGGCGCAGTGTCAACCTTTGTGGCATTAACATGGCTTATGACTTGCAGAAGTTCGGTTTTAAGGGGGTGGTTCATGGCCGCAGTTATACCGGCTGGTGGATTGGAGCCTGTGATGATACTTCCTGGTTGCACAATGTGGTAGGGCTTCTGAGTGAGGCNGCTTCAGTCCGGATTGCCAGCCCCATCTACATTGAACCAACTGAAGTTCCCAAGGAGTATTATGAAAAGCGCATGGATTTCATTGACCCCTGGCCGGGAGGCTGGTGGCGGCTCCGGGACATAGTTGATTATGAGCTGGTCATTTCCAAAAGCCTGTTGAAAACGGCTTGGCTGCACCGGGAAGATTTTCTGTTCAACTTCTACCTCATGAACAGGCAGAGCATTGAGGTTAGGGAAAAAAATCAACCCTTTGCTTTTGTAATTCCCAGGGAACAGGATGACTATTTGACTGCTCTCAAAATGATAGAAATCCTCCAGTTTGGCGGCGTGGAGGTCCATCGGGCCAAGCAGGATTTCATCGCAGAGGGCCGATTTTATCCGGCCGGTAGTTTTATAGTTTTTATGGCTCAGCCTTACAAAGCCTACGCCTGGGCTCTGCTTGAAAAACAGAAATACCCGGACCTGAGGCAATATCCTGGCGGGCCACCGATTCCACCTTATGATAATGCTGGCTGGACGCTGCCCCTGCAGATGGGTGTGCGCTGCGATCAGGTGGATAGAGCTTTTGAAGTGGCTGTGGAAAAATTAGATAAGGTTGAATATCCTGGTTCAGCAGTACCTGACTCGCCCTATCTGCTGCTTGACCCGCGGCTTAATGCTTCTTATGCGGTAACCTTTGGCCTTCTGAAGAACCAAGCTGAAGTCTGGAGAGCCAGAACTGAAATTAAAGGTTCCGGGTTTGTTCTTCCCCCGGGGGCGTTTATAGTTAAAAACACGCCCGAAACCAGAAAGGTTCTGGCTTCCCTTCTTCAGAAATGGCCGGTACCGGTTAAAGGGCTATCCGATGTTAACGGTCTTGATAAGGCAGCTCTAAAATACCCGAGAATTGCCATTTATCAGTCCTGGCGCAGCAATATGGATGAAGGCTGGACCAGGTACCTTCTGGATGACCTTGGTTTCACCTACACAATCCTTCGTAACAATGATTTTAAGCCGGCCAGAGCTACCAAAGAAACTAAAGGTTCGGTTGAAAAGAAGGTCAACCTTAAAGCCAAATATGATGTGATCATTTTTGCCAGTGAGAATGTGGACATAATAAAAAGCGGCCGGCCCTCGCAGCAGTCGGAATTCGCCAGGTTTATGACCCCGATGCCACCGGAGTATGAAGGCGGAATAGAAAAAGAAGGAATTGAGGCCCTCAAAGCCTTTGTCGAAGAAGGGGGAATACTGGTTACCCTTAATCAGGCCACCGAGCTGGCAACCAGAGAACTGGGGGCACCGGCCAGGAACGCCTTGAGCGGGATTGACCGGACTAAATTCTTCTGCCCGACTTCAATCCTTAAAATAAAGGTTGATAACACCACACCTCTTGGCTACGGTCTGAGGGAAGAAGCGGCTGCCGTCTTTTCGAACAGTCTGGCTTTTACCACCTGGACTCCTCCGTTTGAATGGGACAGAAAAGTGGTGGCTTATTATCCGGAGGAAAATATTTTGCTCAGCGGCTGGTTGCTTGGCGAAGAATATCTGGCCCGCAGAGCGGCCGTAGTTGATATGAAATATAAGAAGGGACGGATTGCCCTTATAGGTATTAGAGCTCAACATCGAGCTCAGAGTCACGGCACCTACAAGTTCCTGCTGAACGCCTTGTTCTATCCAGAAGGTATGTAATCTTTAGAAAGGTTTCTGAGAGATTTACTGATGAATTTCATTGGCTGGCCGGAAGAAATTCCGGCCAGCTCTTTTTCTTAATTCCGAAATGGTAGCTTTTTATAAATCCTAACCCACAGGGTCTTGAAATTATAAAAATTAATCAAGGGTTTATGCTATAATCAAAGGGCAGCCGTGCTAAGCGGGGAGCTAGCGGTGCCCTGTACCCACAACCCGCTCCAGTGGGGCTGAACTCCCGGCCGAGGCTGTCAGTCTTCTGGCCAGGTTCGCTTTTCGGGGCGATGATGGTTCGGGCCCTGCGCAAAGAGCCGGCCGCCAACCCCGCCAGGACCGGAAGGTAGCAACGGTAACGGTCAGGTTCTTGTGTGGCAGTCAGCCTGGCCGGAGCTTGCGGGAGGCGAAGCCCGCAGGGGACGAGCAGTCGACACCGGGTGCACGGCTGCCTTTTTTATTTGCCTTTTTTCTTTACTGATACCTGGAGCAGGGCGATGTTTCAGGAGAGGATTACACTTCCTTCGAGCATTTTCTTAAAGCTTTCAAAACTCGAGAGTTCTTCCGGCCTGGCCACCACAACATCAAGGGCAATCTTCAATCGGTCCGAGAAAAAATAAAAATAAGGTTTTATTCTTTCCAGGGGATTACTTTCCGCAGTGTTGGCGAGGATGAATAGGTCTACATCGCTCAGGCCAGTTTCTTCATTTCGGGCGAGGGAGCCAATAAGTCTAATTTCTATTATTTCCGGGAAAATCTTCCGGGCTTCTTCTGCTGTTTCTTTTAATTTTTTCAGCAGGAGCTTTCTATTCAGCCAGATAGCTTTCGCAGAACCTGATGATGCTGTCTGCCGCATCTATAGCCTCCTGCGCCTGTTTTGCAGAAAAATAATCGGCCGGTTTGCCGGCAGCAAAGCCATTTGGATATCTTGGAGGTATGTAGAAAAGGTCGAGCAATTTGGCTTTATCTTTGATTTCTTCGGGAATGGTTAGTTTTTCTGAAAGCAGATTGATCATTTCGTTGAGGGAGTGCCCCAACAGCGTCAAACCCATCTTCATTCCCAGGGCTTTTACGACTTTCTCTGTGGCTTGCTGGCAAGTAAAACAGGCCCATTCATAAAAGCCATTCTTGGTGTCAAGTCTGGCTTTTTCCATGTCCCTTTTGCCCTGCTCGTACCAGTCTTTCCATCTGTTCATATAAATTCCCTCACTTAAACCTAAGGCTCTAACTCAGTCTTGATGTAATATCTTTAAGCCTGTTTATTTTGATTTTAATTAATAAAGTTATTTATATCAAGATATTTACTTTTGTGATGCTTTTCTGATTATGTTAGCAACAAATATTCTTGCTCCATATCGGATAGGTAAATAAAGAAAGAGCCTTATGGAAATAAATAATGGTCAGGGATATTACGGTGAAAATCAGGAAAGAGGTTAGCCTGTGTGTTTTAATGAGAAAAAAAGCTAATCTTACTTAAAAATAAGAGAAACCGTATGTGAATAAAAATTGGAAGATAAACAGAAGGCTGACCAAGTAATGAGTTCCCAGCCCCTGAAAAGCTTTTTAATAAAAAGTAAAGTTTACTTGACATTTTCGCTAACTAATGTTATGTTTTTGCTGTAAAGTTTACTTTACATTAAGAAGAGTTTTTAACATGAAGAATCGGCTGGCAGAAATTCGAAAACAATTCAAAATTACCCAGGAGGAACTTGCCCAAGCCTTAGAAGTGTCGCGACAAACTATCAGTTCAATCGAAAACGGCAAATATAATCCCTCAATTATTCTGGCGTTTAAGATTGCCCATTTTTTTAAGATGAAAATAGAAGATATATTCATTTTTGAGGAGGGTAAATAACATGAAAAAATTGATTATCCTTACTTTTTTAGGACTGCTTTTGCTTGTTTCCGGCATAACGTTGATCATCATAGATCAGCCATTACAAACACCTAACAGAATTCTTCTTTATGGAATGGTGATCATAGGAAGTCTTATATTCGGTGACAACATTGGAAAGATTGTGGTGTTTAAAGTGTTAAAGGGCAATCCAAGCTTAGCTAAGACTATAAAAATAGAAAAGAATGACGAAAGAAACATCATAATATCCAATANAGCTAAAGCTAAAGCTTTTGATATAATGACTGGTCCTGTGACCGCGGCCATAATTCTGGTGCTGGNACTTACAAAAAGCAATTCCTGGATATTCATATTGTTTGTTGCTTACATTCTGCTTTCCTTTTTATTTAAACTATTTTATTTCAGCAAGTATCAAAAAGAAATGTAAAATGTTTATTTGATCGAGAAATATTTTTCCCAGGTAAAATTATAGTTGCAAATTTTCATCGTAAACTCTTTATCTTTCTACTTTTTATTTTTGGATAGATTTCTCATTGTTCTAAAAATTGACGTTTTAGCTGATTTGAAAATGGATTTAATGAAAACAGAGATTGAAATTCTTCCAAAAAATAGACAGGAAAGTAAAGTTAAAGATAGCTTCTTACCAGCTTATTTAAGATTGGGCAAAAAACGCCATTTAGCCAGGTTCGCTTTTCGGGGCGATGATGGTTCGGGCCCTGCGCAAAGAGCCGGCCGCCAACCCCGCCAGGACCGAAAGGTAGCAACGGTAACGGTCAGGTTCTTGTGTGGCAGTCAGCCTGGGNCCTTATTTTTCACCTGGCAATATCCTGGCTAAAGTTTTNAGAAACCAGCTCTATTTGGTGAGGGAAAAAGAATCCGGTGAAAAAGAACTTGTTGTTTTCAGAATCTATTAAATTTTATAATTAAAGCTTGAGGGGTGGAACGCCAGGCATGTTAGAGCTAAAAGGGGTGAGCAAAAAATATGGGTTTTTGAGGGCAGTGGATAATGTTAGCTTTACGGTGAGACCAGGGGAGTCAGTTGGTTACCTGGGGCCAAACGGCGCCGGCAAATCCACGACCATCAAGATGCTGGCCGGGCTCTTAGAGCCCACAGGTGGCGAAATTATCTACCAGGGCCGAAACGTCTGGAAAAACCTGGTCTGGTTTAAAGCCAGGCTGGGCTATGTGCCGGAGGAGCCGGCCATTTATTCTCACCTTAGCGCCTATGATTACTTGATGATGGTGGGAAGGCTCCGCGGGATTAAAGACTCAGTGCTCAAGCCAAAAATAAAAGGCTTTCTGGAAGTTTTCAGCCTTGACGGCGATATGTATTCCGAAATTGCTTCCTTTTCCAAGGGCATGGTCCAGAAGGTGCTGATTTCAGCCGCTCTGCTCCACGACCCGGAGATTCTGCTTCTGGACGAGCCGCTTTCTGGTCTTGATGTCTCCACGGCTCTGGTCGTCCGAGAGTTGATCCGCCATCTGGCGGCTGAAGGGAGAATTGTCATCTATTCATCTCACATTCTGGAAGTGGTGGAGAAAATAGCCAGCCGGGTAATAATCCTGCACAAAGGCAGAATTCAGGCAGATGATTCGGTTGACAACCTGCGTCATTTGATGAAGGTTCCGTCGCTGGAAGAAATTTTCAGCCATTTAGTCTTACAGGAAGAACCGGAAAAAGCAGCTTCGGAACTTCTGTCCTTGATGAAGAAAAATGCTTAGCCGGGTCTGAACCATGGTCAGGCTCTTAGATAAATTTAATTTAAACACTTTTGTTTCCACTTCCCGCTTAATAATTCTCATCCGCCATTTCTTTAAGCGTCTCTTTCTTAATGAAACAGTTTTCTTTGAGGAGCAGATGGTGGGGAAGGTTATAGGTGTTATCGCTATTCTGTCTATTTTCCCCGGTTATGTAGCTGATGCGCTTCTTTTTAAATACCTGCTGATTCCAGAAAGCGGAACAGCCTGGGCCGAAACGGCTGTTTTCACCACCCTGATAATGGTTTTAATCGGTCTCATCACTCTTTTTGAGTGGGATGTTATTTTCCTTGCTCAAAAAGATTATGCCAACCTGATGCCTCTGCCAGTAAGACCACTCACTGTCTTTTCGGCTAAATTCATCAGTCTGATAATGTTTCTCGGGCTGTTTGTGGCGGGTATTAATTCGCTATCTTCAATAGTATTTTCCATGTATCTCTCTCAATCTAAAGGCTATGGCCTGTTTTCGGCCTTCGTTCTTTTCCTGACCCATCTTCTGGTCATGCTGGCAGCTGGAGCCTTTGTCTTTTTCACTATGGCCATTATACCGGGAATCTTTACCATCCTTCTTCGGGGAAAGTTTTTTCAGCGGCTTTCTGACCTCATCAGGTTCGTCTTGGTGGCGGCTCATGTTTTTGGGCTTTATTTTTTTGTTATGGATACCAAATGGATTGAACGGTGGTATGAAAGCCTTCAGGCGATAAAAGAGGCGCCAGGTCCCTGGGTAATGAATTTTCCACCCCTCTGGTTTACCGGTTTGTATCAGGTGCTGATGGGGAATAAGGAGGTATTCTTTGAGAAGCTGGCAGACAGGGCTCTTCTGGCTCTGGGGGCGGTCATCGGAGCATTTTTCGTTATTATCTTATTTTCTTACAACCGGCACCTAAAAAAAATGGCTCCGGAGGGGGTAAAACATTATCGTCCCTCGCTACTGAGAAGACTCGCTGAGCCGGGTTTAAGCTTAATCTGGCTGAGAAACCAGAGCGAAAGGGCAGCTTTCTGGTTTTACCACAGCGTGTTTCGTCGCAGCCGGCTGCATCGCAACCGGGTTATGTCTTACCTGGGGGTTGGGGTGGCTTTTACCCTGATTATGCTGGCTTCAACAGGAAAGTATTTCTGGAAATACCAGTCTGGAAATATGCTGTCACTGCCTCTGGTTTTAAGCTTTTTTATGCTGGTCGGGGTGAGGGATGCGGTCAACATTCCGGTGAACTTTGAAGCTAACTGGGCTTTTCGGATAACAGAAAAGCCTGATAGATGGCCCTATTTTTCAGCCCTAAGGAAAAGCATCTTCTTATTTTTTCTTCTTCCTCTCTATGGGTTGATGTTTGCTTTTTATGGAGTAGTCTGGAACTTCAAGGCCGCCGGGTTTCATTGCCTTTATGACCTGGCTTTTGCTGTGCTGCTGATGGAGCTGCTTTTTTTCCAGCACAGAAAATTTCCTTTTGCCTGTTCTTACCTTCCGGGTAAAAGCCAGCTTCATGTTTTGTGGGTTATTTATCTGTTTTCATTTCTGGCTTACATCTTCATCCCGCGCTGGCTGGAGCCAGAAATTCTGGCCAGCACCAGGCGCTTTGTGGTCTTTTATGCGGTCTTTATTCTCATGGCCGCAGCCCTCTGGCTCTACCATAAATTAATTTTCTACCCGAAGCAGAGTTTGATTTATGAGGATAACCCCGAGCCTTCCGTGGTAGAACTTTTCCACGCTACCTGAATTTCCTTACGTTGACATTGTAACCATAATAGGTTACAATTGTAACCTAATTGGGAAACAAATGGATATTACCAGAATTTTTAAGTCCAAAACTCGAGCCGCTCTTTTCAGGTTGTACTTTACCCATCCAGATGCTCAATACTATTTGAGAGAACTGGAGCGGATATTATCCAGGCCCGTGGCCATGATCAGAAAAGAATTGCGGCTGCTGGAAAAAGAAGGTTTGTTTGTTTCCTCCAGAAAAGGCAATCTGGTGTTTTATTCTCTCAATAAATCCTATCCGTTGTTTGAAGAACTTAAGAGCATTGTCCTGAAAACAATTGGTGTTGTTGGTCTTTTAAAAGAAATCATGAGCAAAATCAAGGGCGTAGAAACGTCTTTTATTTATGGCTCATATGCCCGGTCGGAGGAACAGGCAGGAAGTGACATTGACCTTTTTATCATAGGAGAGGTTAATGAAGACATCCTGGTTCAGGAGCTCAAAAAAGCTGAAAACTTGCTAAGAAGGGAAATTAATTATGTAATATTCCGGAGAGCCGAATATAAAGCCAGAAAGAAGAAAGGAGACCCGTTTATCAAAGAAATCCTTAAGGGGCCAAAGGTGTTTCTGGTCGGGGGAGTTGATGAATTATGAGGAGTTTGTAAAAGATTATTTAAGAAAGGGATTATTGCAGAAATTAGATACGGATTGGTTTGCCATAAAGAAATTAATTCTTCGCAGCGCAAAAGACCTGAAAGCAGCCAGGTTAAACCTTTCAATCGACGCGGGGATTGCCTATACAGTGGCCTACCTTGCTATGTTAAGAGCGGCCAGAGCCTATATGCTGCTAAAAGGATTAAGACCAAGAGATGGATTTCAGCATAAAACGGTCATTGAATTTCTGGAGAAGGCTTTGACAGACGAAGCCAGGCCATTAATACTTCG
>JGI24185J35167_1000172_pt1 | contig 27736 bp, 19 predicted proteins | sample YNPBryunderm2012_FD_35167 | JGI IMG/M metagenome (IMG submission 35167) | reverse complement strand
CTAAATTCAATAGCTGGATCTATAGAAATAGTTTGAGCATCTGACTTAGTCCATATCACTTCATTGTTTCTCAAAGGATGGTCTTCATTTTCATTAGGATGCTCTTTCTTTTCAGAATCTAAATAAATATAAGGACGATCACCTACATCTTCTTTTAAAACTTTTTTCTTATCTTTTTTCTTTTTAGATTCTTTCATTTGAGAAGCTCCACTTTTTGAATTTATATCTTTTCCTAATTTTAGGAAAGATTCTATTTTATTTTTATAAGTTTCAATAGATTTAGGAGAATTTATAACAAATTTATCTAATACTTTATTGTTTTTGTCTTTAAATTCTACAAGCAAAGAAGATCCTTTTTTAATTAAAGTTAAAAATTTAGAATTGTCAGAAGATGGATAACTAATTTCATCACCATCTTTAGCTTCTTTAAACATTCTTTCTACAGAAGAAATAATATCTTGAAAATTTACAGATTCTTTTATTATAATTTTAGTTTTAATATCTCTTCTAGCCAAAATTACTTCTTCTGGTTTTTCTCTTAATAATTTTTCTGAGAGAGTCTTTAAATTCTTAATAATATTTATAGCATTTTTCATACCTTCTGAAGGAGCCGAAGAAGCGCTATTTCCAATAACTTTTTCCAAATCTTTTATTTTAGATTTTAAAGATTCTGGTAAATATTCTTTAGTTAATTTTAAGTTTTCTAAAAACTTTTTAACAATTTCAGTAGATTCTACTAAAGGTAAAGATGATAGCTTAGAATATATATCTTGTTCAGAATTAGAATCTTTACTTTCTTTTAAAATTGAAGCATGTTTTTGAGTTACGGCTTCTTCTAATTTTTGTTTTTCTTCTAATAAATTATTTAAAGCTTCTACTAATTTTTCTCTTTCTTCTATAGATTCTTTTAATTTCATTTCTAAAGTTTTAGCCCTTCCTTTATATTCTTCTAATAATAAATTAAAACTTTTCTTAAAATCTTCAGAATTATCAGACTTTAAATTAAAGATCTTATTATCTATTTGTTCTAATAACTCTTCTAATTCTTTTCTTTCTTCTTTCATTTCATCTGGAATAGAGCTTAATAAATCTAAAATAGAAGATTTAGATTCCAATAATAAATTAGCATCATTGCCACTTAATCTATTTTTAGTTTCTCTTTTTACAATTCTGATTTGATTTTTAATTACATTATTTAAAATATGTGTTGACTCTCTCATTGTAGTCTCCATATAATTATTATTTATAGTATTAGTAGTTTTTACATCTTGTATATCTATAAAATTATCATCATGAAAAACATTATCTTTAGAAATATAAGTACCTTGAGAAGGAACTAAAACTACATCTCCAACTCTTAATAAATAATAGGAATCAGGATCTACATATCCTTGTTCATCATACTTTCCAAAACCAACTGTAGAAATTCCAATTTTTCCTCCAGCTTTTACAATATCTAAAATTTTCTTTCCTATATCACCTATTAAGTAAAGATCTCCAAATACTCCTTCATCTTTTACACTAAAATTATGCCAAACTCCACATACGTCTTTTACAGATCCTTCAGGATTATNATCAGGAGGATGNTCTGCTAAAGCTACTCCACCTTCAATAAGATTTTGGTATTTTTCTTTTACTAATTCCCATAATCTTCTAGAATAAATTCTTCCATTAGAATTCTTAGTATATTTAGAGATAGGAACATTCTTTAATATTCCAGAATAGGAATAAGAATTATTTTTACTATCTCTTACAATAGAGCTAGCAGATTCTTCTAAAAGATTTAATGAANTTGANGAAATTACTGTATATTCCTTTAATAATATTAAATCCTTCTTCATATAATATTATATAGTATTAGTATTCNTAATAAATGACTTAAATAATTCAAAAAATTGTTTTTTATTTCTATTTAATATAGAACCTATTAAGCCTATATGTTTACAAAAAGGAACAGTATTTTTTCNTTTTATAGATCTTAAATTAGTAGTTAATAAGGAAAGACCTTTTTCTGTAGCTAATCTTCTTTTTCCTGAAAAATGGTAATCCATACAATTACAATCATAAAGAATATACATAGGAATATTATAATGAATAAATTCATCTTCAAATTCTCTTTTAGGAATTTCTATTCTAAATACTACATTATAGCTTAAGCTATTTAATCTTATTAATGGTAAGATATGATTAAAATCTACACTCCATACTTTTTTAGTAATAAAATTTTGAGGATCTTTTAAAATAGTATGTACAGGTATAGTCATTATGCTATCAATATTCCTATTTACAGGTAGTAATAAATCATTTAAAAGAACATACCTATAAAAACCTCCATATAGCTTTTTAAAAGGATAAAAAGAATAATTTAAAATGTTTCTATCATTTTCAAATCTAAAAGGAATAGAAGAAGGTACTTTAAAAGGTAAGAAAAAAACATAATCTTCATCAGTTTGAGCTAAATCTATATTATTAGTTAGGAATAATAGTTTATTTCTTAATCTTTTAGCTATTTCTTCTTTTATTGATACATTAGCGGCAAATGAACCTAATAGAGGAACTGTATAATCAGTAGGAAATCCTATAGTTGTAATAAGTTTTCCATATCTCATTTTCTACGCTTTTCTAATTTAGAAATAATATCAGATAAATCTACTTTTGTATCTTCTTTTCTTCTAGATGAGAATTTTATTTCAGATTTCTTTAAGGTTTTAGTATCTTCTATTTCATCTAGATCTAAATCTAAGTATTCTTTTCTTTTAATATCTACTGAAGATTTTAAAGCGCTTATACCTTTATAAGCTTCTTCATATAATTTCAAAATATCCTTTCTTTCAGAATCATACCTATAAACAAATTCTCTTAACATATTATTTAGCTCTGGATCATCTGTATCTTTTTTTACTGCTTCTAAGAAATAAGATAATCCTCTACTTTCTTCAGGCTTTAAATAATATCCTAATCTAGTTCTTAAAAATTCTTCTAAGCTATCTCTATCTTGTAAATTTAAAGAACTAACTTCATTGGCTAACTTTTGTAATTTAGGAATCAAGCCATACAATAATTCTACATAATCTTTTAATAAATTAGGAAATAAGGTAAGCTTAATACCTAATAGAAATAAATTTTTAAAAATTTTAGCAAAAAGACCTATAGATCTTACTATAAATTCGTAAGCACTAATTTTAGTTCTAATAGATCTAGAATAATAATATACTTCTAAGTTTGAAAATGTAGATTCTGTTTGTATAAAATAACTTCTTACACTCTCAAAAATTCTAAATAATTCATTTCTAGTTAAAAAGTGAGTTCCTCTTTTTAAATATTCTTCAGTAGGAGTTTGAGTTTCTGCTCTTTTACTAAAAACTGATGATAAAGCTTGTTTTATTTTTTCTAAATTTTCTTTAGCCATAGCACCTTCCTAAATTATAAGGTCATCTACATCAAAGGTACTTCTCCTACCTATTTCTCTAGAAGTAGGTCTTTTTAGTAAAGTTTCTTTAGCTTTATCTATATTTTCAGATTGTTTGGTTTGGTTAAAAATTAAGCTCAAAGTTTCATCTAAATTAGAATAAACCGTTAAATTATTTAATATAAAGCTTTCTAATAAAGGTCTAACTACTTTAGAAATAGTATACTGAGTATTTACTCTAATTATATTAAAAGTATCACGCCTTAGAGATTTTACTATTTCTCTTAAAGAAGGACGCTCTTTAGTATTTTTATCAAAATTTAATGAAACAGAATTTTCAGTAATATGTTTCCATACAGAACCTTCTTCACTTAAAGCCTTAAAGTCTGAGAAAGTAGGAATTAGGTATTGAACCATAGATAGAAACCTTCTTTCTATTGAATTAATAGTATAACCACTCATATAGTCTTTAATATAATTATTTCTTATAGTTCTTAGAACTCTAAGAGATTTTGATTGAACATAAGGTATAGAATATAAATGTTTAGCTAAAGAAAAGACTTTAGAAATAAAGGATGATTCTTCTAAATTATNATTTATAAGTCTAGAAACTTCTACAAATTTATCAGAAAGCTCANTTGATGGATTTCCATAATCTTCAAAAGCTTTTACATAGACCATTTCTAATATATATCCTAAAGAATAAAGAACAGAAAAGATTTCTTTAAATTCAGTAGGGATAAAATCAGAATAAGGATTTATAGGATTTTTATAATTAGATACAAAATTACTAAACTCTTCAAAAGATTGTAAAAATCCATCTTCTTTAGAAAAAGAAGATTTTTTTAATGAGTCAATTATTTTTTGTATACAAAATTTAATATATCCTATTGGTAATTCAGAAGAGCTTCCTTTTATAAAATTATTATTTAAAGATTTAGCTATTAGCTCTTCATAAGTTTTTATTAAATTAGTAGACAAATTTTCTGGAAGATTTGATTTCTCATAATTAGAAAGAACTACTAAATTAAAAATTTTTTCTTTAGAAGAAAGATCTTTTACATTAGAAAGAGGTATAGGATCAGATTTTCCTTCTTTATAAGAAAGAGTAAAATAGAAATCATAATGATCTGCTATAGCATTTAATTCACTTTCATCAAGAAATTCACTTAATAATTTTTCTAATTCAGATTTTAGTTCTGTTTTGCTAAGATTTGAATTTAAAAGAGCATCTAATTTTTCTTTTAATTTTTTATCTTCCGTAATTCCATGTGAAAGAGAAAAATAATCTTTCATAACATCTAAATCAACCTTAACTTCAACATTGGAAGGAAGATACTTTTCTTTCAATTTATCATAAATGTCTGCAAACAATTCTGAAGGAGATTTTGCTACCTTTTTTAGAAAAGAAGTTTCTATCTCTTTAGTATAAAGATTTTTAGAGAAAGATAAATTTTCAAATATTTTTTTAGCTTTAAAGTATTTTCCTAAATCCATATCTCTTTTCTTTTCTGCTAACTTTTCTAAGCTAAGGAATTGATTATTAAATATATAGAAATTTTTAGAAATATTTCTTAAAGCAATATTACTTCCAGTAGTATCTTTTATTATTCTTAAAATATCAATTAAACTAATATTTAATACATCTTCTGTAGAAAGTTGAACTGTACTACCTGAAAAGCTTAAAGAAATAGAATTCTTAGATTTAGAAATAGAAAATTTAGTAGGTTCATCAACTATATCATTTTTTACTCTCAAAATGACTTTAGCTTTTTTAGAATCATCTCCAAGAATTTGCTTTATATATTGTATATCTTTATTTCTTATTTTTGAATAAGGTATTCTTGATCCATTTGGCTTTTCAATTTGTATATCTTCAGTTATTATTTCTAATAAATTAAAATAAGTAAGATCTGAAGGAAATGGTATTTTTACTACAAAAGAAGTAGGTATAGTAATATTATAAGAAACTTCTTCTTCTAAAGCTAAGTCTAATATAATTTTTTTAAAAAATAATTTAGCTAAATCATAGGATATAGACTTTAAATAAAGAGTATTTAAAAGTTTTTCAGGATTAAAAGAAGAGTCCTCTAGATTTTGGATATTAGATCTAATTTTTCCACTATAATGACTTCTAAGTAGGTCTGAAGAATCCTTTATGAAGTTATTTAAAGAGATAATAAAAGAATTAGACTTTCCAAAAAACTTTTCTAAAGAACTAATAAGCTTTAAATTTTTAGGTTCTATTCTAGGATTAACTAATAAACTGTAACATATATAATTAAGAACAACAGAATATGCTGCAAAAATAGGTTTTAAAAAATTTCCATATTTTTCAGCAAGCTTTTTTGTATTTTTATTTCTAAATATATTAGTAATGGTATTTAATACTGTTAAGTCTAAATTTTTATTTTTTACGGTAAAACCATTAGAAACTACTTGTATAATTTTTAATATATCTAAAATACTAAGAGATGGATAAGTTTCAAAAAGTGAAGATATTAAAACTTCCTGCTTAGGAGATAATTTTAAAGAATAAGGTTCTTCAGATATTTTTATATCTTTTATTAAGCTTCTTTTTGATTTTAAATATCTGACTAATTCACTTACTGATTTTAAAGAAGATTCTAAAATTGAATCTCCTATAACTAATCCAATTCTATAATTAGAAAAATTTTCAGCTAAATCATAATTTATTCCATCTAAAAATCTTTCAGATTCTAAATTTATAAAAATATCTGTTAGGTCTTTAGGAAGCAAAGATTTTAAATGAGAATAAAATACTAATAAGATATTAGAGAATGGAGCCATTACTTTTTCTTCAGAAAATATCTCATTTTGAACACCTTTTCTATATAAAACTTCGTATAAGCCTTCTCCTAAAATCAAAGTTATAAAATATTCTAAAGGAATAAGTTGAGTTAGATAATTTTTTTCAGGATCTTCAGCAAATTTTCTAGCTTCACTTACGAATTTTGATAAGAAATTATCTTTATCTCCAGAAGTAAACTTAGAAGATAAAATTAAAGCAGATTTACCTAATTTTCTAGAAACATCGAGCAGTAAACTGTTATTTTCTTCAGGACTTTCTTTATTTACTTTTCCTAAAGCATTTAGAAATAATTGCTTAATATCTTCTGAAAACTTAAAATCAGAAAAGCTTTGACTAACTTCTATATTTTTACCTAGTGGAGAAGTAAAAAACTTACTTACAACTCTAGTATCATAAGAGACTCTTTTTTGAACAGTAGATTTAGTTTCTATTCTAGTATATCCAGAACTGACCTCTTGTTTTTCTCTTCTATTAATTTCTTTTTCTTCTCTTTTAGAAAGAGCTAAAGCTAGATAATAAGTTAATTCTTTTAAATTAGATAAAACAAATAAATAAGTTTCAGGAGTAAGAGTATTTACAAACTTTCTAGTAATATTAGAAATATTAGGTATATCAGTAAAAAATATAGATTTTTTATTAGGAATTCTAGTTTTAGTTAAAATATTTCTATTAGAAGTTACAAATTTTTCTAAATTTGATACGAAATTTTTTCTTACTATTTTAGATAAGTCTAATTTTTCAATTTCTTTAGGTTCAGAAAAATCAAAAAAACCCATTAGGTATTTTATATAATAACTTAAAAGAACAAGTAGAAATTTATTGCTAAAGTTATCAGGATCTTTTTCTTCAATATAAGTTTTAAATTTAGAAACAGAAACTAAATTATTTGTTTGTATAGAATGATAACCTGTAAGTTCTGATAATACTATAGGAAAAGATTTTAGGCTCATAGCTTTTATGAATTTAAATACAGAGAAAATTAAAAGCCCTCTAGCTGTTCCTACGTTTACCTTTTCAAAAAAGAAGTTTTTATTTTTTAAATATCCTAAAAATTCTTCTAAGTTTTTAGATAAATCTTTTCCTTCTTGTTCTCTAATAATTGAAATACCTTTAAGAACAGCTTCATATAAATTAGTAGGTTTTTGTTCTAATATAGCTCTATATATACTTTTTTTAGAAATATAACCAAAAAAACTTTGTAAAGTTCTATAAGGTCCTCTATATTCTTCTGGAAAAAAACCTCCTCTAAGAAATAATAGAGATAATAAAGAATGATATTTACTAACTCTCTTTTCTCCAGATCCAGTAGATTTTCCAAAAAATTTTTCTTGTATGGATAATCTATAAAATTCAAAAGAATCTGTTAAAAATTGTTGTAAAATATAAATTTCAGTATTAGTAGGACTTAGCTTTCTTTTTACATTCTCTTCAATTTTTTTTACATCAAAAAATTGATTTATATCCTTTTCAGGAAGTGAACTACCAGATATGGCTTCTCTTAAATAGTCAAAATAGTTTCTTAAAACATNTCTATGAGTAACTTTATCAAATAAGTCTGAATCTAAAACTTTTTCTTCAAATCCTTCTTCACTAATATAACCTTTAGCAAGTTCTAAAACTTTTTCAAAACTCTTAAATAAAAGATTAGATACAATATAATTAAGAGAAGAAATTAGTAATATTATTAAGCAAAAATACAATTTTAGAGAAATAATATTAGTAAGTTCCTTTATTCTTCCTACTACAACAGACGGATCTTCAGGTAGGACTTCTTCTAAAAAAGCNAAAATAATTTTATAAACATTAGGTTCATTTCCTGTATTTAAATTAGTATTAAAATAATGCTTAGAAAATAACTCTAAAATTTTAGAAGTAAAATTATGATTAGAACTAGCTTCTTCCACTAATATACGAAAAATTTCATCATGAAAAAATTGAAAAGGTAAAATAGAACTAAAATAATGAGTAGGAATACNTCCTAAATTAGATTTTAAAATAGATTCAACCAATTTAGCCCTTTCTTTTAGAACTTTTTCAAAAACTAAATCAAGATTTAAAGTTTTATCTGTAAATATTCTTAAAAATTCTAATATAGACTCTCTAGAAATAGGATTATTTTCAAACTTTTTAAAGCTATTTAAAAAAGATGAATCTTCTAATTTTTCAGGACTTAAAATTCCAAAAATTAAATATAAAGTTTTTAAATAAGCTCCTAAGTAATCTCTTTTATTAGAAATAGATAAAGCTTTTTTTGAAATATGATCTGAAAGGGTTTCTATATATTTTTCAGCTATATTTATTGAAGTAGATACTTTAGCTAAATTATCTACTATATGTTCAGGAGAAGAATCTACTATATCTAATGTGTCTAAAGTTTTTATTAGTAAAGCTAAATAGATTTTTTCTTTATCTTTTTTTCCAGCTCTCTCTAAGGCNGAGCTTAGTAAAATTTTATTAGCCGCTATATGTATAGTTGAATTTCTAGTCATTTCTCTCCTCTCCTACTATTACAAAATATCTTCATCTTCTAGCTTAGAAGGTTTTTGTATTTCAAATGCAAAACCGATTTCATCATCTTGATCTTTTTTTTCAGGATTAGTACTAGGTTTTTGAACTTTAGGTTTTTCCTCCTTAGTAGTAGGAGCTTTAGTAGGTTGCTTAACAGTAGGTTTTTGTTCTTGAGAAGTTTTAACCTCTTCTTTAGGACTTTGCTCTTGAGAGGTTTTAACTTCTTCAGAAGATTTCTCTTCTTTTTTAGGCTGAGATTCTTGTGAGAGATTTTTTTCTCTTTCTACTATTTTTATAAAAGTAGTTTTTAGGTCTTCTCTAGCAGAAATAGGAAACTCTTTAAAAAGTCTATCAAATAATTCTTTAATTTTTGAATCTTTTTCATATAAAAAGTAGTAACAAGTGGATAAAAGAATTTTATAACTTCTTCCTTCTCTAATAGCTAAAGTTCCTTTACCATAAATAACATGTCCTGTTATAGCCTTTTTTAATTTAGAAAGTATTTCATCAAATTCTTCTGATAATTTATCTAAAGTTTCCTTATCTATATTTATTTTTCTAAAGAAAATACCTTGCTCTTTTACTAATCCAGAAAATAATTTTTCTAAAGATTTAGAAGGAATTTTTATAGTATATCTTAATAGAAAGGAGTCTGAAGACGTTAAGTTATAACTTACATAAAATAAAGCATCTTTATATAGTTCATCAAAATTAGGAATCTTCTTATCATATAAGTGTTTATAAGATTCATTAAAAATATTGTTAATTAAAACTAATTTTCTAGCTAAAGAATTATAAGCTAAAAGTCTAGAATAAAACATATAAACAGGAATTAAGAAATTTAAGGTATATACTAAGAAAGCTTTTTGTAAAACNNTATCTTTTAATCCTAAATATTTTTTAAGCAAAGGTTCATCTTCTTCAGCTTTTCTAAGAGTATAAACCCAAAATTTATCTAAAATTTTTAAGTTTAAAGATTCTACTGTTCCTGTAGTATATTTTTCTAATTGTTTGGATAAGTTAGTTAAAAAACCTGAAACCTCTTCCGCTATTTCATTTCCAGAACCAATCTCTTCTATAGATTTTTTAATTTTTTTAAGANCGTATAGACCANCTCTTTTGAATTCACTTGAAAGAATTTGAGAAAGAATATTTATTAAAGAATTTCCTATAGTTCTTTCTATTATTCTTTCAGCNTCCTCTATTTCTTTTACATTTGAAATTTTTCCTGAAAGATGTTTTCTTATTAGCTCTCTAATTTGTTTTAAGAATTCTTCATAATTCATAATATCNTNTAGAAATCTAGAAGTAATATCTCTTTTTCTAAAGAGTTGTTTTTCTATAACTATAGGTATTAATAAATAAGAAATATGAATTTTTGTAAAAAGAACTAAGTAAGGATTTATATATTTATTAAATAAACCTCCAATTCTATTAAAAACATTCTTTTTTAAAGATTCTCCTACACCTTCTTTTAAGATTTGCTTTTTTAAAGCTTCGAGTTCTTTATTGTAGTATACTGAATATTTCATAATATTTTTAATAGTAACTCCTAATAGAATTAAATANATCGCTATATAAAGGATCTTGCTCTAAAAATTCTTTATCAGTAGGTCCTATAGAAAAATAATCTCCTAAAATTTTTATTTCATTTCTAGAATTTAAAAAAACTATTTTATAGCTATCGAAACAATCTTTCAGAATATGATATTTTGTAAAAGTAGGAAAATTTTCCTTAATAAATTCTAAAAATTCAGGAATAGATAAAACATTATATTCTTCTGAATTATACCATATATACTTAACTTTATCTGTATTAAAAATTCTAGAGAATATTATAAACTTATTTTTAGTACTAGGCTTCATTGATCTTCTAATAATAGTAAAAATTCTTCACTTTTAACAAAATTTAATAAAGATTCTTCTAAATCTTCATCCATCTCTCTTAAAAAGGATTTTCTAAATTCTAAGCAATAAGAACCATCTTCCTTTTTAACAAATTTTCCTACATAAGGAATAGGTAGTTCAGTAAGGTCTTTATTATATTTTAAAAAGAATCTTAAAAAATAAGAATAAGCTAAAAAGAAATTTTTTATTTCTTCAGAATTGAATTTTGAAAATAAGGAAACTTGCTCAAAAACCTGCCTATCTTCTAAATTAGATCTAAAATTATATTTTTTAGCCATAGATCAACCTTTTAATTTCATAAGTATTTTCATCTTTTTTTTCTATTAAAATAGTCTTATCTTGCTTAAGCTTTTCTAATTCCTCTTTAGTAATTTCTACTCTTTGATTATTTTCTTTTATTAGTATTATTTTTTGGTTTTCCATTTTCTGACTCCTTTAATAATTTAGTTACAAAAGCTTTTTGAATTCTAAAATGTATTTTATCTTTTTCTTCTATATAAGACTTATAAAAAAGTCTTTTTGAATTATAAAAATATTTAAAATCACTTTCTAGTAAATAATTTTTTATATCAATATTAGAAAATTTTTCCTTATTTTCATTTAGCAATTTAAGATCTTCTTTAGATTTTGGTAAATATTTTAAAGCAGAAATTTTTAAGGAAGCTGTAAGTACATTTTCTCCTCCAGCTTCTTCAGCACCTCCAGCAGCAGGAGTTTCTGTAGGAATTGCTTCTCCTCCAGTTTCAGTAGCAAATCCTCCTTCAGCGCCTCCTCCACCAAATAGACCTCCTCCACCTCCTAGTCCTCCACCTCCACCGAATAGATCACCTCCTCCTCCAAATCCGCCTCCAAAGTCTCCTTCAAAACCTCCTTTTTGAGNTGCTCCAGGTGTCGCTTGGCCTTTTGTTTGAGCGTATTGTTCTACTTTAGTTCTTTCTATTACATCTAAATATTTTAAAAACCAATTATTTAGCTTTTGACTTTCTATTGGTAAAAAAGTTTTATAAACAGTAAATACTAGTTCAGGTGGTAAAGGACCTTGTATTCCTAATTTTTGAGATATAGAATCTAAAATATTATTAGCTAAAGATAATGCTGATTCATTAGAAGAAATCAATTCTTGAGAGTATTGAGTTTCAGGAAATGGTAAAGATAAAATAAAATCATCTAAAAATTCTTCAGGATATCCTTTTAATATTAAATGATTTTTTACTAAAGAAGTTAATCCATCTAAAATTGAGAGTTGTAATCTTAAAATTAATCTAGCAAAAGGAATAAATTGTTGTTTTAAAGCTACTCCACTATTACCAAAAGTTTGGTTATTAGGATCTATAAACCCTCTAGGAACTAATGAAGCTAAGTATAAATCTTCATATAATAAATTCAAATCATCTACTTTTCCAATATCTAAATTAGGAACTTCTTCTTCTATATCATATAAATCTTCAATAGTAACTACTCTTTCTCCTATACCTATTCCTTCTCTTCTTACAGCAGCTAATCCTGAATTCTCTAAATCTCTTAAAAATTCTAAAGCTCTTTCTTGTTTTTCGGTAGGAGAGAGATTACCTTGAAACTTTAGCTTATATTTTAATAAAGGTAATCTAGCTTTTCTAGCAGCCATTTGTAAAGAGATAGCCATATCGTACTGTTTATATGGAGCTACAGCATGTATGAATAAAGGAATTCCATATTCTCCAAAAGGAGAAGAAGGATAATAATTTCTAATATGTAAAATTCTCCAAGGAGGTACTAAAAAATCTTCTCCTATTCTATATCCAAATAAATATTTTTTAAAATAAGCTGAATAATAATCATCTAAATCTTCTAAAATTATTTCAGAAAGAATATGAAATTTTTCATCATTTAAAGTTTGATTTATTATATTAGAATTATAAGGATTTTTTAAGTAAGTACTAACTTCATAAGGTTTAAAGCAATATATATCTCTTAAGTCAGAAGGATTTATAGGAGAAAGTCCTGAAATACCTTCATTATCAGTTAATATAATAAATACAGCATTACCATATCGTACTAAATCTAAAGCTATAGTTCTTAAAACTTCTTCTATTTTTATTCTTTTAAATAATTTTTTAATTTCATTTTCTAATTCTTTAGTTTTAGCTTTTATTTCAATTGTTTCTTCTTTATAATTAGTCTGTAAGATTTCATCAGCTATAAAGTTCATAGCTCTAGAGAAGATAGGAGACTCATAATAGAGTTTATCCATATCTTCTACTACTAAAGAAAAGTTTAAACTATCATCTCTTTTGTAATTTTTCCAAATATCAAAAAGTTCATCTATAGAAGGATAATAAGCGCTAGAAAGTTTTTCAGAAGCTCTAAAGGTTGTAGGAGTAAGACTTCCTAAAGGCCTGATTTGTAAAGTATCAGGATCTAAATCTAAATTATATTGAGCTAATAAAGCTCTTATAGTTTCTAATTTCCTCTTTAAGGAAACTACTTCATCTGTTGAGGAATCCTTTACTTCCTTTTTTTTAAAATTATTAAAAAATTTAAAAAAGTCCATATCACACCAAATTAACTTTTATTAATTTATCTTTTATAGTATTATAGTTACTAGTTCTAGTCAAAATTAAACTAGTATGAGAAGAAGGCATAGATAAATTATAATCTAAAGTATGATGAGATTCCAATACTAAGTAATCTCCTGAAATAACTGAATTCTTTTTAAGAGGAGTTTCTCTAAATCTATCTTTTTTAGGAACTTCTAAAGTAATAACATCTCCAGCTTTTATATATGGATTTAAAGGCATAAATAATCCTACTGTATTTTGTTTCCATAAAATATCTATAGAATTTTCAGGAAGAAAATCATATAAAGAAGAATTAATTAAAAATTTAGTAAAATCTTCAAAATAAACACCTATATAAGGAGTATCAAAACTCTTATTAGGACTACTAGGAAAAGTATACATAGAAGAAAAAGTTTTTTTAATAGAATGTTTTTCTAAAGAAGATTCTATTTTAAAAATCATATTTATTATACTAAGAAAATCTCTATCAGATTTTAAAGCTAAAGATTGATAAACATCTTTAGTTTCATGCATTCCAGTAGCTTGTACTAAAGTTTTCTTAGTAATAGAATTAGTTTGTATTAAAAAAGATAGAGATCCAATATAAATATCTCCTCTATAATTCATAAAAGCTACATAAAAATCAGATTCATCTGCAATATGCTTACAAAGATCTTTTATATAATCAAAATCTAATCTATCAAGCTTATTAAAAATTCCAAATTTACTAGCTAATTTTGGATCTATAATTAATTTGTTAGTAGAAGAAGGTAAATATTTATCAGCTATTTCTTTAAAAAAAGATAATAAATTTTTTTTAGAGTATCCAGTAGCTGAAGTAGGATTAGGTAAGGATGGTTTAGCTAAATCAAAATTAGAATATTTAGTTTTATAAGTAAGAAATACATTTCTATAATTAGCTATAGAACCTTTTACTTCTTTAGTTTGAGATATTTTATTAGATTCTACAATTAAATTAGCAGATAAATCTAATAATTGTTTTACAATAGGTTTATTAATTAAATCTACAACTGAGCTAAATTCTACTTCTAAAGTAACAGGAAGACCAATATAAAAATTATTAAGCTCTACGAATATTCCTTCTTCATCTAAAAAAGAAAACTTAAAAGTAGGAAATATAGATTTTCCTAAAATTGAATCAGAAATTGTTATCATGAAACCAGGATAGTTCTCTATTTTAATATAATTATTAGGAGAAGTTATTCTAAAAGGTATTTGAGCTTGGCTATCTGATTTCATAATGTTTCTAATAACTTATTTATATGTAAGTCTAATTCTTTAGGATATTTAAAAATCCTATCAGCATTAGCTATTTTTCTCATTAAGTATTTACCTATAAAATTAGATTTTATTAAAGTAATTTCTAATACTATAGGTTTCTTTACTCCATGTTCATCTTCCTTTATATCTACTATAAAGTCTCCTATTTTTAATGGAAAATCTTTATCCATATCTAAAAAGATTTGTATTTCCTCCATTTCCATCTCAGAAGGTATCTTTCCTTCTATAAAAAATTCTTGAGGATACTTTATATAAAGATTTTTAAATTTAAAAGACTTATAAAATTCAGTTTCTAATACAGATTCATAAAAACCAAAAACATCTACATTAGTATCAGGATTAACAATTTCATCTAAATCAGCAGGTTTTTTGACTATGACTAAATGGTTAATTGTAGTTCCTATAAGATTAAAATAAGGTTTAGTTAAATTTCTAACTATAGAAGCATATTGTTTAGACCATCTATCAAAAATCATAAATATAATCCTTATCTAATTGATAAATGTTATTATTAAAAATTGTAGACACTAAAGCTCTATTCCATTTAGGTATTAATAATCTAGTTCCTTTTTCAAAAGTACCCTCAAATCTTAAAGAAGTATAATTAGTATTCCAAGTAGTTATTCCTGTAAATTTTCCTTCTATTAAATACTCAAAAGTCTTAAAATCTACTGGATGAGAAAAATTTATCACAAATTCATTTTCTAATAATGTAGTAGATTGTACACTAAAATTTATAGCATCCTCTAAAATTAGAGGCTTTTTGTTTTCAAATCTTAAATAAATATCTTCTATAGGACTTCCTATAAATACATCTGAAAATAAGTAATTTAAGTATTTAATTTGTAAAGTAACTACTAAATCAAAAATTTTACTTTTAGTTAAATATTCTCTAAAATTAAAAGCATAGGTTCCTTTTTCTGCAGACTGAAAATTTAAAGTAGCTGGTAAATCTGTTTTATAAATTAAGTTTAAATTATTATAATGCTCTCCTGCTAAAATTCCAAAAGTATAAGGAACTCTAACTCTTATTACAGTAAACTTAAATAAATTAAAAAATTGTAAACAAGAATAAAAATCATCAGGAGTAGCAAAGAAAAAAGCTATTCTTATAGTAGAGATTTCAGGCCAACAATATACATATCTAGAAAGAGCTTCAGAAAAGATTCCAAAAGACTTAGACTTATTCATTAAGCCTTGAGTTTCTTCATCTAAAGTAGTTTCCTGTATGTTATATACCATAAATGGTAAGAGCTCTTTATTTTGTTCTAAAAATTCTGTAGCTCTTTGAATAGCATAATCTGAAGAAGAATCAAAATCTGCTATAAAAATTTTTTTATTAAATTCCTTATCTCTATAGAAAACTTTTTCTCCAATCCAAAATAAGACTTTCCTAAGAACTTGCTTAAAGATTTTTGGATTTTTATCAAAATCTTGATAGTAGGAAATGCTATAACTTTTCATTTTTATTCCATCATAAATAGATTACCTTACCTTGCAACTGAAACTTTTATAATAATTTATTAGGATCTAAAAAATATCCTTTTTCAAAACTTAAATTAGCATATCTTTGAATAAAAGATTTTATCTTCTCATCATCCAAATTTAAATTGCCTAAATCAGGTAAATATTTAGTAATAGGCCCTTCTAAATGTCTAAATAAATATGGTTCTCCAAAAGCACCTTGCTCTTTAAGTATTTTACGTCCTTTAGATTTTCTTTTTACCTTAAAAGCTTTTTTTTTGAGTACATCTTAGTAGATATATCAAATACTGTAAAATCATCAGGAACAAAGCTATCTAAGTCAAATTCTTTAGATTCCTTTAAAGCTTTATTTTTTTTCTTTTTCTTAGATTTTACTTCTACATTATCAGTAGAAGGATTTAATAATTCATCTAACTCTGCAGATTCAGAATCTTTTTCTTCTACCTCATCTTCTTCAGAAGAAAATAATTTATCTAAATCACCTAAAGCAGAATCTTTCTCATCTGATTCTTCGTCTTCTCCTTCATCTTCTTCATCTGATTCTTCTTCAGAATCTTCCTCATCGGATTCTTCGTCTTCCTCTTCATCTTCTTCATCCTCTTCGTCAGACTCTTTGTCTTCTTCTTCTTCTTCATCAGATTCTTTATCTTCATCTGCACTAAATAAATCTTCTAAAGAAAGAGACTCTTCATCCATTTCTTCTTTAGCTTTTTTCTTCTTTTTCTTTTTTAAAGAAGAAAGTTCTTTATCGTCCATCTCATCTAATTCTTTTTCTTCATCTTCATCTTCTTCATCATCAGAAGATTTTTTAGCTTCTGTTACATATTCATAATCATCAGAATATTCATCTAAATCTTCATCATAATCTATACTTTCTAATTCATCTTCTATTTCATCTAGAGATTCAATATCTTCATAGTATTCTTCATCTTCATAATCAGTATCTATGTAATCTTCTTCATAACCTTCCAAAGGAATTCTATCCTCTTCAGTACCCATTTCTTCTGAATAATCAAACTCATCATATTCCTCCTTAAGAAATTTCTTAAGGAAGGAATCTGCTTCTTTTAAATATTGTAAAGCGTCTTTTCGAAAATTACTTTTCATATTATTCATCCTCCTCTAATAATCTAATAAGTTCGTCTTCACTTTTATCTTGTAAACTTTTTAAAAAGTCGGTATCAATAATAGTAGATCTTTCTAGTTTTAATTTATCATCTCCTTCAGACGTTCCTCCTATTGTACTAGCATTAGTATCTGAACCTTCAGAAGACTCACTTTGAGAAATTTTTTCAAAAATTTTAGGATTTTTCATAACCTTAATAAGTTCAGGATTACCTAATATATTGTATAATAAAAGGAAATACAAATAATAGTAAAGTTTAAGAGCCAAAGGAGATTTAGGAATATGATTTTCCTTAGCTACTAAAGCTAATTTTGTATAAGAAAGTCTATATTCTGAAGGTCTAAATGGACCTATAAATAAATTTTTATTGCTCATATGTTTTTTGTATAGTTTATAATTTAGATCAATACTAACTGATAGAAAAGTAGTAATATTTAAACTCATAGCAGAAAAACAATCCATTATTAAATCACTAAGCTTAACCATATATTCAGAAACTTTTTGCACTTTAGTTTTAGGAGAAAGAGTAATTTGTTCTTTTAAAACTTCATTAAAGAATCTAGTAGACTTTAATATAAATCTTTGTAGCTTTTCTATAAAAGAAAAAGAAGTCATTTCATCTAAATTTATTTTTTTATATAGTATAATACCATAGTTGTCATATATTTCTAAAACATTATTATCTATACTTACTTTATAATTACTAGTAACTTTAGATTTTGAATTTAAGCTTTTTAAGTATGTTTTTAAATCTTTTTCAGGAACATATAAATTAAATTTAGGAACATTAGCAAAATTAGTATTAGGAATAGATTCAATTATGAACCTATCAATTAGATTTTCATTTTCTTTATAAAAACCAAAAATCTGACGAATAGAACTAAAGAATGATTCTATTAAATTAACATTAGCTAAAGAAGCTATTCTAGCTAATTTATAATAGTATTCTATAGAGTAGGATTTAAGAACATCATCTGAAAAATGGCTTAAAAGAAAACCTAAAGCATGACTTTCTAATTTTTTTCCTACATCTTCTTTTGATTTTATTTTTTCTACATAATCTTTTGGAGCTGTAACTTCAAATTTAGTAAAAGCTCTTGAGAAAAAGTCCATTAATTTAATAATAAATTCTCGTACATTAGTAGCACTTTTTACTGTATCAAAATAACTTCTTAAGTTAGGAAGGCTTGGCACTTTATTTTGTAATTTAGCTTCAAAAGTTTGAACAAAATTAGAATCTTCTTCAAAATTTTCTAATAAAGCAGCCCTTAAAATATAGAGAGAATAAGGAACATTATTAAGATTAGAGGTATTTCCAGTTAAAATATAATGTATATAATTATTTACTAAAGAAGAATTTCCTCCAAGCAAAAGAGTAGAAATATCACTTAAGGCTTCTTTTATAGAGTTTACAGAAAGTAAATAAGAAAAAATAAAAGAACATATAGCAAAAATTGAATAAGTAATTTGGTCTGAAGCCGACTTACGTTTTAAAATTGCTTCTATAATATCTTCAGGGCTAGAAACATTTTTACCATATTTAAAAACTGTATGTAATCTAAAAAGAATAGCTAATTTTTTTGAAATAAATCTTAGGACATCCTCAAAATTATGGTCTAAAGCATAACTACTAAGAATAGAGTAGCTACCATTTGGTTCTTGTACAACTGGTCCTTTCCTAGGATAAAAATATAAGGTATTTTCATGTACTATATATTGTACTTTATATCTAGTAACTTCACTTTTAAGGTCAGAATTTTTTAAATGTTCTACAAATACTTTAAGATTAGGATTAATTACTACATTCTTAGAAACGTTACCAATAGAATCTTGAATATTATCTTTATGAACAAAATTCTTAGAAGTAGATTTATTAAATCGTAACATAATAATTATTATAGTATAAAGCAAGGAGCTTGATTAATTCTAAATGAACGTTTTACTGAAACACCATTATTACTATTAGGATCTAGCACAGAGTACTCAAGAGACCCAAATTCTATTTTATACAAATAATTAGGTAAAACTATAGGCTTTTTTAAAGTATAAGAAAAATTAGTATTTTCAGCATTTATGAAAAATAAAAAGTCATTGGATATGCTTTTAATATAAAGGATACTATTATCAAAGAATGAGGAAGAAAAAATAGAGCCTAAGGCCTCTCTTTTTTGATTAAGAGAGGCTGCACTAGAAAAATCAGTATGTAAAAATACTTCTAAAAATTTTAAATTATTATTAAATGGATCTTGAATATTACGGATGTTATTTATATAATAAGGATCTGAAGAATTTGTAGTACAAGCTTTACAAAAAAATTCTAAAGAGCCATAAGTATTGTATATAGTATCTAAACTAAGGACTTGAGAATAAGAAGTAGAATAATTAGTATTTATAGAATTAGTTATATAAGTATTCAGATCAGTAAAATTATCATAAACATAAGATAACCAATAGTATAAAGAATTAGCTGTTATTAAGATCTGTCCAGCACAAATAGCTATACCTTCAGGTATTGGCTCATAAAAATTATTAAATTTATCTAATATTTCAGGATCTGTTATATCTACAAAATTACCATGAACTTTAGAAGTAAGAACTTGTCCTTTATTTACTAAAAATCTATTAGAATTTAGATCTATAGTATCTAATTCTTGAAATACTTTATAAATAACTGTAGAAGAATAGTTTGAATTATAATGCTCATATATGAATGAATAAGTGGTTTCAGAATAATCTACTACATATATTTTATTATAATCAGAAACTGAAGATGAGGCTTTTTCAGATTTTTTAATTTTAGCTAAAATTACAGTATTAGGAGGAGGAGGTGAATCTGAAACACTTAAAGAATATCCTGTAGAGGTAATTATATCTTTAGAATAAACATACTGTAAATATATATAAGCTATATTTCCATTTTGAAGTACACTTGATACATTAGATGTAATAAATATAGGATTTTCAGTTTTTATTATAGCGAAATATTCTGACCTAGAGCTTACGCCATTAGGATCTGTTTCAGAAGGTACTATGGCTATAAAAGGATTGATCCTAATAGTATTAACAGTTTTGATAATTTCTCCTCCATACCTTAATCCATAAGGTATAGTCCTATTTAAAACTGAACCGAACTCATCAGAATAAGCCTTTTGCTTAAATCTAAAAAATATAGTAGGATTACCAGGACTTAATAAACTACTCCTCATATCTTAAATATTTATAGTAGATCTTTTATATATAAAAACTTCTGATTTTGAAAAATAAAGACTTTATTACCATATTTAAATCCAGAATATACATTAAAAGTAGGAGTTTCATTATAAAATCTAAGAAGAATTTTATCTTTTCCTAATAAAAATTTATTATTAAAAATATAAAATGGTCCTTCATTAGAGCTATTTAAAATGTATTCATAATAAGTATCATTTATAAAATTAGAAAATAAATTCTCTTTTATAGATAAAGAAAGGTTATCTGAATAAAAAGTAGTATTTAATCCTTGTAGAACATATTCAAAATTAAAAAGCTTAAAAGAATTAGTTTCAGGATAGTATACCATTTTTCCTCTTCCAATATAAGAAAGATTGGCTAAATTATTAGAAAAATCATTATATAAAGTAAAAGTTTCTGTGCTAAAATTAAATTGAATTAAATTAAATAAGCTTACAGGTCCATTTTGACTTATATATTCTCCTCCAAATAAATATAAAGTATCTTCATCTACTCTACAATGAAAAAAGGTATAATGAGGAACTAAAAAATTTAAAGGATAATTTATATCATAAAAAGAATTATTTTGAATATCATAAACTCTTACAGAATCAAAAACTCCTCCTCCAACCATATATATTTTATTATTGTAATAATAGATAATAGGATCCGTTCTAGTAGTAGAATTAGTTAAAACTGTATAAGTATCATTTACAAAATCATATACTCCTAATCCAAAAGAACTATCTACACAATATAATAAATTATTATCATAATCATAAGCTTGAGCTCCATCATAAGGATTTAAGGTATAATTGCTTATATCTCTTATTAAGAGAGTGCTATCAAAATCTGTAAAGTTTTGATTAGTATTATTTATTATATTAAATGTATAGCTTAATTTTTCGTTTGTAGTATAGGTATAAAATTTAGGTAATCCTATATAAGCTATAGGAGAATCATTTTCATCAGCTATATATAATTCGGTAAAACCATCTTTAAAGAAGGTAGAAAATATATCCATTTTCGAAATATCTATAGTAGAAGTATAAATTGAATTTTTAAAGGTTTCTGCAAAATAAGTAAGTAAGAACACTTTTTGATCTAAAGTTATTACACCTTGTGATTGTGATGTATTAAAGATTGAATCAAAAAAGTATTCTTCTATTTCTTCAGAAAATAATTTTATAGGAAGATTATTTTCTGATAAAAATTTCAAAATTTCTAAGTCATAAAAAGATTCTCTTCCTACATATAATTTTTTAGAAATTCCTTCAGTCTTTAGAGAAAATTCGTCAAATAGATAAAAAACTAAATAGTTAGAATTTTCTGTAAAATTATAAGATTTAAAATAATGTTTAGCTAAGCCATTTTTTAATTTTAAATTAAAATTTAATCCTATAAAATAATTAGTAGAAAGAGGTTTCAATCTATTAGCTAATTCATAAAATAATTTTGAAGTTTCTTTTGAAAGAAAGAAATCATACAAATCTTTATCTCTATAAGACTCTGAACATAATAGAATTAGATCCCAATAAAAAGTATTTTGTAAAGTAGAAGCTGAAAATAAAATATCTGAATCAAAAATGAACTGTGAATTAGGATCTAAATACTCATCAAATTTATTGTCTGAAGTAGAAGGATCTAAATCAAATTGATTAGCTAAGGTAGAATATAAGAAAAATAAGAAACCACTTTCATCTTCTATCTTTGAAATTAAATATTGAGGTATAGTAGATCCAGTAAAATAACCATCTAAAATTTTTAAATATTTATTTAGGTTTTCTATATCTTTTCTTACTGAGAAAGAAATATTAGAACTCATTCTATATAAGTAAGAATACAATTTATAAGCATAAGCAGTAGATAAATTCTTTTTTAGAAGTCCTAATGATGAATACATTTCTTCAAATAGNTTAGGATTTTTAGTTAGAAAAGTATTTTCAATATCTATATCAGGAAAATCAGACCAAGTTTGTCTTATTTTCAATAATAGGTCTTTTTTAGTATACTCNTCTATAATTTTTTCTTTTATAAAGCTTTCCAATGCTAAAAATAAATTTTTTAAAATATTTTTTTGTAAAACTGAAGGTATAAATTTTTCTATCATACATTAAGCTCCGATATTCTTATAGAATCTGAATCTGCATAAAATAATACCAAACCATTAGCCGCTAAAGCATCATTATCTAAAACTATTTGATTATTTTGAAGCTTACAAAATTTAAATTCTATATAAAAATAATAACCATTATTGTCTAAGCTAGAAGGATTATAAACAATATCTCGTAAAGTATACCAATTTGGCAATGGTTGATAATTATTAAAATATTTAAATTGAAGAGTAAAAACTTTAGTTGGATCATTTGATAAAGGATTGTAATTTAATTGATTATTAAAAGAAGTATCAAATAAAGAATTATGTTGAGGTATTATATTAAGGTTAAATGACTGAAAGTTGTTTATGTTAGATAAATAAGTATAGTCATCAGAATAAGTTTGTAAATTAGCTATTTCTATAGGATCTAAAAATATACCATCTTTCTTAAGTCTTAAGAATAATTTAAAGCTACTAATTTTTATTAAAGTATTTTTATCAGCAAAAACTAGATCTTCAGATATTTGTAAATTAGGCCTAGTTATTTTGTACCTAAATGTAAAATCTGAATCATGATATAATATATCTGAAGATGAATTACTAATTTCAGAAATTAAATTAGATTCGTAATAGCTTTTACCTATTTCAGTATTTTTAAAATTAAATTTTTTTAAAATATAAGATTCTAATTGAGATTTTATTTTATAAAAATCTACTCCTTGATTTATCTTTAATTTAGAATTAAAATTTATAGCTAAATAGATAGGAGAACTAATATAGATTGTATCAGAAACAGATTTATATGGTGAAATATATTGTAATAAGCTTAAGATTTGGGCATTAGTTAAATATAAATTTTCAGTAGAAGGAACTATTATAGCTATGATTTTCTTTTCTATAGAGTATAAATTATTTATATATTGGATAATTACTTTTACTTTATTTACTAAAGGATTTTGACTTATATAAGCTTCTAATTGATCTTTAGTAATTAATACTGAAGGAAGAGTAGAAAATTTTATAGCATTAGTTTTTAATTCTTCTAAAGATTCTGGTTTCTTATATCCTACTATAGGTTCTATATTTATGACATAAAAATCATTTAAATCTGAATCAGCTATAGAAAAAGTTCTCCATCTATCTAAAATATCAGAATTTTCAGAATCAGCCGATATGTATTTTATATTAATTGTAGAATTAGCTGGTAGTAATGGTCTAAATACTCCATCACTAAATTTTATGATTATAGATTTATAATCATCAGATGGTTCTAAAGCATATGCTACTTTTGTAGGATCTGAATCAGTGATGTAATAATAATATTTGTCTAAAGTAGATCCATTATATTCGACTTCAAAATATTGAATAGATAACCTTTCCTCAAATACTGTTACTTTCTCAAAAGATTCTCCTGTAATTATATAAGGAACGTCTCTTAAAGAACCAGAATAAATATCTATAGGAATAGCATTAATTAATCCATAAGCTCTAGTAATAGGAACTTTTTCTGTTTTAAAAATGTTTACTTCAGTAAGAGGTATTTCAAATATAATTTCTAATTCAGAATAAGTATTAGAACCTATAGTAATATCTTGTAAAGAATTAAAAGCTAAAATTTTAAAGGTAGAATCAAAACCAGAAGTATTTATAAAAGTTATATAAGAACCAATTAATTTAGATAATAATAAAGGAAAGTAGCTTATATCTTTTAAAATTAAAATCTTAGCTACTCCTGTATTTCCTAAGCTTTGAACTATAATAGTAGATTCTCCAGAATTAGGTTGATTTTCAGAAAAAGTAAAAGTAGTAAAAATTGTATCTCTATATAGAATAGATTCAGAAAAAATAAAATAATTAGTTCTTTTAGTATTATTTTCTAAATTTAGCTTAGAAAATTTAAGATTTTTAGTAGGACCTGTATAAATAAAATATCTACCTTCTTTAGCTTGATCTAAAGAAGTAGGAAAAATTTCTTTTGGAAATAAGAAACCTCTTCCATAACTAACTCTGTAATATCTAGGAAAGTAACCTATTTCTTTTATTTTTTCTAATACAGCTGATAAGCTAGTAGTTAAGGATAAAAAGGAATTTCTATAAAGATATTCTACATAAAGGACAATTTTCTCTAATATCCAAGCGATAGACTTAAAAATAGAGGCTAAAACTGAAGTATCTAAAATTTTTATAGAAGCTCCTTGCAAACTAACAAATTTAGTTTTTAAATATTCGTAAATTTCATTAACTGTTAACTTCATAAGGAATCTCCTAATATTTGTAAAATTTGATTAAGTTCTGGAGAATTATCCCTTAAATTAGCTAAGATAAAATCTCCTAAAATATAAGTTCCATTACTTCTTCTTGATAATTTTAAATTAGGATTAACTGAATGTACCATTTCAACAAAAGATACCAAATTAGCTCCTGTTAAAGTTATTAATTCATAAGTTTCTTCCGTAAGTAAATTATTTTTCATTTCTACATAACTAATATTAGCATTTAAAGTAATAGAAGCTATAGTGGTATTAGAAGGTTGGTAAATTATATTTACTAAAATTTCAGTTCTACTTATAGCACTTACTTTTATAGAAATATCATCGATATAATCAAATAAGCTTGGAAAGAAATATAGTAAAGAAATAAATAATACAGAAATCTCATTCAAATTTTGTTCTGATAAAGGTCTACCTAAAATTTCTTTTACATAATTTCCTACAAATATTCTATCATTAGAAGGAACATCTCCAGGACCAAATATAAAGAAAGATTTAAGTCCTTCCGCTAAAGCTTGTTCTCCATAAATAGGATCTATAGAATTTTCACTTATTGAAATATCTATTAAATTTTCTACACTCATACATTATAATTATTAGGAATAGTACCAAAATTAGATGCTTGTTCATTAGGAGGACTTCCAGTAGGTTGAGCGGTAGAAGTAGGAGAACCAGGAGCTCCAGATATATGATTATGTTGAATTAATTCATAAGTAAGTCCTCCATTAGTAATAGTTATTCCAGAATCATCTATAGATAATTTCACAGAAGACCCTCCTAAGAAAATACCATCATTTTTTATTTTTATGAAATAAGTAGAATTTCCTAAAAATATNNAGTCATCCTTTACTTCTACTAATTGCTTTTGATCTTTTTGAATAATAATTTTGTCATCTTTTAGATTTATAAAAGATTTGTCTTTTAAAATGTCTATTTTAGAATCTGTAATCTTCACATAAGAATTATTCTTTGATACCAAAATAAGCTCTTTATCTTTAGTAATAAAGATTTTAGAACCATTTTCATTAGCTATTAAAAATATATCTCCTTCAGAATTTAATATAGCATAAGAATTTATATTAGAAATAACATCTACTTTTCCATTTTTAAATGAATTTAAAATNGTAGTAGCTTTAGAAAAAATACTTTCTAAATTAGAAATATCAAAATCTTCAGAATCATCTTCTAAGTCTAAAGGAATATAAAATAACCTNCTATTAAAAGGAGGATCTAAAGAAAAAACTAAAACTTCGTCATCTACTTTAGGAAATTTTATATCTTTTAAAATAAAAGGTTTACAATAAAATTCTTCTCCAAATAATTTTACTTTTATTAGAGGTACTTTACTAAAAGTAGTAGATTTTACTTTACATTTATAAAATAAGAATTTTTTCATAATTGAATAGCTTTGCTTAATAATAAGTTAAAAGAGTCTTCATCTATCTTAAAAAATTTTTGACCTACTTTAAAATTTAATAAGTCTACTTTATTTAAAGTATAATCAATAATCTCTAAAGCTAACATATCAGATTCTCTAAAAAATAGAGTCCAAGGCTTCTTTATTTTAGATTGATCTAAAATAATTTCTTCACCAGTAAGTTGAGTATAGACTTCAGCTAATGGTTTGTATAAATGTTTAATTTTATTTAAAGCTTCTACNGNAACATTATCTGAAGTTTCTATAGTATGTTCTACTTCTATAGTTTGGTACAAAATATCAGACAATCCTAAGTTCATTTAGCACCTCTCTTAATTTTACCTCCAATTCCTGTAGGATTTTTAGGTCTATTATCTAAATATTCTTTTAAGAAAGAATAAAGATCTACACTTCTAGCAGCAAAGAAGCTTTGTACTTCCATACTTACTTTAGCCCATACAGGTAAAAAGTCTTCAGTAACATTATTAGAAAAAGTTACATTTACAGATTGTATTAAAGCTTGATCTAAATGTATTATTCCAGGAATGATTATTTTTACTACTCCAGAATCTCCAAAAATTTTATCATTCAGACTATCTAATTTTTTTCTAAGTTCTTCACTATTTCCTGATTTTGAAGCATTCACATCTGTTTGTGTAAATTGTGTTAAGCTACTACCTACATTAGTTAAATTTATTCCAGGTACTTTAAAAGATACTTTTAATTTATCTCCTATTACTTCTTCTCCTATAATTCTTATAGAAGCTAAAGAAGCTAAATACATAGCAGGCAATAAAACATCCTTTAATGGATCTGTTTTCGCATAAAAAATTAATTCTAAATTAAGTCTTACAGGAGTAGTAGAAGTCCATATAGGAACTTTTAAAATATTAGCAGGTATAGGATAATTTCCTGTTAAAGCTGAATAATAATTAGCTAAACTAGAAAGAAAAGCTCCTGCTCCTCCGAATAAACTACTAGGATCTCCATAAGAAGTAGATACATTTAAAGTATAATCATTTAAGACTGGAGCAGTTAAATAAACATTATATTCTTTATATTTAGAACTATCTAAAGATTCAGTAAGATATTTTATTATATTGTTAATTAATTCTTTAAGAATTTCTTTTATTTCACTTGTAATTAGTTTTTTAGCTTCATCTTCATTTACATTAGGAATATCTCCTTTTGAAATTTCAGTCTTTTTAGATATTAAATCTATTATTCTTACTAAGGCATTAAATACTATATTAGCTAAATTAGTAGGATAAGCTACTATACTTTGATATGTTCTATAATTAAATTCTTCTTTTAGCTTCTTTTCTATAGGAGAAAAAATACTAAAGAATGAAGATAATAAATTACTAAGAAAAGGAGAGTCTCCTTTTAAAGAATCTTTAATAGCATCAAAAGACTTTTTTACTGAAGCACTTAAACCATCAGTATTTACTCCATTTAGTCCTTTAGCTAATTCTTTTTGTATTTCTGAAATAGCATTAGTATTAAAAGCAGGATTAGAAGAAGACATAGAAGAAAAACTTTTTAAAATATCCAAAGGAGTAGAATTAAAAACATTTAAAGCTTCTAAATAATTTCTTAAAATTAAATCTCTTTCTCTTGAAGTTATTATTAC
>JGI24185J35167_1000152_pt1 | contig 28826 bp, 28 predicted proteins | sample YNPBryunderm2012_FD_35167 | JGI IMG/M metagenome (IMG submission 35167) | reverse complement strand
CCGAGCCAGCCGCGGATTCGCATGTTGGTCCGGCCGCAGGGCGACTGGCCCGGCAGGATGGCCGAGAGATCGCCGGTGGCGAAACGGATTAGCGGATATTCCGGGACGAGAAGCGTCACGACAACCTCGCCGACCTCGCCCTCAGGCAGAGGCTCGCCGGTGCCGGGGCGGACGATCTCGACGATCACGAACTCGTCGAGGATCAGGCCCTCGCGCGCCTCGCTCTCATAGGCGACAAGGCCGAGATCGGCCGTGCCGTAGCTCTGAAGCACGGTCAGCCCGCGTTCGGCGTACCAGGTCCGGAGCGCCGCCGTGTAGGCGCCCCCCGTGACATGACCGCGCCGAAGCGAGCTGAGATCGAGGCCGAGCTCCTCCCCCTTCTCGAGAATGGCCTTCAGGAACTCGGGCGTTCCGGCGTAGCAATGGCTGCGGAGATGCGCGATCGCGCGCGCCTGCAGCTCGAGATTTCCAGGCCCGGCGGGAACAACCGCGCAGCCGAGCGCCCGCGCACCGTTCTCCATCATCGCGCCCGCGGGGGTGAAGTGGTAGGAGAAGGTGTTGTGGAGGATCTGCCCGGCGCGGAGGCCGGTGGCGAACAATGCCCTTCCGAAACGGAAGAAGTCGCGCCCGGGCGCTTCGGGGTCGTAGATCGGCCCGGGGCTTACGAAGATCCGCGCGAGCCGGCCGGGGGGAATGGCGATCAGTTCCCCGAAGGACGGGCGGCCTGCCTGGAGCATGATGAGGTCTGACTTCCGCGTCAGCGGCAGCCGGGCGAGCGCCGCGCGCGAGTTCACCTCGTCAGGATCGACATGCTGCAGCACGCGCGCGTAGTAGGGCGCCTGAGCGCGCGCCTGAGCGACATGCGCCGACAGCGCCGCCATCAGAGCCTCCTCGCGTGCCTCTGGGCTGCGGGTCTCGAGCACGTCGAAAAACTCGCCCTCCCGCCTGCGGAACGCCATCACATCGACCCCCACCTCGCCCGGAAGCGTCACCTCACAGCCAGCGCTTGCGCCGCTTGTAGCTCTTGAGGTTGCGGAAACTCTTCCGCTCCGCCCCGTGGCCGCCCAGGTAGAATTCTTTCACGTCCTCGTTGTTCGCAAGCGCCTCGGCCGTGCCGTCGAGCACGATCCTGCCCTGCTCCATCACATAGCCGTAGGAGGCAACCAAGCGCCATGCGTGCGTTCTGCTCGACGAGCAGGATGGTGATGCCGAGCTCGCGGTTGAGGCGGCGGATGATGCCGAACACCTCCTTCACGAGCAGAGGCGAGAGCCCCATGGAAGGCTCGTCCATCAGGATCAGCTTCGGCCGAGCCATGAGAGCGCGTCCCGATCGCGAGCATCTGCTGCTCGCCGCCCGAGAGATACCCCGCAAGCCCGGTGCGTTCGCGCAGACGGGGGAAGTAGGTGAACACGCGCTCGATGTCGGCGCGCACGTCCCGGTCCGTTCGGGTGAAGGCGCCGAGGCGCAGGTTTTCGACGCAGGTCATGTCGGCGACGATCCGTCTGCCTTCCATCACCTGGAAGATTCCTTTGCGGACGATCCGATCCGGCTCGATGCCGTTGATGCGCTCACCGGCGAAGATCACGTCGCCGCGCGTGATCTCGCCCTCTTCGGTCTTGAGCAGGCCCGAGATCGCCTTGAGGGTGGTGGACTTGCCTGCCCCGTTCGCACCGAGCAGGGCGACAATGTGCCCCTCCGGCACCTTCAGCGACAGGCCGCGCAGGACGAGGATCACGTCGTTGTCGACGACCTCGATGTTGTTCACCTCGAGCAGCGCCGGCAGCGTATCGACCAGCCTTGGCGCGCGCGGGGCGGCATGATCGGCGACGGTGTCCATCAGCCGCCTGCGGCCGGCTGGGCGGCAGGTCTCCCTGCCGCCCTGCCGAGCCCTTCCCTCACCAGCCGAGCCAGTCCTGACGGCGCTCGAGCGTGATGGTCGTCACCGACTCGAGCTTCATCGTACCGGCGCGAATCAGCTCCGCGACCGAGCCTTGGGTCGTGTCGCCCGAAACAACGGCGCGGAACAGCGACACACGCATCTGGCCGCGATGATCCTCGGGCGTGAAGGTGGACGGATTGCACACGCCCTCGAACCAGGCCGGAACCCAGTCCTTCCGCACATAGAACCCGTCTCGGATCCGCTCGCCGGTGATGGCACCGCCATGGGCCGCCGCGCTCTCCATCGCCTCGACCATGATCATCGCCGAGCAGATTCCGGCGAGAAAGTGCACGGGGCGATACTCGGTTTGCGGCGTCGCGCCGCCCTGGCTGATCGCACGCACATTTGCCATCCCGCGCGCCTCTCCACCCCAGGCAACAGCGGTGCGGAGGGGGAAAACCACACCGTTGGCGGCCGTGCCTGCCGCCTTCATCGCGTTTTCGTCCATGCCCCACACATTGCCGAGGAACTGGACCTGAACGCCGGCCGTCTGGCAGGCGCGCAGCACCGAGATGTTGGAGCCCGCGGTGTTGCCGAGATAGGCATAGTTGGCGCCGGCGTTGCGCAGCGTCAGGCACTGCGCCGTGTAGTCGCCCGGCGTCAGCGCGAACTGGATCGCCGGCAAGACCTCGAAGCCGAGCTCCGCCGCAAGCGCCTCGCCGGCCGCCTTCGGCGAGTTCGGATAGGGATGGTTGGCACCCATGTGGCCGTATTTGGGCCGCCCCTGCCCGCCCCTCGCCTTCCAGTCCTCCGCCGCCCAAATGATCATCGCGCGCAGCGCATCCGAGTAGGATGGACCGTAGAAGAAGTTGAACGGTGCGGCCTTGTCGGCGCGCGAGGCACGGCCGGTCGGGTCGGAGCCGAGCTCCGCCGCAAGCGCCTCGCCGGCCGCCTTCGGCGAGTTCGGATAGGGATGGTTGGCACCCATGTGGACGTATTTGGGCCGCCCCTGCCCGCCCCTCGCCTTGCAGTCCTCCGCCGCCCAGATGATCATCGCGCGCAGCGCATCCGAGTAGGATGGACCGTAGAAGAAGTTGAACGGTGCGGCCTTGTCGGCGCGCGAGGCACGGCCGGTCGGGTCGGTCAACGCTGCCGAGTAGGAGCCGGAGATGTAGGGGATCCGATCGCGCGTGACGAAGGTGATCAGCGCCTCCGTGTCCACCGTTCCCGAGCCCTGGATGGCAACAATGCGCTCACGCTGCACCCAGGCCTGGTACTGCGCGATCGCGCGCGGCGCCTGGTAGCCGTAGTCGAAGCCGGAGACGGCGAGCTGGCGGCCGGCCACACCGTTTCGCACCCGGTTCACCCAGGCGAGCGCATCGGCGACCCCCTGGCCGAACGGCACGCCGACATCCGAGGTCGGACCCGAATTGTCCATCAGGTGCCCAACCGGAATTCGCTGCTGCGCCGAGGCAGCCCCGGCGACGATGACCGCCGCCGCAGCCGAAAGAAGCATGGATCTCGCGTGCATCTCTCTCCTCCTGGACGTTGTTCTTCCGCGCTGCCGCGGCCTTCCCCCTCCCCTCAATGGGAAAAAGGATACAGCTTCCAATACGCCTTGATCAGCCTCCAGCGATGCGCGAGCCCGTCCGGCTCGAAGATCAGGAACAGCACGATCGCCGCCCCGATCGTCATCTCGCGGAGGTAACTTACCGCAGCGCCGAGGCCGAGCGCACGGTCGATCACGCTGCCGGCGAGCATATTGGCGAACCACTGCACCACCTCGGGCAGGAGCGTCATGAACACCGCGCCCATCATCGAGCCCATCACCGAGCCGAGCCCGCCGATGATGATCATCGCAAGAAACTGAATCGAGAAGAGGATGGTGAAGGCCTCGACCGAGACGAACAGGAGGTAGTGGGCATAGAGCGCCCCGCCGATCCCGGCGTAGAACGACGAGAGGCCGAAAGAAAGGGTGCGGTAGTAGGTGAGATTGATTCCCATCATCTCGGCGGAGAGGTAGTGGTCGCGCACCGCCACGAGGGCCCGCCCGTCGCGCGTCCGCATCAGGTTCGACGCCGACAGGAACATCACCACGACGTAGAACAGCACGACGTAGAAGTAGGTCTCGTTGCTGTCGAAGCGGACGCCGAACAGCGAGAAGGGCTCGGTGACGCGGCCGGCGACGCCGCCGGTGAACCAGCGCGCGCGGGCAAAGAAGTCCTCGATGATGAACTGCGCAGCAAGCGTGGCGATCGCGAGATAGAGGCCCTTCAGCCACGCTGCCGGCAGACCGAACACCATGCCGACCGCCGTCGTCATCAGCCCGGCGAGCAGGATCGCGACCGCGACCGGCACGCCGTGCTCGACAAGCCAGGCCGAGGAGAAGGCGCCGACCCCGAAGAACGCGGCATGGCCGATCGAGATCTGCCCCGTGAACCCGACGAGGATGTTGAGGCCGAGCGCGGCGATGCCGAGATAGCCGGCCTGGATCATCAGGCTGAGGATGTAGCGATCGCCGGTCAGCGGGACGAGGCAGAGCGCTGCGATGGAGCCCGCGGCAAAGGCGCGCGAAAGCCTCGTCGGGAAGATCGTCGTATCGGCCCGGTAGCTCTCCCGGAAGTCGCCGCAGGGTGTCATCGCGATACCGGCCATCACGCTACACCTGCTCGATCTTCTTCGTGCCGAACAGGCCGTACGGCTTGAGCATTAGGATGACGATCAGCACGTAGAATGGCGCGATCTGGAACATGTTGCCCCACTGCAGCACCTCGCTGTCGAGGAAGTGGGCGAGATTCTCGAGCAAGCCGATGATCAGGCCTCCAAGAACGGCGCCGACCCCGCTGTCGAGCCCGCCGAGGATCACGGCCGCAAACACCTTGATGCCGTAGAACGAGAGCGCAGAGGAGACGCCGTTCACCACCCCGACGACGACGCCCGCGACCGCCGAGACCACCGCCGAGATTGCCCACGACATCGCAAACACCTGCCGCACCGAAATCCCGAGCGACTGCGCCACCTGCTGGTCGAAGGCGGTGGCGCGCATCGCGAGCCCGTGCTTGGAGACCGTGAAGAACCAGGCGAAGGCGGCCATGATGACGACCGAGATCGCGAGCGATAGCAGATAGACCGTCTGCACCTCGAGGCCGGCGATGTTGACCCGGTCGGCCGCGAAGATGCGCGGAAAGGGCTGGGCAAACACGCCGAACATCCACTTCATCAACGCCTGGAAGAAGATCGACAGGCCGATCGTGACCATGATGACGCTGATCACCGGCTCGCCGATCAGCGGCCGAAGCACCACCACCTGAAGCAGGATGCCGAACACCGTCATGAAGACGAGCGTGACGAGGAAGCCCAACACGAACGGGATCTGGAAGGTGGTGACCAGCCACCAGCAGGCCCAGGCGCCGATCAGCAGGAACTCTCCTTGGGCGAAATTCACGACCTGGCTCGCCTTAAAGATGAGGACGAAGCTCATCGCGACGACGCCATAGAGGGCGCCGACGATCACGCCGTTGAGAGTGAGTTGGAACAGAAGCTCCCAGTTCATGCCGCCGCCTCCGCGGGAGCGGCAGCGGCCGCGGCCGGGCAGGAGGTCGATGACCGCGAGCGTGGTGCGGATGCGCTGCGTGGTGCCGTCCTGGAACCTGATGACCGTGTCGACCGGAATGGCGGTTCTGCCGGCNTAGATCGCGTCGATGATGTCGCGATATTTCTGCGCGATAACGCCGCGACGCACTTTGCGCGTGCGTGTGAGCTCGTCGTCGTCGGCGTCGAGCTCCTTGTAGAGCAGCAGGAACTTCCGGATCCTCTGCCCCTCAGGGAGCGAGGCGTTCACGCGCTCGACCTCGGTGCGCAGGAGCGCTGCGACCTCGTGCTTCGCCGAGAGATCGCTGTAGGTGGTGAAGGCGATGCGCTGACGCTCCGCCCACTTCGAGACGACTGCATACCGGATGCAGATGATCGCCGCGAGGAAGTCACGCCTGTCGCCGAGGATCACCGCCTCGGCGATGTAGGGGCTGAACTTCAGCTTGTTTTCGATGAATTGCGGGCTGAACCGGTCCCCGCGCGCGGTCGCGGCGATGTCCTTGATCCGGTCGATCACCACGAGATGCCCCTTCTGGTCGAAATAGCCGGCATCGCCGGTGTGCAGCCAGCCGTCCTGCAGCTCGCCCGAGGGGTCGTCGGAGCGCCAATAGCCCGCGAAGCAGTTCGGATGGCGCGTGACGATCTCTCCGACCCCGTTGGCATCGGGCTTGTCGATGCGCACCTCGATCGTCGCATCGAAGGGTACGCCCACNGTGTTGAAGTCCACCTCTCCCTCGCGGTGCAGCGTATAGGCGCCGAGGAGCTCGGTCTGCCCGTAGAGCTGCCGCAGGGGAACCCCAAGCGCGAGGAAGAAGCGGAACGTGTCCGGCCCGAGCGCCGCGCCTCCCGTCGCGGCCGATGTGATGCGGGAGAACCCCAGCCGGTCGCGCAACGCCCGGAACAGGAGCATGTCCGCGAGCCATGACCTCTTCCCCGCGTCGANCGCGCGCAAGCCGAGCCTNATCCCGAGAGCGAACATCCGCCGCTTGAACGGGGAGGCATCCATGACGCGCGCGCGGACATCGGCCGCGATCTGCTCCCATACGCGAGGCGCAAACAGAACGAAGGTGGGCCCGATCTCGCGAAAGTCGGCGAGCATCGTCTCCGGCTCCTCGACGAAGTTCACCTTCATGCGCGTCAAAAGGGCGAAACCGAGCGCGTAGNCCTGCTCCATGATCCNCGGCAGCGGCAGGACCGAAACATACTCGTCCTCGGGGCCCTTGGGATCGGCGCGGAGATAGGTCGCACAATGGCGGATCAAAGCGCCCGCGGTGAGCATCGCAAGCTTAGGGCGGGCGGTGGTGCCGGAGGTGGTGCAAAGGATCGCCACCGCCTCGCCCGTCGTTGCCGCGACGAGATCGTCATACACCCCCGGTTCGGCGGCGTGCGCGGCCTCGCCGCGGGCGACAAGATCGGACAGCGGCATCAGACGCGGATCGCGATGCTTGCGCATGCCGCGGGAATCGGCGAACACGATGTGCCGAAGCCCCGGAACGCGATCACCGATGGCAAGCAGCTTGTCCACTTGCTCCTCGTCCTCGGCAAGCACCACCGAGGCGCCGGCATGGGCGAGCAGATAGGCAACTTCGTCGTCGAGCGCATCGCGGTAGATCCCAAGCGACATCGCCCCGATCGCGTGTGCGGCGATGTCGCCCATCACCCACTCGGGACGATTGTCGCCGATCAGCCCAACCGTCTCGCCTCGCCCGATCCCGAGCGCGCGGAGCCCGAGCGCCAAGGCGCGCGTGCGCGCGTTGTATTCCGCCCAGGTGATGGTGCGCCAGATGCCGAAGTCCTTCTCCCGCAGCGCCGTCTCGGAGCCATGTTCCCGCGCCTGCAGCGCAAGCAGTTTTGGAAGCGTATCGTACAGGCGGGTATCGGGCAGGCGCGGCGCGGGGCGCGTCATGTCACAGGGTCGGCCTCGTCGACCAGGAGCTCGTCCACCTCGCCGAGATAGGCGCGCTTCACATGCTCGTTTGCGAGAACCTCCTCGGGGCGCCCTTCCGCGATCTTCTTGCCGAAGTCGAGCACCATGACGCGGTGGGAGATGTCCATTACCACCCCCATGTCGTGTTCGATCATGATCACCGTCATCCCCCATTCCTCGTTGAGGTCGACGATGAAGCGGGCCATGTCCTCCTTCTCCTCGAGATTCATGCCTGCCATCGGCTCGTCGAGCAGGATCAGTTTCGGCTTCAGCGCGATGGCGCGCGCGAGCTCGACGCGCTTGCGCAGCCCGTAGCTCAGCGTTCCCGCCTGTGCCTTTCGAACGTGCTGGATTTCGAGGAAGTCGATGATCTCTTCGACCTCGCGCCGGTGGCGCAGTTCCTCACGCTGCGCGCCCCCGACCCAATAGAGCATCCCCGTCAGGAAGCCGTGGCGAAGCAGGTGAGGGCGGCCGACAAGGATGTTGCCGAGCACGCTCATGTGCCCGAACAGCGCGAGGTTCTGGAAGGTGCGGCCGATGCCGAGGGCAGCGCGGGCGTTCGGGCTTAGGCCCGTGATGTCTCGCCCTTCGAAGCGGATCGCGCCTTCCGTCGGGCGGTAGCGGCCCGAGATGCAATTGACCATCGAGGTCTTGCCCGCTCCGTTCGGGCCGATGATCGAAAACAATTCGCCCGGTCGGACAGCGAAGGAGACATCCGTGAGCGCACGAACGCCGCCGAAGCGCAGCGAGACGCGCGTTGCCTCCAGGATCGGCGCCAGGCCCACGAGGACGTCTCCCAAGCCTCTCCGTCGTTATTGGCACGAAGTGTAGCGACGCGAGCAAGGCAACCGCAAGCACGGCTGGCCGAGATGTCGTTGGCTGCGCGACCGCCCGAGGCCTTCACATGAGCCAACCCGTGCGGCACAGCTTGCCCGCGCCGAATGCTGCGCGCGGCCCAGCGCGAAGCCCTGTCGCCTCGCGTTGCCCGCTCGGGCCGGAACCGCTCGCGGACGGGATCGTCCTTCTGTCATTGCGAAACCCCGGTCGGCCGCACCTCCGCTCCCGTCCCCGCCGACGCCAGGCGCCGTCGACGAGACGGCGCGAACGGAGTTCGTCGCACCAGCGGACCCGAGCGCGCCGGCTTCGGTGCAAAGGCCGAAAGCGATGCGGCCGCAGCGTCGCTCAGGCGGACGCAAGCCGTGGCTCGGCGAGTGACCGGCGGAGCAGCCACGCGACGATCGCGACGTTCATCGCATTCCAGGCAAGGCCGTTGAGCACGGCCGCTTGATACGAGCCGGCGAGGTCGAAGATCGCACCCGACAGCCAGCCCCCGAGCGCCATGCCGGCGAGTGTGGCCGAGATCGCGATCCCGACCCGTATCCGGCCTCGCTGGCCGGGAAGTATTCCCGCACGATGAAGGCGTAAGCCGGAACGAGTCCATTCTGGAACAGGCCGAAGATCGCCGACACGATGTAGAGGGCGGTGAGCCCGTCGAACGGCAGGAAGAGCGCGAGCGCGACCGCCTGAAGCAGCGAGCCGGAAAGCAGCGTCGCGAGGCCGCCGATCCTGTCCATGATGACGCCGCTTGCGAGCCGGCTGACAATGCCGAAGCCGAGCATCAGCGCGAGCATCTCCGCTCCTCGCGCGGGCCCGTAGCCGAGATCGACGCAGTAGGCGACGATGTGGACCTGCGGCATCGACATCGCAACGCAACATCCGAGCGCGGCAACGACGAGCAGCCCCTGGAGCGTGTTCGGCGCAAGGCCGAGCGGGCGCGTCTCGGCCCGTTCGCGCGACGCCGCAGCCGAGGCCTTGCGGGGAACCTCCGCCGGCACCGGCTGACGCAGCACGAGCGCAAGCGGAAGCATCGCAACCACGCACACCCCGCCGACAACGAGCTGCGCCGTCCGCCACCCTGCGCCCGCGACCAGCGCCTGCAGGACCGGCGGCCAGACCGCTCCGGCGAGATCGTTACCGCTTGCGCAGAGCGCGACCGCGATGCCGCGATTGCGGTCGAACCAGCGGGAGATGTCGGCCACCAGCGGCGAGAAAACAGCCGAGGCACCGAAGAGGCCGATGAACACGCCGCTTGCGAGTGCGAACACCCACATGGTCGGCGCGGCGGCCGTCGCTGCATAGCCGACGCCGAGCGAAAGACTGCCGGTCACCACCGGCACGATGACGCCGAAGCGGTCGGCAAGCCGGCCCATCATCACGCTGCCGCCGACGAAGCCGAGCATCACGAGCGTCTAGGGCAGCGAGGCGCTCGCGCGGTCGGTGCCGAACTCCGCCTGCACCGCCGGCAGGATCACCACGACCGACCACATCCCGACGCTGCCGACCGTGGAGAGCGTGAGCGCGGCAGCGAGCCTGACCCAAGCGTAGCGCGACTCGATGCCGCCCGAACGCCACGCGGCGCGGCGCGCCATGACCCGCCCCTCCCTACAGCTCGGTCTCGGACCCCAGTCCCGCCCGATCCGCGCCGCAATCGCCCGCCATGGTCCCGCCCGCTCCTGGCCGACCCGCTCGCCTCACCGCCGACCGCGCAGCGTGACCACCGACCGCTCCCCCCAGATCCCCGGCCTGATGGCTCATCTCGCCGCGGCCGCTATCGGTGCGGCGGTGGTGGTGCTGTCGTTCGGCCCCACACCGTGGGAGTTCTGGGAGGGAGTCCTGTCGCCGACCGCCACGGGATGGATGCTCGCAGGCCCCATGGGGCCCGACCCGGTGCAGTACTGGCTCGGCTGGAGCTGGTTCCGCCGTGACGCCTGGCACATCCCGCCCGGGCTGAACCCCAACTACGGTCTCGAGCTGTCGAGTTCGATCTTCTACGCCGACACCATCCCGCTCATCGCGCTCCCGCTGAAGGCGATCCGGAGCCTCGTCACAGTCGAACAGTATTGGGGCATGTGGCTCCTCTTCTGCGGCATGGCGCAGGCGGTGCTCGGGCTCAGACTCGCCGCGCTGTCCGGCATCGGCATCACCCCGGCCGGAACGCTCGCGCTGCTCGGTGCCTCGGCGCTGTTCGCCCTGCAGCCGATGATGCTGATGCGCATGGCGGGCCACCTCGCGCTCGCGGGGCAGTGGACGGTACTCGCAGCCCTCCTGCTCTGCTTCACGGAGGGGCGCGGCGCGCGGCGCCCTCTGGCCTGGGCCTTGCTCGTCTCCGCCACGAGCCTCGTGCATTCCTACCTGCTCGTCATGGTCGGCGCCTTGTGGGGAGCTGACTGGCTGCGTCGGACCATCGCCGCCCCCGCCCTGGGGCGTGCTGCCGAGGCCGTGCTCGTGCCCGCGCTCGGCGCGGCCGGGCTCTGGGCCGCCGGGTTCTTCGTTCTGCGCGCCGGTCTCGAGGCCTGGGGCTACGGAGATCTCGGGTTCAACGTGCTCGCCTGGTTCGACAGCACCCTGTGGGGATCGATCCTGCCGCCGATCCCGGACCTGCGCCATGGCGAGTCGGGCAGCGACTATCTCGGCCTCGGGGGGATCCTGCTGCTCGCCGCCGGGCTCGTGACCGTGTGTCTCCGGCGCGACCTCGGGATCCGTGCCGCGCTCATGCGCAGCTGGCCGCTTGTGGTCGTTCTGATCGCCTTGATCCTGTTCGCGATGACGCACATGCCCTCCATCGCCGGCGTGCGGATCACCCTGTTCGAGCCGCCGCCCTGGATGCTGAGGCTTGCCGGAATCCTGCGCGCCTCGACCCGCTTCGCCTGGCCGCTCGCCTATGCCCTGCTCGCTTCGGCGGCGATCGTGACGCTGCGCGCGCTCGGGCCGAACCGTGCCCGGCTCGCCGCCCTTCTCTTTGCCGCACTCGCCGCCGTTCAGCTCGTCGATCTTTTGCCCTCGATCCGCCACTACGAATCGCTCGTGATCAAGGAGCCGCGGATCCAGCCCGAGCGCCTGCCCGATCCGTTCTGGGACGAGATCGGCAAGGCCTACACGCGGATCCGTGCGGTGCCGGCGGCCGACCGCGGGCTTCACTGGGAATCCACCGCGCGCTTCGCCATACGTCACGGCATGACGACCGATGCCGTCTATCTGGCGCGGATCGACCCGGGCGCGATCGCCGCGCTCCGAGAGAAGATCGCCGCGCAGCTCTTCTCCGGCCGTCACGAGCCCGGCACGGTCTATGTCCTGCGCGACCGCGACACGCTCAAGCGCGCCGATTTCGGACGCGACCGGGAGCGCGACCCGATGCTGCTCATCGACGGGCTCGTCGTTCTTCTCCCGGGCTGGGGCGACCGCCCGATCCCCTCCCATCTGCGCCGGCTCGCCCCGCCCTTCGAGGACCTGCCGGAGGGAACCATCACCGAGGGCGTTCGGTGAGCCCGCTCGTTCCCGCTCTCACGAGCCCAGTCGGCCTCGCTCTCTCAATGCTCGCCGCCTCGCTTGCTCTGCGCTCGCTCTCCTTCGTTCCGGCGGTGATCGACACCGACGAGGGGCTCTACATCCTCCAGGCGCGGGACTGGCTTGCCGGCACCTGGCCGCTGATCGGTGTATGGGACATGCACCCGATCGGCGCGCCGGCGCTCGTCGCGCTCGCGCTGATGCTGCCCCTTCCCGTGATCTTCGCCGTGCGGCTGCTCGGCGCAGTTGCCGTGGCAGTGGCCGGAACCGCGCTCTTCGCGCTTGCTCGCGTGCTCGGGCTGCCCGCCGTGCCGGCCTATGCCGCTGGCCTGCTCTCGATCGCTCTGACAACGAATTTCGGCGGCCTCGCCACCAACACGGAGGTGCTGTTCTCGCCCTTCGTCGTCGCCGCGCTTGCGCTCGCGGCCCGCGAGGGGGTGCGTACGCTCGACGATCTGCAGCCCCCAAGGCCCGTGCGGATCGCGCTTGCGGGCCTGCTCGTCGGCATCGCCCTCGTGATCAAGTCGGTTGCGTTCTTCGAGGGCTGCTTCGCGTTCGCGGTGATGGTCGGACCTGCTCTGACGAAACGACTGCTCGCCCCGCCTGCCCTGCTCCGACACGCGGCGCTCTATACCGCCGCCTGCGGCGCGCCGACCCTGCTCGTGGGGTTGGCCTACGCGGCGCAGGGCGCCTTCGACATCTTCCTCGATGTCTGGTTCGTCGCCCCCTTCCGCTATCTCGGCGCCGCGATCACGTTCCGTGACGGCGCCTGGATGCTGGTGGCTGTTACCCTGTTCCTCATCTGGCCGATCGTGCTCGCCGCCGCCACGGCGCTGCCCGGCGGCGAGGTGCGGCGCGTCGCGGGGTTCGGCCTCGGCTGGCTCGTGGCCACCACGCTCGCCATCGCCGCTCCNGGGCAGTTCTTCAATCACTACTTCCTGATCTGGCAGCCGCCGCTGTCGCTGCTTGCCGCCGCCGGCGCATGGGCTCTGGCGCGGCGAATCCTGCCGGCGCGTCCGGGCCTCCTGCTTGCCGCCGCGCTCGGCTTCATCGCCGCCGACACCTGGACCGGCGATGCCGCGCGCCGGATCGAGACCGGCCCAGGCTTCCGGCGCGCCGACCCTATCCGGCTGGTCGCGCAGTCACTGCGCGAGATTGTCCCGGAAGGCTCCACCGTCTACATCGCCAACTACCATCCGGTGGTCTATGTGCTTTCGGGCATGGCGGTGCCGACCCGCTTCGCCTTTCCCCAACACCTCGCCGGTTGGTACAGCGGGGTGACCGGCATCGACGCCGATGCGGAGCTCGACCGCGTGCTTGCCGCGCGCCCTGCGGCGATCGTGGTCGATCGCGGCTGGTGGACGGCCATGCGCCCGCCTGCCCGGGCCGCGATCGAGGCGACGCTCGGGCGCCACTACGAGTTTGCCGCACGTGTTCTCGAGGCGAACGGGCCGGTCGAGATCTACCGTCTCAGGGATCCGCGATGACGACGCTGAGCTATGTGCTCTCGAAGCTGCTCTGGTTCGTGCTGCGCCCCGGCACCTTCGCGCTTCTGCTGTGCCTTGTCGGCCTCGTCGCGTGGTGGCGCGGGCGGCGCTGGGGCCGCTGGCCGCTCGCCTTCGGCCTCGGCTTCTTCGTGGTGGTGCTCGCAACCCCCGTGGCCCCGCTCCTGCTCATCCCGCTTGAGGAACGGTTTTCCCGCCCCGTCGAGCCACCCACGCACGTCGATGGCGTGATCGTGCTCGGCGGCGCGGTGGATCAGAACCTGACCGAGGCGCGCGGGATCCCCGCTCTCAACGGCGCGGCCGAGCGGATGACGGAGGCGATCGCCCTCGCCCGGCGCTACCCGCAGGCGCGGATCGTCTTCACCGGCGGCCAGGGATCGCTCGTGCATGGGGGGCTGACCGAGGCGGATGTCGCTCGCGCGCTCTGGACCGCGATGGGCCTCGATCAGGCGCGCGTGACTTACGAGGACAAGAGCCGAAACACGCACCAGAACGCTGTGCTGACCAAGGAGCTCATCAATCCGAAACCGGGCGAGACGTGGCTGCTTGTCACCTCGGCAAGCAAGATGCCGCGCGCCGTCGGCGTGTTCCGCGCCGCCGGGTGGCCCGTCGTCCCCTGGCCCGTCAACTACAGGACGGGACGCAGCTTCGCAGCCCTCTACGACGCTCCCTTCCCCGAGCGCCTCGCCCAGGTCGAGGGAGCGTTGCGCGAGTGGATCGGGCTCGTCGCCTACTGGATGATGGGGCGGACAGACGCGCCCTTCCCCGCTCCCTGAGGCGATCAGAGCGAGAGGATACGGCCCGGGTGCGCCCGGCCGCGCAGGAGGTCCCACAGCGCGAGCATGTTGCCGCGGAACCGCCCCCAGCGGTCGACATGAGGCTCGGGCGCGATCGAGCGCACGAGGTTGATCGCGCAGTGGCGTGCGGCCGAGGGGATCGCATGGCTCCAGGGAAAGCTCCCCTTCCGCGCGAGATAGATCGGGTTCGCGACCTGGCTGTAGCCGAGGCGAAGCCCAGGCGTGCGCGCCGCCTTCACGCCGAGATGCACACCGCGGGCNCCGGCAAGCCGCAGGATCGTTCCATAGGNAGCAAGACGTCGCGTCACATCGATGTCCTCGTACCACGCATAGAGCGGCAGCGCTTCGTCGACGCGGATCCGGTGCGCGCGCACCGGCGCCATCCGGAACGCCATGTTGCAACCATAGCCGTTGAAGTGCGGCGCGGCGGCGAGCAGATCGGGTGGCGGGATGTCGGCGGCGAGGATCGCCCGCCCCTCCTCGACCGAGATCCCGGGCCCCTTGGCGCCGTCGGCGATCACCGTCCCGGTCGCGACGACGCAGTCCGGTCGCGCCTCGAGCACGCGCCCCAACACCTCGAGGTAGGACGGGGCGGCGAGGAAGTCGTCGTCGAGGAACAGCACCACATCCTCGCGCGCTGCCTCGAGGATGGCGTTGCGCTGTTTCGGCAGCCCGGCCTCTGCCTTGAGGAAACGAATGTCGGGCCGGCGCGCCGGCAGATCGCCGACATCCTCCTCATCCACATGGCAGACGAGGATCGCCTCGGGCGCGCGAGTCTGGCGTGAGAGCTCGGCGATCGTCTCGGCGAGGATAGCGGGCCGGCCACGCGTGGCGATGCCGATGGCGATCGAGAGGGTCATGCCACCGCCTCGAGCGCCTGGGCCGGGGCCCGACGCGCCACCTCTCCCGCCATCAGCCCGCGAAACCGGCCGCGCAGGGTCTCGGCGTGATAGCGCGCGGCCAGCAGGTTCCCCCGCGCAAGGCCGAGCGCGAGGCCGCCCAGAGGGCGGATCACGAAGGACAGGATCGTTCCAACGCGAGCGTGGCGGCGCAGCACCACGCCGAGCCCGGCGCCGTAGAGGGCCGCACGCTCGACGGCGACGTCGGTCATCCGCTTGTCCGGATGCACGATCCGGAGGTCATGGTCGTAGCGGGCGGCGATGCCGCGCCGGATCGCCCGCGCCACGAGATCATTGCCCTCGGCCGAGCCGAACGGCGTTCCGGGCCCCAGCGCCTCGTCGAACCCGCCCAGAGCGAGCGCGACCTCGCGGCGTAGGAAGAGATTGAACTCGATGACGCTGGTCCAGAGATTGGCGAGCGTGATCGGCCCGCTTTGGGCGCGCCAGCGCCCGGATCCGAGCCTTCCCTCAGGTGAGGCTGCGGGGCCGGTAAGCACGCCGAGTGCCGGGTCGGCGGCGAAGGCGCTCGCGGCGCGGGCGAGCACGCCCGCGGGAAGAACGCAGTCATCGTCGGGNAACAGAACGAGCGGCGCGCGCGCATGGCTGAGGCCGAGATTGCGGGCGTGGTTGGCGTTCGCGATCGCAGAACGGATGTGGATGAGCGGCAGACGTTCTGCAAAAGGGGCGATCACGGATGCGACACGATCATCGTCGTTCTGGTCGACGACGATCACCTCGGCTTCGACCGGCGCCTGAGCGACCACGCTCTCGAGCATCTGGCCGAGCTCGGCGCTTCGCCCCCTGGTCGCGACGATCAGGCTGAACGCGGTCATCGCGCTCCCAGCTCGCGAGCAACAAGCGCCTTCATCGCATCGCGGAACACCGCCTCGCCGAAGCGCATCGCGTTCGCGCGGCAGGCCTCAGGCGTGATCGCCTCAGCCAGCCCCTCGAACTGCTCGACGGCGGCGATGATGCTCTCGGGTGTCTGTTCGGCGAAGAACACTCCGGTCGGCTGGTTCGCCGGGGGCGCGCGCACGATGTCGAGCGCCCCGCCGCGGCCATAGGCGATCATCGGCGTGCCGCAGGCCTGCGCCTCGACGATGGCGATGCCGAAATCCTCCTCGGCGGCGTGCAGCGCGGCGCGCGCGCCCTGCATCCGGTCGATCAGTTCCGGCTGCGAGACACGCCCCAGGAATGTGATGTTGGCGGCTCCTCCGGCCGCATCGCGGACCGCCTTCATGTTCGGCCCGTCGCCGATCACGACGAGCTTGCGGCCGGGCATGCGCCGGAACGCCGCCGTGACAAGCTCGACCCGCTTGTAGGGAACCATGCGCGAGGCGACGAGGTAGTAGTCCTGCTTGTCGCGTCGAAGCGTGAAGCGGTGCACCGCCACGGGGGGGTGGATCACCACGCTCTCGCGCCGCCACACCTTGCGGATCCGCTCCGCGATGTAGCTCGAGTTCGCCACCAGCACGTCGACGCCGGCGGCGGAGGCACGGTCCCAGATCCGGAGCCGGTGCAGCATCCACCGAGCGATCGCTCCCTTGAGCCCCCGCTCGCTGCCGCTCTCGCGGAGATACTGGTGCTGAAGGTCCCAGGCGTAGCGCATCGGCGAGTGGATGTAGCTCACATGCAGCTGCCCCGGCCCGGTGAGAACCCCCTTGGCGACCGCGTGCGAGGAGGAGAGAACGAGGTCGTAGCCGGAAAGATCGATCTGCTCGACCGCGAGCGGCATCAAGGATAGGTATTTGCGAAACTGGGTGCGCGCGAACGGCAGGCGCTGGATGAAGGTGGTGCGGGGCCTCCGCCCGCCGAGAAAGCCGCGTTCCGCCTCGGGAAGGAAGTCGCAGACCGCGAAGAGATCGGCCTCGGGCCAGGCGAGCAGGAGCTGCTCGAGCACGCGCTCGGAACCGGCATAGGTGTCGAGCCACTCGTGCACGATCGCGACCTTCATGCGCCCACCTCCGCCACGGCCTCGAGCAGCCTCTCGGCGGCTGCCCGCCAGGTGAAGCGCGCCGCCCGCTCCTTCCCGGCCGCACGCAGGGCGGGGGCAAGACCGGGCTCGTCGAGCAGCCGTTCGAGCGCCGCCGTCAGGCTCTCGGGGATGGCCGGGTCGAACCACAGAGCCGCGTCGCCGCACACTTCCGGCACCGCGCCGGCGCGCGCGGCGATGACGGGGCAGCCGCTCGCCATCGCCTCGAGCGGCGGAAGGCCGAAGCCCTCGTAGCGGGAGGGGAAGACGAGGCAGAGCGCTGCCTCGTAGAGCGCGCGAAGCTCGGCATCGCTCACCCGGCCGAGGGCGATGGCGCCGGGGCCGGCAACGTCGCCTGCGGGGCGGAACACGGCTGGGTCGGCCGCGCCGGCGGCGGCGAGCGTGATCCCGCGCGCGGCGAGAAGCCGCGCCGCCGCTGCGAGCGCCCCGAGGTTCTTGTGCGCCGCCCGCGTGCCGACCGCGAGCACGAAGCGCTGCGGCTCGAGGCCATGGCGGGAGAGTATGGAAGGGTCGGCCGGCTCTCGAAGCGCGTGCTCGCCCCCCTCGTAGGTCACGGCGATCAAGGGCTCCGGCACAGCCAGGGCGGCGGCGATACGCCCGCGCGAGAAGGCGGAGACGGTGACGATCCGCGCCTTGCGCCGGGCGAGCAGACTCTGCAGCAGCCGATACCACATCCGGAAGGCGAAGGAGTAGCTCTCCGGCGTGTCGAAGGCGCCGGCGTCGTGGATGACGACGAGCTGTTTCGCACCCGCAAGAAGAGGCCCGGTATTGCCAAGGCTGACCAGAACCCGCCCGCGCGCGGCCCGCGGCAGGTCGAGCTGCTCCCACACCTGGCCGTGGCGTGACCCCGTGGTCTCGACCGGGATCGGGGCGAGCCATGGCGCCACGGTGCCAGGGGGCGCGACAAGGCGGATCGGCGGTGCCCTTCCCTCGGCCACGAGGGTGGCGAGCGCTCGGGTGATCTCGATCGCATAGCGCTGCACGCCGGTGAGCGCCTGGGTGAGGAATCGGCCGTTGACGACGATCTCCCTCATCGTCGCAGAAGCGTTCCCGGGGAGCGCAGCGCAGCGGCAAAGGCGGCGCGCTCGTCCGCCGCGAGCGTACGCCAGCCGAGCGCGGCGAACAGCCCAAGGCAGGCCATGCCGACCCCAAGGGCGGCGCCGACAGACGGCATGGAAGACGCCGCGGCGAGGCCGGCTCCTGCCGCCCCGACGGGTGCCGCGAGCGCGCGCAGCGTCGACGACGCCGCCGGATAGACGCTTGCGGCCAGAACCGCACGGCCCGCGCAATCGGCCGCCGCGCGAAGGCTCCAGGCGATCGCAGCCCCCTCGATCCCGATCGCCAGCAGGAGCAGAGCCGAAAGCGGAACGAACACGAGGGCCTGGGCGAGCGCAAACCGCGCCGTGAGGTCTGGCCTGCCGACCGCCTCGATCAGGCTTCCCGGAGCGAAGGCGACACAGTTGAACAGGATGCCGACGCCGAGGATCCGCAGCACCGCCGCCCCGCCCTCGGCGAACTCCGCCCCGAGCCAGAGCCGAAGCCCGGGCTTCGCGAGCGCAACGAGCACCACCGCCGCCGGCAGGACGATCGCCGCGATCAGCAGCGTCGCCTTGCGCACCAGCGCCACCGTCTCGGTCGGGAGGAGGCGGAAGGACGAGGCGAGCGCGGGCAGAAGAGCCTGTGCGACCGCGACGGGCAGGATCCAAAACCGGATCACGAGATCAAGCGGGGTGGCGTAGAAGGCGACGGCCTCGAGCGTCAGAAGCGCGCCGATCAGGAAGCGGTCGGCATAGAGAAGCGCCTGGGTCACGGCGGAGGCGAAGGTCATCCATCCGCCGAAGCGGAGAAGCGGCACCACAGGCGCGAGCCGGACCGAGCGCCAGGAGAGGCCGGGCAACAGGGGCCGCACAAGAAGCGCATAGGACACGGTGTTGGCGAGCCGGCAGCCGACGAGAGCGAGCATCGCGCCGATGAGCGAGTTCCACACCGACAGGACAAGAACCGGCCCGAGATAATAGAAGACGGAGACTGGGATGGTGACGAGGTTCGCCACCCGGAAACGCTGGTGCGCGGCGAGCACGCCCCAGAGAGCGGCGTTGGCAACGACGAGCGGCGCCGCCGCGACGAGCACGCGCATTGCCCCGACAGCCTCCTCGACGAGGCCGGGAGGCACGTTCAGAAGCCGTTCGACCAGCGGGCGGATCCCGACCCAGGCAAGGCCCGCGAAGAGGGCGCTCGAACCGACAAGAGCGGCGAGAGCCGAGGCGACGAGTTCGCCCTCCCCCTCGCGCCGGCCTGACCCGATCCGCTCCGAAAGCGCCCGCGTCAGCGCCGGGCCCACCCCAAGATCGAGCATCCCGAACACGCCGACGAGCGCNAGCGCGAGCGTGAACAGGCCCCAGCGTTCGAGCCCGAGCTGGCCGACCAGCACCGGGGTGAGTGCGAGGGCAAGCAGAAGAGGNAGGCCGCGGCCGAGCGCGTTCCACGCCACACCCGCGACCAGCCGCCTGCCGCCCGCGCGGGAGGCGACGTCTTCGGTCATCGACCGGACCAATAGCCCCGCCGCCGAGGCGATGCAGCCGGCGAGACGCGGCGTCGATGACCGCTCAGTAGGCGCCGCGGCGAGAGAGCACGGCCGCGGGGGTCAGGAGCAGGATGCGCAGGTCTTCNAGCAGCGAGGGCTGCGTCGCGTAGGCGACATCGAGCGCAACGCGNCGGTCATAGCTCGTCTCGCTTCGGCCGCTGATCTGCCACGGCCCGGTGATGCCGGGGCGGACGAGCTGGTAATGCTCGGCCGCTGCGCCGTAGTAGGTCGCAAGCTCGGACGCCTGGACCGGACGGGGCCCGACCAGGCTCATCTCGCCCTTCAGCACGTTGATCAGCTGCGGCAGCTCGTCGAGCGAGCTCGCGCGGAGGAAGCGGCCGATCCGGGTCACCCGCGGGTCGTTCTTGAGCTTGCGCGTGGCCGCCCACTCGGCCCGCGCCGCCTCGTCGGAGGCGATAAGCGCAGCAAGCTGCGCTTCGCTGTCCACGACCATGGTGCGGAACTTGAGGCAGTTGAACGGCCGCCCGCCGCGCCCGACACGGGTATGNGAGAACAGGGCCGGGCCGCCATCGGCGCGCACGAGTGCGGCGATGACCAGCATCGGCACCGCCAACAGGACAAGAAGCGAGGCAGCGCCGACGAGATCGATCGCGCGCTTCACCACAGGGCGCAGCACGGCAGCCACGCGCTGCCCGCCCGAACGGCCGACGCAGAACTGAGCCCGCAACGACGGGTAGGCCCGAAGACCGGACATGACCATCCTCTTTTCCCGCTGGACCCGCTGTCCCTGCCTTGCGGGCGCACGCGGCCGTTGCGAGGGTCTCGCCGCGGCACCCAGGAGTGGTTCGGATCACCAGCGCGCGCAGTCTCTCCGTCCTCGTGGGCGGCTTCACGACGTGGTTGGGGCGGGATTGTGGCGCTGCAGCAACCGCCGCGCGAGGAGCGAACACGCCCTGCCGGCGCGGATGCCGCCTGCGTTGACGCGCGACAGCAGGAACGGCACCAGACGCGGGTGGCAACCCAGCACAGAGAAGCGGACCAGCATTTTCCACGCCTTTCGGCTTATCTCGCCGCCGCGCTGGTCGGACTCTGCCAGGCGCTCCTCGTCTTCCCGGCCGACTTCCTGTTCCCCGCCGCCGGTGGCGACACGGCTCTTGTCGGTGATGCAGCGCAGCATGCGATTGCGCAGCGGTATTTCATCGCCGACTCATGGCACTGGCCGCCACTTCTTGCACGAAACATGAACGCTCCCGAAGGCGTGAACATCGCCTTCGCCGATGCCATCCCGCTGCTCGCTCTGCTGCTCAAGCTCGCCAGACCCCTCCTGCCACCTGGGTTCCACGGCATCGGCCTCTGGTATGCGCTGATGACCATTGCCCAGCCGGCGGCCGCCGTCTGGGCGCTTCGGGGAACGGGCGAACGGCGCCTTCTGCCTGCGCTCGGCATTGCCCTCGCCGCCCTTGGCACCCCTGCCTGGCTCGCGCGCTACGGCCATGCGGCCCTGACCGGTCACGCCACGATCCTGGGCGCGCTCGGCCTCTATCTCAGGCTGGTGCGGAGGCAGACGACGCTGCTTTGGGCCTTCGCAGCCTTCACGATGGTGTCGACCCTGCTGGTCCACCCCTATCTCGCGGCGATGGCGCTTGCCGTCCTTGGAGCGGTGCCGCTGACGCTGCTCCTGCGCGGAGATAGGGGCTGGGTCGCGGCCGGAGCGGGGGTCATCGCCTCAGGCCTCGCCGTCGCGGCCGCCATGGCGGTGCTCGGCTATTTCGGCGCCGCGGGGGATGGAGGCTACGGCAACTACGCGCTCAATCTGCTCTCCCCGCTCTGGCCCTATCGCTCTCTGCTGCTTGGCGGCAGCATCGGCCGGGAGATCGACGCGACTGGGTTCGGCGGCTGGGAGGGCTATGCATGGCTCGGCGCCGGGCTCGTCGCGGGGCTCGTGCTCGTCGTGCTTCTTCGGCCTGGAACGGCTCGGACGACGCTCCGACGTCATGCCGGGCTTGCGCTCGTGCTCGCCGGGCTCACCGCGCTTGCGGTGAGCCACCGCGTCGGTGTGGGCGAGCGGATCGTTCTTGATCTCGGCGCCGCTCCTGCCTTCCTCGAGCAGTTCCGCGCCTCGGGGCGGTTCTTCTGGCCGGTGCTCTATGCTCTTCTCGTCGGGACGTTCGCGCTGCTCGCCGGGGCGGGCAGAGCGGGACCCTGGCTCGCCCTCCTCGTCGGCGTGGTCCAGATCGTCGATGCGACCCCGATCCGCCGCGACCTTGCCGCCTGGGCCTCGGCCCGCCCGGGATGGACGCTCGATGCGCCCGCGCTTCGCGCACTGATGGCGGAGGCGGAGCGGTTGACGCTTCTGCCCTCCTGGCCTTGCATCCCGGCCGGTTCCACCCGGAACTTCATGCAGGCGCATGAGGCGCTGCTTCTTGCCTCCGAGCGGGGCCTGCCGGTCAGCACCATGCATGTCGCGCGCTGGCTGACCCCGCCCGTGTGCGACGACGCGGCGCGCGCCGCGGCGCCCTTTGCTTCTGGCGAACTGCGTCTGATCCTGCCCGAGGCGGTGCCGGCTCTTGCGCAGCTCGTGCCGGAGGGCGAAACGCGCTGCCGCGCGCTCGGCGAGGCCGTGGCGTGCCGGTAGCGCCCCCCTCTCCCCTCCCGACCTGCCGACCCGGGGTGAGGGCGGGGGCCACGGCCCTGCCGCTTACCCGCCCGTCCTCGGCATGATCGCTGCCTTGCCCCACCACACGGCACGGCGAGGATCGGCTGATCGCGCCCAGCCGCTCAGCCCAGAGCCGCGATCGAGGCATCCGTGGTCGTCACAAGCGCGACATTCTGCATCGCATAGTTGATCGAGGCACGGTGCCAATCGGCGTTCATCGTCGAGCAGGCATCTTCCGGGATCACCATAACATAGCCCTTGTCGGCCCCTGTGCGCGCCGTGTGCTCGATCGACATGTTCGTCCAGGCACCCGTCTCGATGATCACGTCGCGGCCTTCCGCCTTGAGGATCGTCTCGAGCATCGTGCCTTCCCAGACCGACATGCGGTTCTTCTCGACGACGTGGTCACCCGCCCTCGGCTCGAGCCCGGGTACGGGCGCCGCGCCCCAGGTGCCGCGCACCATCGCGTTGGCATCCACCACCCCCTCGAACAGCGGCGCGTTCAGCGTCATGCCCTTGCCGCCTGGCGGGACGACGAACCAGACATGGATCACCGGAACGCCGAAGGCGCGGCACCGTTCCGCAAGGCGGGCGATGTTGGCGATCGCGTTCTGCTCGCGGCAATGCTGGGCGGAGCCTGTGGAGGCGAAGGCGCCGCCCTCCATCACCACGTCGTTCTGCATGTCCTGGATGATCAGAGCGCAGCGCCGCGCGTCGAGACGCAACGACTCGGACGCGCGCGGCGCACGCGCCGAGTCGGCCGCGCGCATGAACGGCTCGTTGCGCGGCCCCACCCTCGTCTCGACCGCATAGATCGAGGTGGAGGCGCACACGAACAGCGTCCTCCAGTCTTCGCCGCCCCAGGCGAGGTTCGCCGCCGGTTCGGGAATGGACACGCGGCCGATATGTTTCCCGTCAGGCCGGAACACCCATAGCCCTCCGGGGCCCGTGACCCAGACATTGCCCTCCGCGTCACATTTCATCCCGTCCGGAACGCCCGGGTTCAGGCTCTCGCGAATGCCGGAGGCGAAGACCCGTCCATTCCGGACCGATCAGTCCTCGGCCACCTCGAACACACGGATGTTCGCCTGCTCCGTGTCGTTCACGTAAGGAAGACGCTCGCAGGGCGAGAAGCAGAGCCCGTTCGGCTGCGTGAACAGATAGCGCTCGACCAGAAGCTGCGGCTCGGCGCCGGGGATGTGGTTCGGGGCAAGCCGATAAACGCCCTGGAAGCCGAGCTGCCGCGGCCGTTCTACGCCGAAATGTGGCATCCTGCCGTACCACGGATCGGTGAAGTAGATCGCCCCCGAGGAGTGCACGCAGAGGTCGTTCGGGCTGTTCAGCTCCCGGCCCTCGAAATGCGTCGCCAGAACCTCCTGCCTTCCGTCGGGCCGAAAGCGCGCCACCGCACTCGTCGCATGCTCGCAGGCGAGCAGGTTCAGGGCGGCGTCGAAAGTGAGCCCGTTCGCTTTGTTCGAGGGCCGCATCACTTCGCGCACGCCGTGGCGGTCCCACCGCCGCCGCACATCTCCCAGCATGTCGGAGAAGTAGAGCGCCTGTTCCTGCGGATACCAAACCGGGCCTTCGGTGAAGATGAAACCGCTGCAGAGCTGCCGCACCGGGGCATGGGGATCGATTAGCCGCTCGAATCCAGCGTCGAGTGCCGTACGTGCCATCGCCTCTCGCCTCCGATCACGCGGGGAACCAGTCGGGGCGACAGACAGTCTGGGTGATTGGCCCCGGCACCTCCATCCCGAGCCGGCCGACGATCTGCCCCTGGACGACCTTTGCCGGACGATCCTGCGCCGGCAGGAGGAAGGTGGACGTGCTGAGCAGCTTCTTCACCGCCGCCTTCTCGGCGCGCTTCGAGCCCGCATGGTTGCCGGTGACCTGGATCTCCTGAGCGAAATGAAGCCGGAACGGTTCGACGATCTGGTCCTGGATGTCGTCGATCACGTCGCCGCAGATGGTCGCGCGCCCCTCGGCGGTCTCGACATGGACATTCATCGACCCCTCGGTGTGCGCGTTCGCCGCCTCGAGCACCACGCCGGGGATCAGCTCGATCGGCCCTGAGAGCTCGAGGTCCTCGAAGCGCAGCGCCTGTGGCGTGTGCAGGCGCTCGATCAGGTGCATGATGTCGGGCTTCGGGTATTGCGGGTGCATCAGGCCGGAGACGGAGCACTCCATCTCCCGGCGGTTGTCGACCACCGTCGTGTTCATTGGGAAATGATCGTCCTTGCCGGCGTGATCGATATGCAGGTGGGTATGCACGACGTAGCGCACGTCGCCCACCTTCACCCCGTGCTTGGCGAGTTGCCGCTCGAGCATGTTTTCGTGCGACTGCAGCCCGCGCATGCCAAGGGTTTCCATGATCGCGTTGTCGCGATACCTGGCGTCGACGACGATCGGATACTGCCCGCCGAGGATCAGGAACCCGTAGGTGCAGACGCGCCGCGTTCGCCCGCAGTCGCGACCGAGCACGAGGAAGCTCGACTCGAGCTCGATGTCGCCATAGTCGAGGATCTTGATCTCGAGCGGCATGACACCCTCTCCCTCAGAGCCGGTAGACCCGGCGTGCCGTGTCGTTGAAGATCGCGCGCATGGCGCCATCACCGAGCGGCCGCGCTGCGTCACGATGCGCGGCGATGAGCGCCGCATAGTCCGTCCAGAGCTTCTCGATCGGGAAGTTCGAGCCGAACAGGCAGCGCTCCGGCCCGAACAGCTTGACCGTCTCCGCCGTGATCCGAGCCACATGGTCACGATCGAGCCGGCGCAGGAAGGTGCCGAGGCCCGAGAGCTTCGCAACCACGTTCGGCCGCCGCGCAAGCTCCGCCATGCCGCGGCGCTAGCGATCCATGCCCTCCTCAGAGAGACCCTCAGGCATGCCCGCATGCTGCAGCACGAGCGTGGTCAGAGGCGCGGCATCGGCGAGCGCGGCAGCACCCTCCATCTGCGGCGTGAACACCTGCAGCTCGAACACGAGTCCGCGCTCGCCGAGAGAGGCAACGTTCCGCTGCAGCACCGGATTGAGGCAGAAATTGGGGCGGGAGGCGAAACGGTAGAGCGGGTTCTCGTGCCAATTCAGCTGCTGGCGTATGCCGCGCAGACGGCGGTTTCTGGCGAGCGAAGCCACGGCGTCACGTGCCCCCTCGCGCGTCAAATCGCCAGAGCCGACGATGGCCTGCGGCCAGCCCGTTCGCTCCGCCTCCGAGGAGACCCAGGCGACCTCCTCCTCGGCCCTTCCGGCCGGCCAGTTCGCCTGGATGTAGACCGCCGCCTCGACTCCCTGCCCCGCGATGTCGAGCAGATATTCCTCGATCAGGTAGTCGCGCCGGATCGGCTCGTAGGGGCCGAAGATCCTCGGCTGCATCGGCCCCGACAGCCAAGGAAGGTCGTCACGGCGCCAGATGTGGAAATGCGCATCGACCGTCATCGGCGCCCCCTGTTGCGGGCGTAGCCGAGCACCTCATCGGCAATCGCCTCCACGCTCGCACTGCTGCCGAGACGATCGAGCATGGGCAGGATTGCCCGCATCGCCGTCGTCTCCGGCCGGTACGCCGGATCGGCGGCGAGCGGCGATAGCCACAGCACGCCCCAGGCGAGCCGTCGCAGCCGCGCCATCGCCGAAACGAGGGCTTCTGGCCCGCCGCGCTCGAGCCCGTCCGAGACGACGATCACGAGCGCCCCGCGCGCGAAGGAGGCAAAACGCGGTACGGAGAGGAACACGGCGAGCGCCTCGCCAAGACGCGTTCCGCCGTCCCAGTCCGCCACCAGGCCCGAGGCACGGGCGAGGGCGGCATCCGCTTCGCGATGCGAAAGCGCGCGGGTGATCTGGGTAAGCCGCGTGCCCAGCGTGAAGGCCTCGACACGCTCCGCCCCCTGTACGAGAGCATGCGCCAGCCGGAGTGTTCCCTCCGTCAGCGTCTTCATCGAGCCGGAGACATCGATGAGCAGAAGCACGCGCCGCTGCCTCATCTGTCGGCGACGCGTGGGCAGCTGGGTCAGTTCGCCATCGCGGCGAATCATCAGCCGGAAGGTGCGGCGCGGATCGGCGATGCCGCCGCTACTCGCTCGAGCCGTCGCGCCTTGCGGCGCGGCAGAGCACGTGCCGCCGTGCGCCTCAGCCGGCGCACGGCATCGTCGGTGCGGCCCTCACTGAATTCCCGGCGCGACCGCCGCTCGGCCCGCGTGGCCTGCGCGCCTGTTTCCTCGATCTCCCCCCCGTCGGAGAGGAGCTCGAAGCCCGCAGCATCGAAGGCCGGCGGGAGATCTTCCGCCTCTCCGGAGACCGGTGCGGCGATGAAACGGCCAAGGAAGACACGGTCGAACACCTCGTCGAACCCCGCCCGGCGCTCAGGCTCAGGGCCGAACAGGGCGTGCGCGGCGCGCCGCACGTCGCCGAGCGCGCGGGGGCCGAGCAGCCCGACGGCGGCGATGAACCCCTCCGTCTGCTCTGGCGATGCCGCGAACCCCGCCTCGCGAAGCGCTTGAGGAAAAGCGAGAAACGGCGCCAGCGCCCGCGGAAGCATCATGCGACGGCCTCGGTGATCAGGGCATCGAGCCGTGACGCGAGGAAGGAGAGGTGCTCCTGATCCTTCAGCGCCACGCCGATCGCGCGGGCGAAGGCGCGCGGCCAAGGTGTCCCTTGGGCGGCAAGAAGTGTGGCGGCCTCCGCCCACTCGACAGTCTCGGCCACGCCGGGGGGCTTCGCGAGCGGCTCGGCACGCAGCCGATTGACGGCGGCGACCACGCGCTCGGCCGTCGCGCGCGCGACTGTGGACGCCCGCATCATCACGATCTCGGTCTCGAGCGCCGGATCCGTGTAGTCGATCCAGGGGTACACGCAGCGCCNGCGCAACGCCTCGTGGAGCTCGCGCGTCCGGTTCGAGGTCAGCACCACCACGGGCGGCTCGGCGGCGCGGATGGTCCCGCGCTCGGGAATCGAGATCGTGAAGTCGGAGAGGAATTCGAGCAGGAAGGCCTCGAACTCGCGGTCGGCCCTGTCGATCTCGTCGAACAGGAGAAGCCTCTGCCGCGGCACCTGAAGCGCGAGAAGAAGCGGGCGGGCGATCGGATACTCGTCGGCGTAGAGGTTCACGTACGCGTCGCCCGCCTGGCGAATCGCGAGCATCTGGCGCGGGAACTTCCATTCGTAAAGAGCCGCGGACGCGTCAATCCCCTCGTAGCACTGCAGCCGGATCAGCTCCCTCCCGAGCACGGAGGCGAGCGCCTTCGCCGCTTCCGTCTTCCCCACACCTGGCGCGCCTTCGAGCAGGAGCGGCTTGCCGAGAGCAAGGGCAAGTTAGGCGGCGGTCGCGAGCCCGTCGTCGGCGATGTACTGGGCGTCGCGCATCGCGCGCGCGACCGCATCCGGTCCGTTGAGCCCGGCGATGCTGCGGCGGATGGGCATCGTTCAGAGGCGCTTGCGCGGCCGCGCCCCGCCTTGAGCGCGAAGGCCACGTAGCACCTTCTCGGGTGTGACCGGAAGCTCATCGATCCGAACGCCAACGGCGTCATAGATCGCGTTCACCACCGCGGGCAGAACGAGTTTGGCGCACATCTCTCCCGGCCCCTTGCCGCCATAGGGCCCGTCCGGCGCTGNGCGCTCCAGNATCGAGATGTGGTGCGGCGCGAGATCCCCCGGCCCCGGCATCAGGTAGCCCAGGAAGTCAACCGGCCGGTGCGACGGATCCGGATAGTAGGGTTCCGTCGTTTCCCAGGCGGCATGGCTCATGCCCATCCACGCGCCACCGCGAAGCTGCTGCTCGACAAGCTTCGGGTTCAGCGCCCTCCCCACCTCGTAGGCCGACTTCATGTCGATCACGGCGACCTNGCCCGTCTTGTCGTCGACCTCCACCTCGACGATCATCGCCGCATGTGCGAAACATGACACCGGCGTCATTCTCGCCCCTCTCGGGGTCCACCTCCGAAAGCGGGATCANGAAGATCCCCCTGCCCGAGACCGTCCGCCCCTGCCGGAACTGGGCCGCTTGGCACGCCGCCATCGTGGTGATCGAGCGTGAGGGAGCACCGCGAACATGGATGTTGCCGCAGCCGTCCGTCACGAGGTCGGCGGGATCGACCTCGAGCTCCTCCGCGGCCGCCTCGAGCATCACTGCCCTCGCCTCCAGTGCCGCCTGGATCACAGCGTTGCCGACACGGTGCGTGCCGCGCGAGGCGAAGGAGCCCATGCAGTGCGGGCCGGTGTCGCCGTCGGCCGTGTCGACGTAGACATCCTCGACAGGGATGCCAAGCGTTTCGGCGGCAATTTGACGCGTCACCGACTTCATGCCCTGGCCGAGATCGATCGAGGAGAGAGTGACGGTGAACTTGCCGTCGGGATTCGCATGCACGAGCGCCTGGGATGGATCGCCGCCGAGATTCATCCCNATCGGATAGTTAACCGCGGCGAAGCCGCGGCCGCGGTGACGCGCCATCAGTGCCTCCTGAAGCCGGAGAGGGAGGAGAAGCGGATCGGGCCCGACCGCGGCGGTACGCCGGGCGCGGGCGGAGCACCCGCTGGCGGTTGCGGCGGAGGCCGCGGCGGAAGCGTCGCAGGGGACGGTGCGGGGCTCGGAGCTGTACGCGCGGCCATTGGCATGACCGGCTCCTCTCGGCGCGGCGCCGGAACGACGCGCGACGGCTCGCGGCGGTCGGCCGCGCGTCCGTGCCCAGAGGCCGTCTTGCGC